>ERZ1034928.37-NODE-37-length-77461-cov-61.466282_pt1 | contig 77461 bp, 109 predicted proteins | sample MGYA00520627_ERZ1034928 | MGnify/ENA primary metagenome ERZ1034928 (study PRJEB33766, sample SAMN09781755) | gut metagenome | biome: gut microbiome | host: Homo sapiens | place: Madagascar | study: EMG produced TPA metagenomics assembly of the PRJNA485056 data set...
ATATATAAGAAGCAAAGGCGGCGGGGCGGGAAGGACTGGAAGCCGCACCTACTTCGGCAGCTACTTCGGCAGCTACTTCGGCAGCTACTTCGGCAGCTACTTCGGCACCTACTTCGGCAGCTACTTCGGCAGCTACTTCGGCTTTTGTGATTTTGTATTGTTTTAACATATATATTATATTTACAATATTGTATAATGTGGCTTGCTTATTGACCGTTTATGCACTGTATTAGATGGTCAATAACGGACTTTTTCAGGGAATTTTTAGGCTCTGTAACCGTTGATATATAAGGCTTTGCTGGTCATTTGTCTTTGCGCGATTTGCGACAAAAAAGCCCCTATGTTATAATATAGCCACGATGAGGGACGGAAAGGAACCACCCTCACCGATACCAACGAGGGAGGAAGGAACATGGAGAAAGGCATGAACGCCAGCGAACTGCAAGAGCTGAAAGAAGCCTTGCTAAAGGCCGAACGTCTCGAAATGCTTGCGATCCTCCGGGACGCTGAAAGCGTGGACGACGCAATAAAGGCCATTGAACAGCGCTTAAAGGCGTAAAAAACAATCGCCGCCCATCGTAACACCAGCGGCGATTGTAACCCACGGCGGGAAGCGGATCCCCTCGTTATTCGCTCCCGCCACTCTCCCCCGGTAAAACGAGGAAAAACGCTTGTGGCAAGTTCGCACCTTGCCACAAGGAACCACCCGCGACGATTAGAGGAAGACGCAGGCAGTCCAGCCCGAAGGCCCGGACAGCATCATAACACATTCTTCCAATCGTTGCAAGAGATAAAAACGATTGGAAGAATTTTTTATGGAAATCACTCTGAAGCACGTCGCACTTGCTCAACTCTCCATCAACAGCAATGACCGTCTGACCGTCGCCGAAAAGGCCGACGCGCTGCAGGGTCTGTCCCTGCTGGCCGCCGCCGCGCGTGACGGCTCCGTCACCGTCAGCAATTATGCTGATCTCTCCGCCCTGCTGCACGACTACCGCCGCCCGGACTACGACGGCGCGGACGCTCACATCCACGCCGCGATTGCTGAAGCGCTCTACTGCTGATTATTGATTGAGAGGAGATTATAACAATGTCAAAGTCTATCACCCGCGACCAGGTCAACGCCATCAATTCCAAAATGTCTAATGGGTTCCACCTAGATCTGCATCATTTGGCGGTTTGGGGCGAAAAGCAAGCTGCAAAGTCCATCAAACTGGATGACGAAACAACTTTAGTCGCTACGTTGACCTTTTCCGCCAGCTATGACGAAAAAAAGACCGCCTACGGGCAGCCGTACAATGTTTTTAACGGGAAAAGCCACATTTCGCTGCATCTGATGGTCTGGCATTGCAAGCCGGGCGCCGATGTTGCCACGTCTCACGGCCTGGGCCAGTGGATCAGCGTCAGCGAGGACATGCCGCGCCGCACTTTTTCCGCCATCCAGAAACTAACGGCAAACTATGACGACGATACCATCATGACACTTTTTGACGACAAGCAGCACCAGCCCGGCCGGCTGTATTGCTAGGAAGGGAGGGCGCTATAATGGATATGCTCACTCCCTCCACCCTGTACGCCGCCGCCGTTGATCTTCTTCCGGCCTGCGATCTGGACCACCATTGCAGCGATTTATACATTCGTGTCACCCCGGCAAGCAGGGCGCTTCGGAATCGTTACCAATATCCCGGCATGGTTTCCATTTTCCGCGATAATATCGAGGGCGTGTTATGGTATGAGTTCCCCTTCTGTTATCCCCTGCAAAGGGGGGAAATCTAATGCGCTACATCCTCCACGCTATCAACTGGGCCTATGCGGCATACGCCGCCGCCCTGATCGCGATCCTTGCGGCCCTCTGGGGCCTTGCGGCCTGCTGGCTGCTCTGCCTGATCTGATTCTGATTGTATCGCCGCCCCGCATAGGGGCGGCAGGAAGGGGAATATATTATGACTACCACCACCATTAACCACCGCGCCTATTATGTTATCGGCGGTCAATATGAGTTTTTTTGCTACGGCGCCAGTGATTCTCTGCGCGGCGCAAAGCAGATCGCCGCGCGGAACCGGGAATATTGGGACAACTGGCAGGGCTGGCATACGCCCCGCATCTACAAGGCGGAGGACGTGCAGACCATCACCAGCCGCGGCCGGATCACCACGCCGGACGGCTGGGACGTGATCGTCCCCAAGCCCGACGCCGTGCCGGTCTGCTGATCCCTATTCTAACAGCCGCCCCGCATAGGGGCGGCGCTATCTGAACATCGAAAGGAGATTATAACCATGTTACATAATGCTATCGCCCGTCTGATCCTGTGGGGCCGCAAGTCCGGCCTTGCCCTTGATCCTGTGGATTTGTCCGGCGGAATCACCGCCGCGCGACTGGATGCCGATCCCGATGATCCCGCCCGCGTTGCGCTGCTCCATCATATCAGCGCCAGCCGGGGCGCGTATGAGTACGAGCGGCGCGGCGGCGCGTTGTATGTCTATTCCGCCGCCGACTATGCCGCCATTCAGCGGCGCGGGGCTTGTATCCGTGCCGCGTCCGATCTGTACTTTGCGGCCCGCCGTCCCGATGTATATGCCGCCGATCTGCCCGGATACCGTGCCGCCTGTATGGCGCTGGGGCTTGACGCTGACCGATGCGCCGCCGTGGGCGTGGACGCCGTGCCCGCCTGCTGACCATAATTCACATAATAGCCCCGCCGATCATGGCGGGGCATACTTGAAAGGAGCTGTTACCATGATGACCCACGTACAAGCCGCCCATATTGCCAAGCTGCGCCGGATGATCTCCGCCGCCGATCTGCTCGCCCAGTCCATCCCCTACGCCGCCGACGCCGCCCAGCTGGACGCGGACGCGCTGCCGGCCCTGCACGCGCTCGCAAGCAAGGCGCAGACCTACGCCGACGCCCTGCAATCCGCCGCTTATGATCTTATCGACCCGGAGACGGCAGAGGACGACGGCGCATTATTCGCGCTGCACCTGTCCGCCGTTGCGGCGGCGGATCGTCTCGCAAATACCATCCGCAACGCCTGACCGTTGTTCATGTTCGCATAGCCCCGGTCACGTGGCCGGGGCATACAGAAGGGAGATATATAATCATGCCTATGCTGCAATCGTCTATCCACGTTTTCCCGCGCGTCGCCAGCCGCTGCAAAGATTCCCGTTATTCCTGCCTGCTTTCTGCCGGGCCGATAGTTTACGCAACGGATACCGCCATTGCCCTGCGTTCCAGCGCGTTCACCCTGCCGGACGTTATCCCGGATAGTCCGGTGATCGATACGCTGGCCCGCCTGTTCGAGCAATATTCCAACGCCGCCGGCCTTCGCCTTGCCGCGCTCGACCCTAAAGCAAAGTGCCCCGGCGAATATCCAACGATTGCCGAAAATCTCCGTGCCTATTGCCGATATTCCAAAAATCAGGGCGCAAAGGCGGCGTTTTATCCCGTCGGGGACTGTATGGTCAATGCTTCCCTGCTGGCGGACGTTCTCGCGGCGATCCCGGACGCGTGCGTTTATGCCGTTCCCGGCGATCCTTACAAGCCGCTGTTTTTCCGCGGCGAATACGCCGAAGGGCTGCTGTTCCCCGTCCGTCTTTCTATGATTGATATTCTCCGATCTTTGCAACTCCTTGCCGATTATCAGCGCGGTTCCGGCGAACAGGGCGCGAATCCTTCTCACCCTTTTATGACGATCTCACTTGATAAAATCGCAGAGCAGGCCGCAGAAGAGACACGCCGCCAGCAGGAAGCGCGGCGCCAATTGGAACAGGAACGGGAGGAATATATCCGCCAGCGCCAGGCCGAAGAAGCCGCCCAACGTGAACAGGCCGAAAAAGAAAAGGCGGAAAAACGGGAATCCACCCGCAAAACCCTGCTATCCGGCGGCGAAAATATGCCCGTAGACGGCGCAGCCCTTTGCGAGCTTGCCGCCGAAATGGGCGTTTCTATCCCGCTGCGCACAAAAGGCTTCATCCTGCAAAAGCTCGCCACGATCTCCATTTCGGACGGCCAATTCAAGCGCTACAAATTTCGCGCCAAAAAGAAGGGCACACAAGGTAGCGACGCCTGTTTCAAATACATTCAGGCACTGATCGACGCGCTAAAAACGCAGCCCATCGAAGAAGAATCCGAAAATCTGCCCGAAAATAATGTTCCAGAGCTGGAAAACCGACCGGCAAATCTGGAAAATCCCGCCGCAAAGGAATCTGCTGTCCACGTCCATCAAATCAATAACGATCCAGAACCCCTTCCCGAAAATAAGGGCGCACAATCCGAACTTCATCCGCCCATCCCGCCGCAGAATGGCGCAAAGTCCGATAACCGTCCCGCAAATCCATCCCGCAAGCGTAAAAAGCCGAATACTCAAAAGCGCCATGAAGCGGCTCAAAAAACCAGCGCCGATAAAGCCATGCTGCAATCCTTCGTGGAATCCGATCTTTCCCGCTTCGGTCACGTTACGGACAAAACGCAATCGGCCTTGCAATTCCAAGGTTATTTCTGGGATGGTTCCAAGCTGCGCAAATGCAAAAAACCGCTCCATGTTTTCTCCGTTTCCACGGGATAAATCCCGACGCTATGTTGGAAAGTCCTGAATTTAATCGCCGAATCTTATCAAATTCCCTTGCAGGATGGGCATTGCCCATTGTATAATCAATACACGCGTTACTTTATGCCGAAAGCGAGGAATCGTCATGAATATCTATGCGACGGAACTTTATAAAGCGCTTGAAAAATCTCATCCCGATCTCTGGCAAGTGAAGGACTATCTGGGCAAAGAAACGCTGGAAAGCGTTGTTTCTCCCTATCTGGACGAAAACGGCGATCTTGACCCGAATCCCCTTTGGGCCATGCTCAATCCCGATATCACACCTGCCGAGAATCTGGAAAAAAACGTGGAAGAAATCTGGAATACGCTTTCTTCCCGCACGTTGGAAAAGTGGTTCACGGCCATGACGAAGGAACAGGCTGAAACCATCTGCGAAGTCGTCGAGTATTTCGGAATCGTCACCTTCTGCGGCATTTCCATCCCTGTGAATGACTTCCCGCGCCGTTGGGCAGAAACGCATCCCGGCGAAAGGTTTCTTCCCATCCGCGAAAAATGGTTCGAATCCATCACCTGATAGGTCGCAAAGCCCTGTATCTATGTTGGAAAGCTGGAATTTCAGCCTCTGAATCCAACAAAATTCAACAGAAGGGAATAATCTCATGAAAAAGTTTTACGCGCTCGAAGGTTCCGATAAAATTCCTTTTTCGGATGCAAAAGCTCTCAACGACTATGTTTCTTCGCATCCGTCCAGCACGCCTCTTGTGACCCATGAATGGGAATCGCCCGAAATTCGCGCCAGCATGGGCGATTCCTGGAACCCCATCACTTTGGAAACCGAAGCTCCCTATCCGCTGGAAGCAGCTATTCGGATTAGGTGGAGACGCATCCTGTACGGCGCCAAAATCTGGCACGGTTCAGATTATTATTTCAAAAATATTCGCGTCCAACGGCAAGGGGACAAATGTATTGTCACGATGCAAATGTGGAATATCGCCCGCTGCATGAGCGACTTCGGCCCTCAAGAAAATTGGCCGGACGAACAGCTGATGACCCGCGTCGTCACCTTTGACGGCGTTGAAGACGGCGACCTTCCCTCCGATGACTTTCTGCTCGACATTCCCCAAAAACCGGTTCGTTTCATGCTTCCAGACGCTGACGAACAGAAACTCCCCCTCGACGATGTGAACATGGCGGTAGGCAACTGGCTGTATACCAGCAACACCATGGACGAAGCAAAAGAGATCGTGTTTGACGGCGAACCGTACTATGACGGAACGTGGAAGCAGCACTTGCACGACAGCAAGGGCAGCTATACCCTCATCATCGAGCCGAACGGCGATGTACGGAAGGAATGAAACCAGACATGCTCGCAATCTCCATTGAACAAAAAGATGGCAAAGCCTACATCAGAAGCCCCTATAACGCCGATTTTGTCAGGCGTATCAGGCTCATGGGCGGAAAATGGGACGCGGATTCCCGGCGCTGGGTCGTGTGCTCGGATGCCACCGATGCGGTGCGAAAAATAATGGTGGAGATTTATGGCGAAAGCGACGAATCCCCCGCTTTTGAAACCGTAACGCTCATCGTGGAATTTTTGAAGGACGTGTCAGCATACAACGGCCCTTATTGTCTTGCTGGAAAACCCATTGCCATAGCCACATGGCGCGACAGCGGGGCCAAACCGGGCGAAGGCGTTGCGTTTATCGAAGGCACACCCAAAAGCGGCGGCAGCGCCAAAAACTGGTATACCATCATCCCTGCTGGATGCGTCGTGGAAATATACCGCGTCCCCAAAAGCAAGGCGGTAGAGCTATTGTCGGAGCATCCGACGGATTACAAAATATCCATCAAAAGCCAAAATCAGGTGGATCGGGAATCCCTAGTACGCGAAAAGAAGAAACTGCTCGAACGCTTGTCGGAGATCAACCGACTGCTCGATCAGCTCGACCCGTAAATATGTCCCAAAATTGGAATTTCAACCGCCAAATCCAAAAAAAGAGCGCTTTCGCACTCTTTTCCATTTCCGGTATGACCGTCAAGACACTTTTCAACTCACTCCCAACGGGAGACACCTTTTTTATACCATATCCCATATCAAAAAGTCAAGGAGAAAATCATGACCCAGCAGCAAATCCTTGAAAGCTACGAGATCACCAAAAACATGTCCGAGACCGCCCGTATCCTTGACGTGTCCCCGCAGACGGTCAAGCGCGTTCTCATCTCCAACGGTATCTACCCGTCGAAACGTGCGCACCAGATCGCCAACCTGAACGATCTTGGTCTGAACGTTTCCGATATTGCCGAATTCCTCAAAATTTCAGAGGATACCGTCCGCTCCAATCTGCCCTATACCAAAGGCGGCTATGCAACAGGTCAAAAATCGAAAAACGCCGTGCGTGTTGCCAGATGCCGCACCAATAAAAAGGCGAAAAGCCAGAAAAGTGAAGAAGAAAACTGATTCGTTCTCTTTCGCCCTAAATTTGCGTTTTAAGCGCCCTTGTTTTCTACCCTTCCCACATATCCAGTTTCCCCATTTATCCCCTTTTGCTGCCATCCTCATGGGAAATAAGGGCACGCAATCCAAAACAAAAACGTCGGAGTGAATCCGGCGTTTTTTGTTTCTCACTCATGGTAGAGAACCACCGCTTTTTTCGTTCCTCCTTTTCGGCAGAGGATCGCCGTTTGTGTCCCGCGTTTTCGTTCAGCCTGACGTCCTAGCCCCTTTGTGGTTGACGCGAAACCCCCGGAAAGCTCCACAGACGCCGCTTCTGGGCACGGGGTCTGCTTCATCGCTTCAAACAGGCAGTCGCCCGTTTGTTACTGTACTCCATGCTTCACCCGGTCATGCTCTTCGGCCCGTTTGCCGTTGTTGAAGCGGTCCAGCGTGCCTACCAGATACCCGGTGATACGGCGGATGCGGTGGAATTTCTGCGGCCCGAAGTCGTAGTTCAGCTCTACTTCGTCCCCACATACCTTGATGTCGATGCTTTTCGGCTCCCTGCCGAATTTTTCCTTCGCCCGGTCGATGTACGCCTGTATCTCTCCCTGCTCCATCGGCCCGTTCGTTACCGTTACCGTGCAAGCCATATCTTTCCCCTCCTTTGGTCACAAATATTATACCACTTTTTCCCCGTCTGAAACAAACCTGCTTTTCCCATGCGGTTTTATCCATTCTGTATCGACGCTTTATCGAATCTTTATCGCTTTTATCGAATCGTTATCGTTTTTTCCTTCCCGATAAAGCCACCGTTCTTTTTTCCCGTTCCAAGATCAACAGGCAAACAGGGGTATTTCCCCTTCCAAAAGGCTGTTCCATATGTTACAAAAGTATGAAGTTCACAATTTGTGCATCACTGAAACCCTTGTAAATCAACACTTTTCCATTTCGTTATTCACAAAATGCAAATTTCTTTCGCGAAAACCATTGACAATCTGTGAATGGCGGCGTATACTATCACCGTAAGCTAATCCAAACGGATACGATCTTACCGGCGAAAGCCGTTGAGATACCAACCGCCTGCGGGGTTTGGATTAGCGCCACGCAGGCGGTTTTAATTTTATCGAACCTTGCCAACTAAGATATGCAGCGTTTGCAATCTGCAAATCGCAGAAGCCGCCAAGGGGGGGCGCAAACGTGCAGCTACGTCGAGCTGGGAAACCAGCAGGAGCCGTCCGGCATATGCGGCTGCCTCAAGACGTCCGGGGAACCCGGTGCGAGAGTCGAGACTGCGTCGAGCGATGTCTGATGATCGAGCCTAGCTGCCTTCCTACCTTCTCAGGAAAGGTCTTGGGGGGTAGGGGGGCAAACTATGCTCAAATCTCCTCAACATCAAGCGATATGAGGTCGGTATTCCAACTCATAGAATACCTCCTACTTATCTAGTATTGTTACTTGTATGGTAACTTACATTGCAACTTGATAACTTCATATCGGTAATCTTACTACAGTATATTCTTATCAGTAAATAAGGAGGAACCAACATGAAATTCAGAATCACTGTTCGGGCCATGGACGATGAAGCCCAAAAGAGCATCGCCGAAACCGGGGAACAGAACAAGATCGTTCTCAACTGCTCCGGCTGCACCATCCTCACCACCGATGAGGACGGCGAACCTTCCATGTCCTGTATCCAGCACATGACCGTCGATAGCATTGCGGAAGTGCTTCGCCACTGCAGCAATTACATTCGGGCGGCTGTATGCATCGCAAAGGGCAAAATCGACGCCGATAACATCATGGGCGTCCATAAAACGGAATCCCTGTTCGATCTTCTCAAAGGTCTGCATTCCGATGATGAAGACGATGAAGAATGTGAGGACGAGGATTGACCCTTCGGCGCGGTTCACTCCGCGCTTCCCGCTTCGATAGCTCAACGGCAGCGCATTGGCCTTCCAAGCCAACGGTTGCGGGTTCGAATCCCGTCTGCCACTCCACCCCGCTTCGATAGCTCAACGGCAGAGCATTCGGCTGTTAACCGAAAGGTTATGGGTTCAAGTCCCATTCGAAGCTCCATTCCGACGAAAGGAGCATCAGCATGGTCCATCTGGAAGAAACCAAAAACGGCGTCCTGTACTCCCGCCGCATCACCGGCAAGCCCGGCACGCACACGGAGACGGTGCAGGAGGCCGACGCCCACACCTTCTTTCTGCTTTCCTTTCTTGCCCTTGCAGGTGTGGCTCTGCTTTTGTTCCTTGGAAGCGGAACCTGCGGGAAGATCGTTTCGTGGCTGCTTCGGTAGCGCGAAAAGGTCTCCCCCCCACTTCACGGGCGCTTCGTTCAATGGCAGGACGGCGTTCTTATACAGCGCCTACATTCGTTCGATTCGGATAGCGCCTACCATCGGAAGTGTTCAGGCTGCACTTCCCGAGTTATTTTCTCCTTTCTGGCAAAGCGGAAAGACGCTTGACGGCCCGGACAGACGGGCACATGGGGCACACAGTCTGGGCGCAGGGCCACAGGAACCCCGCGCCGGCCGGTGCAACTCCGTCCCCCCCACCAGACGGCAACGTGACAAACCATGCGGAAACCGTCCCGCCCGTATCGCCGCAGCGCGTAATGCCCGTAAGCCGGTGCATACGAAGAACCACGTGACAGCAGGAAGAGACCGCTGACAGCCCGGAATCAGACGGGCACTGTGTATGGTGGCCGGGTCGCTCCCGGCTGATGTGAGCGGTGCGGTTCCCTCACGAAGAATGACAATGGGCGTGGAAACGCGGCTGATGGCGGACCAAGTACGCTGAACGGACGTTCAATCACACGCCAACCGCACATGGGGACGTAACTCAACGGCAGAGTGCCGGCTTTGCAAGCCGGAAGTTGAGCGTTCAAATCGCTTCGTCTCCACCAATTCCCAAGTGTCCGTCTCTAAGAGGATGGCAATGGCTGAAATGCCTATGTCTGGGGCACGGGGCCGCGACCAGCTGGCAAAGAGGTTGACGCGCTGGCAGATGCGCGGACTAGATGGGAATGACTGCACTGTGTGTATACAGGAATGTCAAATCTGCCGAATCGTTCTCCAACCGTCCATTGCGCACGGAGCTGCACTCTGCGGCAAGTTCCACGGAGTCTGCCGGGACGGCAGGGAAACGCCCTCTATGGCGAGGACGTGACCGCCTTTGAGGGCTGCGGGAGTCGCATTTTGGAACGGTGCGAATACCCGCCGCGCAGTCCACGGCTGCGAGAAAGAAGGTCATTCGGGATCAGCGCCTGCTTCAATATCGGTAGTTCAGACGCAGTCCCCTTGACCGCCGTGGTATTCCGCCGCCTGTGTACCCGGCAGGGGCCATCCTGCCCGGATAACGCGGTCGACGGACATACGCCGCAGTAGCGCAACGGCAGCGCAGCTGTTTTGTAAGCAGCGCGTTCACGGTTCGAATCCGTGCTGCGGCTCCAATCCCCCTTGCAGGATGATCCGATGCTTCCAAGCTGGCAAAAGGCGTCGGGGACTGCTCATAACGGTTGTCGTTCGTCCGTGCCATGCGAAAAAACGTCCGGCCAGATCGCTGCGGGATGTCTCGACACCTCCACATTCTCAGGCGGCTGGCACGCGCTTCGGTAGCTCAATCTGGCAGAGTATCCGTTTCGTAAGCGGAATGTTGCGGGTTCGATTCCCGCCCGAAGCTCCATTGCCGGCACGGGAGAGTGGTTGCCCCTGCCGGTGTGTCCTCCGTGTGCCGAATGCGAATTTTTCATTCGGCCTGCTCGGTATAACCGGGCGGCGTAGGGTCCAGTTTCTCCTACGCTTGCCGCCTGCCACGATCCGTCCTTTAGGCATGGGGACGGGACAAAGGTCACACAAGGCGGCTGTTCCATTTCATACAAAAGAAGACATCAAGCGTTTCACCGCGCTTCTGTCTTCTTTTTTTATATCCAAAAACGCTTCAAAGGCGGTGAACTTTTCGGCTATGGAAACCTGCGTTCCCCACAAAAGGAGAAGACGGACCTGCAATCATTGTCTCTGGAAATGGGACTTGTACGATACCGGTCAATGGCTGTGCTACTGCGAATCCTCTTCCCGCTATCACCTTCCGGCAGAGGGCGGCTGCTCCCTCTGGGAAGCCGGCATTTCATCCTATTACGCCCCTTACAGTCCAAGATCAAAGGAGGAAACCCATCATGAATAAGCCCAATATCCGTTCTTTCGACCGCTATCAGGAGCTGGCCCGCCGTACCCAGAACCCCCATCTGGATCGTCAGGGCAAGCTTGCCCACGCCGCGCTGGGGCTGTGTTCCGAGGTGGCCGAGGTGGAGACCGCCTGCCGAACGGGCGATGTAGATTCCATCATCGGAGAGATCGGCGACGTGTTCTGGATGCTTGCGGAGCTGTGCGACGCGCTGGGTCTTCGTATGCAGACCATCCTTTCCGACCTTCTTCTCATCAGCGACGCGGAGGACGAAATGGAAGCACGCCGGAACGATAAGTTCGCGCCTCGCCCTATCCGCGACCACTTCGGTTTCCACGAAATGAACCTTGCCGCCGCTACCATTGCCGGATATGCCCAGAAGACCTTTCAGGGGCATCCTATCAGCCCGGAACGCATCGCCCCTGTCATCTGTACCCTGTACGTCCACCTGCGTCTCAAAGCTTCCTATTACGGCTTCTCCGTGTTCCACGCCATGTATCAAAACATCGAAAAGCTCAAGGCCCGCTACCCGGAAGGTTTCTCCGAAGACCGCAGCATCCATCGGAAGGAGTATGAAGAATGAGCCAAAAGATCACGACACAAGCATTCGTTTATGAGCTGGTTCCGCATCACGCTCTCTTCGGCGTCAATCCCGTTCAGGACGGGTATGTAGACCTGTGCTTTGCTTACACCCCTGAATATTTTGAGCGGGGCGCAACAAACTGCTCACTGAAAATGAAGCCTGAAAACATGGTCGCTATCCGCTTCCCGGACAAACTCGCTTTCGATCACTTCTGCCGAATGATAAACCGCGCCCAAAAAGAACTGGAAAAGATCAAAAACAAGGAGGACAAAACCAATGGCTGATAAATCCGCTCTTCACGCTTCTATCTGCGCCGGCCTGACCGACCTGTACGCCCGCAAGAACCACGACTACGGCGATTCCTTCGCCAAGTCCTACCGGGAATGGGGTTTCGCCATGCCCTGCATCCGTCTGGACGATAAGCTCAACCGGCTCAAGTCCCTCGCCAAAAGCACCGCGCAGGTGCAGGACGAATCCATCCGCGATACCCTGCTCGACCTCGCCAATTACGCCATCATGACCGTCATCGAAATGGAGTTGGAGAAGGAGGAAAACGTTTAATGAGCATCAAGCCGATCCTGTTCAACACCGATATGGTACGGGCTATTCTTTCGGGCGAGAAAACCCAAACGCGCAGGATTGTCAAGCCAAACTACAAGGACGATGAGTATTGTCTCCGTATCGTAACGAATCAGCATACCGGCGAAAAATACCTTGAAAAATTGGATGAGGACGAAGACCCTTTTCCCAATCCTCGCTTTGTTTTTTCTCCCTATGAAATCGGAGATGTTCTCTGGGTTCGGGAAACGTGGAGTACCACGGACAAATGCGGCCTTTATCCGAACTGGCCCGTTGGAGGAATCCACTATATGTACAAAGCCGACGATCCGAACTGCGATGCAGCAAAAGAAGCCCGCTGGTATCCTTCCATCCATATGCCGAAACAAGCCGCCAGAATCTTCCTGCGGGTGAAGGAAGTTCGCGTAGAACGGCTTCAGAGCATCACTTCTTATGGCTGTGTCAAGGAAGGAATCTCAAAAGACATATTGTATGCGCTTAAAGAGAGAATGACCAAGGGAATATTTGCTACACTTTGGGAAAGCACCATCAAAAAGGCCGATCTGCCGAAATACGGATGGGATGCGAATCCGCTTGTCTGGGTCATCGAATTTGAGCGCTGCGAAAAGCCGGAAGGATGGTGCGCCGAATGAATGAAATGAAGATCGAAAACTGGAACGGACACACTATCCGCTTTGTCTGGAAAGACGGGGACTGGTGGGGCGTAGCGAAAGACGTTGCGGAAGCGCTGGATTACGATACCGTTGCCCATATGATTCGTATGGTTGATAAGCCGCAAAAGGGCGTCCAGAAAGTGGACACCCTTGGCGGGGTGCAAAATTTGGCTATCGTTTCAGAACTGGGAATTTATGACTGCGTATTTGGTAGCCATAAAAAAGAAGCTAAAGAATTTAAGTTGTGGGTCTTTGCCATGCTTAAAGAACTGCGAAAGGCCATCGGCCTTGAAGGCTTCGAAGTCTTCCGAATGCTCGACAAAGAGCATCAAAAAGAAGCCATGCGCCGCCTGCAAGACGGTCTCCGTCAGCCCCGGAAGGTGGACTACATCAAGGCCAATACCATAGCCGATAAAGCCGTTTCCAGCCGCTACGGCCATCCGAAAATGGTCAAAAAAGGCGATATGTCCCCCGAAATGCTGGCAGAACGGGAAGCCATTCTGGACGATACCGTTCAGCTCATGGCCCTGAACGACAAATACGGCATGGGGATCTCCGTCAGCCGAACCATCTATCAAGTGAAAGGAACCAACCGTTATGAAGATCATTGAACCGTCCTATGAAATCATCGACCGCGACCACCTGCTGACCCCCGCGCAGAAGATCGAGCGGGTGGGTCGTATTTGCTATAAGTCCGAAGACAAGATCACCGACACCAGCGCCGTTCCTTTCGTTCGGCGACTCATCGAAAACGGCCATGAAGCCATGCTGGAACACGCTTCCATTCTCGCCGTCATGAACCGCAGCGCATATTATCAAATCCAGGATTTGTGTTCTTACTATGAGGAAGGAACTGGAAAGCCATGTCTTCTCAAGCGTTCTAATGCACTTTGCGACGATTCGATTTTCTGCTACTTTGTCTCCGGCAATATTCGGGCATGGCGCGATGTTCTCCGTTTTTGGTCGCATTATGTGCTGCCCAAGGGTTTGGAGCTGATTTTTGCCTATTATCCAGAGCTTTTTGAGGGACTTCCGAAGCTTACGTTCGCTAATGACGAAGATAAGCTTTACATTATCACCCAGACGGCTTTCAAAAACATCAAAAAAGACTCTGTTACGCTTGAACGCAACGAAACCCTAACCGTTAAGTTCAACGTGGACATCGCCGTGGCCCGTGAGCTTTGCCGCCACCGCCTTGCTTCCCACGCCGGAGCCAGCACCCGTTACTGCGATTATGCGGGCGGCAAGTTCGGCGGCGAAACCACCGTGGTCATGCCGGAGGAAGATTTCAGCGCCGATTGGGCACGCGCTGCCCACTATGCGGAGGACAAGTACCTTGCCCAGCGTCAGGACGGTATCTCCCCGGAGATCGCCCGTTCCGCACTGACCGTCTCCACCCTTGCGGAACACGTCGTTACGGCCACGCTGGACGAGTGGAAGCACATCTTTCGTCTTCGCGCCTTGGACAAGACTGGCAAGGCCCATCCCCAGATGAAGCAGGTCATGGTTCCGCTGTATCAGGAATGCCGGGAATGGCTCCCGGAAGTGTTTGGAAATTTGGAAAATGAATGATCCAGGAGGCCGCGCCATGCCCAATCCGCAAGAAACCTATCCAATGCAGGCCCCGCCGTCCTCCATCGACGCGGAACGCTCCGTTATCGGCACCTGCCTGCAAGACGCTTCCGCCGTCTGCGAGATCACCGAGCAGCTGGAACCGGAGGATTTCTATACCCCGGAGCATCGGGAGATATACGCCGCCATCTGCCAGCTCGCCAAAACGGGAAAGGCCGTCGATCTGATGACCGTGGGCGGCGTCCTCACCGTTTCCGGGTCGCTCAACACCGTCGGCGGCCCCGCCTACCTGCTGGAATGCGTCCGCTTCGTTCCCACCACGGCCAACTTCCGCACTTATGTAGAGATCGTGCAGGAAAAAGCCATCCTCCGCCGGGTCATCCAGTCGGCCAGCCAGCTGGTCTCCCGCTGCTACGCTCAGTCCGAGAACGCCGCTTCCATCCTGCAAGACGCGGAATCGGTCTTTTTCACCATCGGTTCCCGAAAAGAAGCCGAAAATCACGCTGTTCCCATCCAGAAGGTGGTCCAGTCCACCTATGACAAAATCGAGGAATGGAGCCGTCTGCAAGGCAAAATTTCCGGCGTTCCCACCGGCTACTACGACCTTGACCGAATGCTGACCGGCTTTCACCCCAAGGATTACTGCGTCATCGGCGCCCGCCCGGCGATGGGCAAGACGGCGTTCGCCATCTCCATCGCCAACTACGCCGCCAGCGTCCGTAAAAAAAACGTGGTGTTCTTCTCGCTGGAAATGCCAGCCGAGCAGATATGCCTGCGCCTTTTGTCTCTCCAATCCGGCGTTTCCATGCAGTCCATCCGCATGGGGCGCGTGGAAGAAGAAGGTTGGGTCTCTATCGGGGACAGCATGAATCAGCTTGCCGAATCCTCCCTCATCGTGGACGATTCCTCCGCCCTGACCCCCGCGCAGATGCGCAGCCGGTTAAAGCGCATCATGCTCAAAAAGCCGGTCGATCTGGTCATCGTGGACTATCTGGGTCTGATGGCTCCCGATAAGAACACCGAGAACCGCCAGCAGGACGTAAGCCAGATCAGCGGCAAGCTCCGTCAGATCGCCAAGGACTTGTCCGTTCCCATCATCGTCCTGTCCCAGCTTTCCCGCGCCAACGGCATGCGGGGCGATAAGCGTCCCACCCTGACCGACCTGCGGGATTCCGGCTCTATCGAGCAGGATGCGGGCATCGTCCTGTTCCTGCACCGGGAAGGATATTACGACAAATCCGCCGACCAGTTCTCCGGCGAAGTCATCGTCGCCAAGCAGCGCAACGGCCCCATCGGTACGGTCAATCTCAAGTGGGACGCGAAAACCGCTTCTTACAAGAACACCCCGGACGCCATCCCAGCGTCCTATGTGTAACGAGGTGAACCCATGAAAAAGGAACAACTGGAACAGATGTACCGCCGCGCCCATACCGTTCCGCAAATGATCTACGCAGCCGTCCGCTGGTTCCCCCATCAAAAGAACCCGCCGTTCTCTGCCGATGACTACGCCGTCGTTCTGCGATTCATCGAGTGCATGACCCCGCGCCAGTTCATGCAGATGTTCCCCATCGATAAGACCTACGACGGCGAACGCTGGGAATGCAAGGACTACTTCACTACGAAGAAAATGTGCTTCCAGCGGGGCTTTGACAGCCCCATAGGGGACGCTTGGGACGCTTTCACCTTCCTGTGGGATTACTGTAACCACTATACAAGATGCTTTTTATCGGGCTTTTTACAGGCCATAGAGCGGGAACGCAGACTGGACGGAAAACCGTCCATGCTGGAAGCGTTTTTCGAGGAACAGGGGATCGACATCCCTACCTATCGCCGCTTCGAAGCTCCCAACGGAAAAACATACTTCCAAAACACCCAAACCGGCGAGTTCCTGAAAGAAGCACCATCCAGACCGAAAAAACCTTCCTGGTGGAAGGTCATCGAAGGAGGAAAACAGCCTTGAAAGAAATCTACATGGACAATGCGTCCACTCATTTCGACTTTTACGCCAACCCCAGTTCTATCCACGACAAAGGCCGTCAGGCCCGCAAGACGCTGGAAGAAGCCCGCGCCAAAGTAGCCCGCTGCCTGAACGCCAGCCCCGGCGAAATCTACTTCACCTCCGGCGGCACGGAAAGCGATAATTGGGTCATTCAGCGGGCGGTCAAGCCGGGAGATCACATCATCACCAGCAGCATTGAGCATCCAGCCGTTCTTAACGCCTGTAAGTATATGCAGAGCATGGGATGCGAAGTCACCTACCTGCCCGTCAACTCCGTCGGCGCAGTGTCTCCGCACAATCTGGAAAAGTCCATCCGGCCTCATACCCGGCTCATCTCCATCATGTACGTCAATAACGAGATCGGAACCATCGAGCCAATTCGAAAGCTGGCACAAATTGCCAAAGCACACGGCATTTTGTTTCATACCGACGCAGTGCAGGCCGCAGGGTTCCTTCCCATCGATGTGGAGGCGCTGGGCGTGGACTACCTTTCCCTGTCCGGGCATAAATTCGGCGGGTCGAAGGGCACGGGCGTTCTCTACATGTGCAAAGGGCACGAGCTTCCCCCTCTCCTGTTCGGCGGTCATCAGGAACGCGGCCTACGCCCCGGCACGGAAAACGTCCTTGGCGCCAAAATGCTGGCCGACGCGCTGGAATTTTCTTTGGATGAAAACCGAATCGGCTCCATTCGCAGCCTGCGGGAAAGGTTTATCGGCAAAATTTTTCGTGAAGTCCCTACCGTCTTTCTGAACGGAGCCGTTCCCCAGCATATGCACCCCGGTATCGTCAATTTCTGTTTCCCCGGCGTGGAAAACGAAGCGCTGTTGGCCCGCCTCAACTCGCAAGGCGTCTACTGTTCCGCCGGTTCCGCCTGCACCTCCGGCAGTCTGGAACCCAGCCACGTCCTCACCGCCATCGGCCTTACCCCCGCAGAAGCAAACTCCTGCATCCGCTTCTCTCTTGGCCGGAACAACACCGAAGAAGAAGTGGACTACGCCGCCGACTGCGTCATCAAGGCGGTACACGATATTCGGGAACTGAACGGCTATGGAGGAACCAAATAATGGAAAGAAAAACGCTCATCGAAGCACTGCGGCATTGCGTACAGCTTGATATGCTTTGTGAAGAATGCCCCATCTATTCGGAATGCATACGCAATGAAAATGACGATGAAAACGGTTTCTGCCTTGAAACCGATGCCGCCCAAATGCTGGAAGACGATGCGGAGCAGCTGCAATACGCCGACGATGCGATTCAAACCCTCCTGCACGAGCAGAAGAAAACGTTCCTGAAGCTGCTCCCGAAAGGATTCACAGCCGTTCATGCTAACCACACCCCCAGCGAGCGGGAATACGAAGAGGGTTATAATACGGCCATAATTGATATGATCGTAAACGTGAACCGCTGGAACTTCAAACGGCTGGATGGGAGGAAGGAAGCCGATGACCAGAACCGAAACGATCAATAAGCTCAAGCTATGGTTGGATTCCGCCGAAGCTTTGCAAATCAGTAATTCCGAATATGCCGAAATCCTTGAGGGCGCTCTCTATTATCTCCAAGAGGACAAACAAACCATACTTCGTTTGGCGGAAGCAGTAGCACATTCAAAGCCGAAAAAGATTTTTTGAACGGAAAGGAGCCTTGTAATGGCCGAAACCAAACCCTTCGTCCCCGTGTGGGAAAAAGCGGCTCTGACGTTTGAAGAAGCCTCCGCCTATACCGGCATCGGCGTCAACCGCCTGCGGGAGCTGGCAAAGGAGCAGTCTTCCTCCAATATGTTCCTGCGCGTCGGAACCAAAAGCCTTCTCAAGCGCAAGCAGCTGGAATCCTTCATCGACCGGGCCAGCGTTCTCTAAAAAACCTGTTTCCATTTTGACCCCGGCATGATATAATTTCCGTGTCATGCTGGGGTTCTTTCAAAGAAAGGAGCATCCTTATGGCAACGCGCCGTAAAGATCATAAAGGCCGCGTTCTCAACGCAGGCGAAAGCCAACGAAAGAATCTCACCTACCAATACCGCTACACGGACGCGAACGGCGAACGCAAAACGGTATACGCCAAAGATTTGACCGCCCTTAGAGCAAAGGAGGAAGAAATTCAGAAAGCGTCCGATCGTGGGACGAACTACGCAGAAGGAAACGCGACCGTGCTGGAAACACTGCGAAACTACACGCGCAAACGGGCTGACGATACCCGCTATACCACACAGGTAAATATGGGCTTTGTTCTACAAGCCGCAGCAAAATATCCCCTTGCGTCTATGGCAATCCGAAACGTGCGCGTCAGCCACGCAAAGGATTTTTGCCGCCAGATGGTCAAAAGCGGCTATTCGTTCTGGTCTGTCAAACGGGTAAAATGCAATCTGCATAAATCGTTTCAGGCCGCTGTCGACGACGGCATCCTGCTCCGAAATCCATTCGATTTCAAGCTGGATTTTCTTCTTGTCAAGCCCGGCAAGCGGGCTGCCATGACGACCGCCGAGCAACAAAAGATGCTTCAATTCCTGCACGAAAAGTACGAAGGAACAGAGTATCTTGATCTGTTTGTAATCCTGCTCGGAACAGGTCTTCGGGTCAGCGAATTGGCTGGTCTCACATTCAAGGACATCGATTTCCAGAACAGAACCATTCACGTGGAACGGCAGTTGATGCGAAAAGAAGGATTTCAACTTTACTGCGAACCGCCTAAAACCGAGGCTGGATACCGTTTCGTTTCGATTTCTTCTGACGTTGCGGACAGCCTCCATAATGTAATCTCTCGCAGAGGCATCCTTCCAGTGGAACCATTGGTTGACGGCCATTCTGGCTTCTTGTTTATCAACAAGAACGGGAATCCCAAAGTGGCACTCCACTTCGAGCAGGAATTGCAGCGTATGGTGAAAGCCTACAATCGTTCTCATAAAGAGCCTATGCGTCCCATTTCTCCGCACGTCCTTCGGCACACCTTCTGCACAAACATGATTAACATGGGCATGAAACCAAAAAACGTGCAGTATTTGATGGGGCATTCCAGCGTCACCATTACGCTTGATATTTATACCGATTCCAGCCCATCTGAAGCCCACGAGGAAATGCTGTCCCTGCTCGGCTGATTTACACCAAACTTACACCCATTTTTAGGAAAAGGCGTGAAGTTATGGGAAGTTACGTAACCGAAACAGTATACAGCAAACCATGGTGCATCAATAATTTCCAGTATTTTCAACGGTTTCATGGACCATGATAGTCATACCCACTGGGTATTCCAAGCACAACCGCCGAACCCATTATTTTTCAACATTTTATTAACTCACATCTTCCAATCTTACACCACATTTACACCACTTCAAAAAAGTACGGGAAAGGCCCCAGCATGACAGCCAAACCTTCCCCGAATCGTGCGCCGAAAGGGCGTTTTTTTATTTCCTTTTTTACCCTCGGAACGTTCCGATTAAATGATTACTAAAAAATTCCGATACATGCCCCCGAAAATATCCAAACGTCGGCACAAAGATATCGGCGATCGCTAACGTAGCAAGAAAAATGTTTTCCACTAAAAAGAATCTGTGCCATCGAAGCAGTCTCTTATTCTGATTTTTTATGGCTTCCAATCTTTTGTGCAAGTCCTCAATGTGGTCGTCTTTCGCTCCAACCGTCTCCGCATGAGCGGCCAGCATGTCCGTTCTCCCTTCCCGCATGGCCTCTACCTGCTCTTTGGATGCGATCTTCTTTACCCCTAACGCTTCATCCACCGAACCGCCTAAAGCCAAAATCATGGCCGCTACACGGTCGAATGAGGGGCATTGTGTCGAACCGTCGAAGAAGTTGTCTAGCGTCCCTCTGGCAATTCCCGTCCGACGTATCAATTCAGCGGTACACACTCCCTGTTCGGCCATTTTACTGCGAATGTAGGCTCGTACTTCGTCTAAATTGATCGTATCGTTCATCATTTTCGGGAACCCCTTTCGGCATTTTTGACGCATCATTTCACATTTTTTTGGGTACTGATCCACAGCTTTCAGCATTTTTGCCGCTTGCTTTTTATGCCTGTGTGTGGTACACCATCACTGGCGGCTGAAAAAGCAAACTCTTCCGCTGGTTCCCATTTTACTCCTTCATTCGCTGTATTGCAAGGATTCGACAGGAATCTACACCATTTGTCATAAAGCTGCGTTGACAACGCAAAATGGGGTTTGTATAATGGGGTTATCGGTTCGGAACGTTTCAAAAAACAAAGGAGGATTTCAAATGAAAAAATTGGTATCGGTACTCTTGGTGCTGATGTTGCTTTTGGCATGTTCCATCGGGGCTGCGGAAAGCAATGGGCAGCTTGTTATAACATTCCCAAAAGACGAAACTCCTAATTATACTTCGGCTTTGAAAGAATTTGTCACTGGTTACAATAACGTAGCCGATGAAGTGAAGAGTGACGAACACGGAGATCGTTTTACAATCGATGTAATCAAAACATCTTATTTTGAAAATTACGAAAATAGCATGACGAAAGAAACAGACCCGTTATCCCTTCGCTATTCCGGAAACGTTAACGATGAACCTGTAATCATCTATCTTGACTTTGACGAGAGCGGTTCCTTGATCGGCGCAAGGCTTTCCTACAGTTACGGAAAAGATTCTTCTGCTGAATATGGTACGGATACGCAATTAAAAAATCTGGTTGGTTATATCTGTGCTTTTATTGCTGGATTCGATGATGATGTAGATGCCGTTTCGGTTGCTTTGGATATAGCAAAAGGACTCGAAAACGCAGAAACCGGGAAAATGGGTGATAAGCAGTATAAAACCGATAAAAATGGGTTTTCCGTCGAAGTAACAAACGCTTTGGGAATTCTTTTCATTGAATTAAAGAGGTAACAGCTATAAAAAGTTTTCAAAACCACTTGACTTTTGAATATTCATAAATTATAATGGGTGCGTACCAAACAAGGAGGTGATACAAACGGTACGTACAGGAAGGCCAACCGATGACCCGAAGTCCACACAAATTACCTTGCGCTTATCAGAATCCGACCTTCTCAAATTGGAGTTCTGTAAAGAAAAAACAGGGATGCTTCGGGCAGAAATCATTCGCATGGGGATTGATCGCGTCTATCAATCCCTTCTGAACCCGGAAAAAGACGCAAAAAAAGAACAGTAAGCCCGTCGCCAAACTAGCATTACTGTTCTTCCGTCACACCAACCCAAAGGGATGATGCACTTGTATTATACAAACTGCACTCCCTTTGGGCAAGAGGAACGTATGTTCGCATTTGCTTGAAGGGAGGTTTTTATACATTTGAAAAAGTTCTGGAACGAATGGGGAAAGTGGCTTCTTCTCTGGGCAATTCTTGTTGCCAGCGTTGCGCTTCAAATCGCGTCGCTCGTTACCAAACGCTTGTAAGGGAGTGCTTTTCTGTGAAGAAAAAGAGTTCATTTGATAATCGACTGGAAGAAACGTACCACATCGGGGAAATGCTCAAGCAGCAGGGTAAGACCGACGCTGAACGCAGAGCCTATCAGCATATCGCGTCGATTCTTCTTCTGATCGAGTCCGCTTTGCATGACATCAGTATCGTGCTGGGACTTTTGCTGGGCCTTGAAATCGGCAAGCTCTTGTCTGGTTTGCTGTAACTCCCGTTCCAGCTTCTCAATGTGTTCCTGCATTCCCCTTCTGATGCGTTCCGTCTCCAGCGCTGTCCTCTGCTGGGCTTCCAGCACGGCGTTCTTCGGTTCGGACGGCAGGTAGAGAATCTCATCCCGCAGGATGTTTGACGGGTCAAATTTCTCCATTCCCGGTTTTCCTTTCCCCTCATGGCACATCATCGCCATGTTAACCCTACTATATTACCAAAAATCGACAAATTCCGCCAGTCGGAACATGTGTTTGCTTTACACAAATTGGCTCATCAGCCAGAAAGGAATCTTATGAACGAAATCACCATTATGGAAAATCCCCGCTTCGGTAAAGTCCGTAAAGTCATGGTCAACGGCGAGTGGTATTACGTCGCTCTGGATATTGCCAAGGCACTTGGTTATGCCAAAGAACGCAACGCCATTGCGGCGCATTGCAGGTGCGCCCTGAAACGGGGCGTACCTCATCCGCAGAATCCCAACAAAGAAATTGAAATGACTGTCATCCCCAAGGGAGACGTTCTTCGCCTGATCTCCGAATCCCATCTCCCCGCCGCCGAAGAGTTCAACCATTGGCTGTTTGACGATGTGGCCGTGTCTGTGGTCGATAAGGGCATGTACCTGACCCCGGAACGTACCCAGCAGCTTTTCGCTGACCCTGCTTCCATCATCGCCATCTGCCAGAACTGGCAGGCCGATAAAGTCCGCCTTGCGGCCGCGAATCAGAAGATCGCATCGGACAAGCCCAAAGTCCAGTTCGCAGAATCCTTCGAGTGCGCCGATACCAATATCCTCATCCGGGAGTTCGCGAAAATCCTCTGCCAGCACGGCTATGAGACCGGCGAACAGCGCTTGTACGCCACCCTCCGCAAGGAAGGCTACCTCGTTTCGATGGGTGCGGATTACAATCTGCCCACCCAGCGTAGCACGGCGGCAGGCTGGTTCTATGTCCGGGTCACGCCCCATCCCAATTGTCTGAATAACGTCCTCCACAGGACTACGATGGTCACGCCCAAGGGGCAAATTTACTTCCTCAAGCACTTCTGCGGCAAGAACTACCGGCTCAACAAGGGCGAAGACCTCATCCAGACCACCATTGAAGAAAACCTGCTTCCCTTTGAGGAAGACCTTTCCTGCAACGACGAAGACCTGTTTTAATATTGCATTCAGGAGGATATGAAGATGGAAAACCGTTTTGAAGCCCAGCCGAAATATACCCAGTTTGTCCAAAACACCTCTGCCGCCGCCATCGACGACGCCCGCTATAAGCTCTCCGCCGCCCGCCACGTGCTGAATATGTTCGCAGAGTATTACGTGGACTGCCCGGAGGAAAAGTACCTGTCCCTCTGCGCCACCATGCAGCCTGTCTTCTCCCGGCAGATCGCCGCCGTGGTCAACGCCATTGCCGACGCGGAGCAAACGCTGCTCATCGCCCGTTCCCTGTCCGATGTGTCCGCCGTTCCTGCACCTGCGGGCTATGCAGATGGCGGTATCCCGCTCCCCTCTTCCGATACGTCCCTTGCGCCCGGCGATAACAGCGAAGGCTTCGGCTTTTGAGCAACTACAACACATACGATCATAAAGGAGCATACTGATCATGATGAATAACTTCGTTTTCCTGCGCGGTAAGGTCCAGCCCAGTTCCATCGCCCGTTATACCTACACCACCAATTCCTATGTCAAATGTTTTCTGAACGTCCCCCGTCTCAGCGGCACTTCCGATATCGTCCCTGTCACCTTCTATAAGGAGACGCTGGAAATGGCGAACCAAACGCTGGAACCCGGCAAGGAGATCGCCGTCTGCGGCAGCTTCCGCAGCTACCGTGAAAATGAGCATAACATTTTCACCGCGCTGGTCAATAACTTCGTCTTGAACAGTTCCGATGAAAACGCCAACCAGGTACAGCTGACCGGCGTATTGAAGAATAAAGCGACCGTCCGCACCACGCCGCTGGGGAGCCAGATCGCGGACGTCACCTTGAGCGTTCCTACCGATACCGGGAATAAGGCCATCATTCCCTGCATCTTCTGGGGCTATAACGCCCATGTGGCGGAAACGCTGAATCCCGGCGATCTCATCAGCCTGACCGGGCGTTTTCAGAGCCGGGAATACCAGAAACGCTTCTCCGATCTGCAGGAACCCATTCTTCGCAGGGCTTATGAAGTCAGTGTTTCGCATATTGTAAAAACCGAGCTTCAACATTCTGCCAATTTAATTTTCACAAATCGTGAATAAATAGTTGACTATTCACAAATTGTGTATTATAATCAGCTCGTAAGTTAACAAATGTCATGCCCGCGTGCTAAAAGAAAGGAGCCATCCCCCATGAAGTACACCGAAGCTGTGAACGCCTACATTTCCGCCTGCAAGGCAGGCAATAAGTCTGATAAGACCATCGAAAACTATACCCGCACCCTGCGCTTCTTTGGGGATTTCCTTTCCAGCCGGGAGATGGATTCGCTGGAATCCGTCACTCCCGCCGTCCTTCTGGCTTGGAAGGAGGAACAGTCGGCTGTGCTGGCTGTTTCCTCCCTCCGTCTCTACGATACCCATCTCAAGGGCTTCTTCGATTTCTGCGTGGATATCGAGTTCCTAAACCGCTCTCCCTACAAAAAGTCCCTCATGGACGTCAAGATCACCGACGCCGACCGCAAGGAATACAAAAACGTCGTGACTGCCGATCAGTTCCGCATGGTGCTGACCAATCTGCACCCTTCCGATATGCACGTGGCCGCTTACGCCCGCAACCGCGCCATCCTCGCCCTGCTCATGACTTCCGGCGTTCGCTGCGACAGTCTTTGCCGCATCACCCCTGCCGATCTGGATTGGGAAAACGGCACGATCTCTCTTGAAAACGCCAAGGGCGGCAAGAACGGCAATGTGCTTTTCTCCGATGTTGCGCAGAAGCTCGTTCGGGAATACCTGAACAGTGGTCTTCGCCCCGCTTCCTGCTCGGATGATGAACCCCTCTTCGGTTTCTTCGATCAGAAACACGGCGGTGCGTGGACGCGCTATTCCCGCACCAACATTTCCAACGTAGTCGAGGCTGCTTTCCGGGGCTTTACCTCCGCAGAAGGCTTCCGTTCCCACGCCATGCGGCACAGCTTCGCTTCTCTGCTCAAGGACGGCGGCATGAAGGACGGCGATATCTCCGTTCTGCTCATGCACTCCGACGGCACCGGCAGCGCTGTGACCAATCGCTACATCAAGCGCAATAACGCATCCGTGTTCCAGAAAGCAAATCAGATTTTTAACAAATTGGCATTGCTGGCCTGACGCCAGCTTTGCTATGTTCGTGCGATTCACAAATTGCAAAAAATATGGAGGAACTTTTGCAAAATGAGAACTTTCATTTCCGTTCTATGCGCCCTATGCCTTTCCCTATCCCCTGTCTTTTCCTGCGCCGAAACCCTCTACGTCTGTACCGAAGGGGACGATCTCAACGGCAGGGAACGCCCTGACAGGCATTCTTCCATCATGATGAAGATCCCCAACGGCGATACCGTCGAAGCTCTTTCCACCAAAGACGGATGGGTAGAAGTTATCGGTGGGGAAAGCAATACGTCCTGGTGCAAAGCAGAGTACCTTTCTTCGGTGCAGGATGCCGTTTCTTTCCGCAATACCAGCGGCGGCAGAGTGTTTGTCAGGGACGGCATAGAAGGGGCTAAAACGGGCGTTATACGAGCAAATAAGGCTATCACCGTCACAAGGCAGATTTTCGGCTGGGGTTACACCGGTTCCGGCTGGGTCGATCTTCAATTCTTCACCCCATTGGACAATTAAAAGGAGGAATCTTCATGGAAACGATCTGGGCTTTGCTTCTCACCGGCGCAAAGGCGTTCGTGACGGTCGTTGGTTTCACCGCCTCGGCCATCGTCGCTCTTTCCGTTCTGGTGCTTCTCTGGAAACTCATTTCTGCCATTTTCGGCTTTTCCGATGATTTTCAATAAAGGAGGCCGTTCCCCTTGGTTCGCATGATCGCCGATTTCAAGGATGGTTTTCATTTCAATCTGCTGTTCGATTCTCAATCCGACGCGCTGGACAATCTCCCCAAAATGGAAAAAGCCCACGGGCCGTACCTGCACTTTGAAATATCGGAAGAAAAGGAGGAATCTTCTCATGCTGACGATTGACCAGAAAGTAGAAATGTACCGTATGCGTCTGGAAGGGAAATCCTATCAGGCCATCGCGGACAGATTTGGGGTCAGCAGACAGTATGTCCACCAGCTGTTCGCCCCGAAAGGCAAAGACGTGAATGTTCAATATGTCGGATTAAGAAAATGGATGATCAAATTCAACTATTCGGTCGCAAAACTGGCCAGAGAATCCGGGTGTACTGATAATCATAGCTACGTCACCATTACCTCTTATCTGCAAGGAAGCCCGCGCATGGACATCGATTCCATCCGAAAAATCCTTCGTTTTACCGGCTTGACCTTCGAGGAAGCCTTTGGCGTAGAAGAACAGGAGGACGTTCCCGATGCTTGATATGCCCTGCTATCCTTACGTCACAAAAGAACACCGAACCATTATGAACGATCGGGATCTGCTAGACTGGATACGGGAAAAGGCCGGGGACGATATGGCCGAGCTGGTGGACATGCGCCTGAACGACACTGCCTGCTACTTAAACGACGTTCAAAACGCTTTGGACGTGCTGAAAGACGATCTGGATTACGTTTGCACGAGTGTTGATGAAGCTCTGAAAGAGATCGGGAGGTGGGAAAAGAATGGGTGATCTGATCGACCGGGATAAAATCTACGAAGCCGTTTATGACCTTGCCTGTAAATCCGTCAGCGTGATCGGTGGAATCAGTGAGGACTACGCCTACGGGCTACGGGAAGCGGCCCACATGATCGAGGAAGCCCCGGCTGTGGAAGCTGCGCCGGTGGTGCATGGACAATGGATAGGCGAAGCTGACGGTTACGCCGACGGTGAACTAGTATACGATGTGTGGAATTGCTCAAAGTGCGATTACTGCATAGACGATGGCACAGACAATCCAGAGCTGTTGCCAAATTATTGCCCCAACTGCGGCGCGAAGATGGATTTGGAGGAAGAACCAAATGGTAAATAAGCTTGAAAACTTCTCCTGCATCTGCGGCTCGCAAACGGTTTGCCAATCGCAGATTGAGGTTGACGGGCTGAAAGTGAACCAGCTTTATTGCCCGAGCTGCGGAATTATCATGCGTTCCCCCGCCACGGATACAGATGGAAAATGGTTGCGTAAGCATTGGGAAGCGATCATTATGCGCGACAAAAGCGATCAGAAAAACAAGTGCATGGACTGTAAATGGTATGTGAACAACTGGCAATGCACCAATGAACGAAGCGATTACTACAAAAGCGAATGCTCATCCCTGTTTGGGTGCGGCTGTTTTCAGCCGAAGGAGAACGCCGAATGCCAGAGCTAAAGCCATGCCCGTTCTGCGGGCAAATACCGATCATAGAAGAATCCGCGCGTTTCCCACGCTACGGAAAAGACGAAGGGGAGCGCATAAAAGGCTATACCGTCGTTTGCCAAAATATGGATTGCATTTTGCACAATGAGGATAACTGGTATCGGCGTTCGGAGGAAGAAGCATGCGAAGCGTGGAATCGCCGCGCCCGGTTAGAAAATAAGGAGAATGCCGAATGACTGAAACCCAGAAACGAAAAAAACGATTGTTTCATCGAAAGTTCGCACGGTCAATCTCAAAATATCCTGCCTGTGAACATCTGAACATGGCCCTTTGGTATTTGCTTAAAAAGCCGGAAGAAAACCGGAATGCGATTGGCGAGATTGTGTACGCAATCGTGAAATCAGGCGGTTACATCAATGAAGTTCACAAAAAAACGTTGAAAGAAATGGGGTTTATGCTATGACCGAAACGCCGAAATGCCCCTATTGCGGGGCGGAATTGGAAGTGACCCATGCTTTCGTGAACGATGCTACCGCGGCACATAAGTTGGTATACACCTGCTTTTGTCGCGAATGCGGAGTATATACGCCCAAAAGGTCAACGCCGGAGGAAGCCCTTTCCGCCGCCCTCCACCGCGCCGAGCCGGAGAACAAGCCGCTGACGCTGGAAGAGCTGAAAGCACACTGCGCAAAAGGGCCGGATGCTGAACCGCTGTATATTGAGTTTTCGCATAGAACTACCCTATCAAGGTGGATTCTGATGGCCCCGAATATCGAATGCAATGAGCCAGCAACGGTCACACGGTATCTTGATATTTGGGAACAAAATTACGGCAAAACCTGGCGCTGCTGGCATTGGAAACCTACCCCGGAGCAGATGGCGGCGGAAAAATGGGAGGAATGACCAATGCAAGGCGAGCAACTTATGATCTGTGCGGACGGTCAAATCCGGACAAAGGTTGAAAATGCCATCAAACGCCTGCAATCCTTTGAGCCGCCAGAAGGGTACTTTGTGGCCTTCAGCGGCGGAAAGGACTCTCAATGTATTTACCACCTGTGCCAGATGGCCGGCGTAAAGTTTGACGCGCATTACAGCGTTACCAGCGTCGATCCGCCAGAACTGGTGCAATTTATCAAGCGCCAATACCCGGATGTGATCTTTGATCTTCCGCGCTATGCCGACGGAAGCAGAATCACCATGTGGAACCTGATCCAAAAGCACTCGATGCCTCCAACAAGGATGGTACGCTATTGCTGCGAAAACCTGAAAGAGAGTAATGGAGAGGGACGCATTGTCGTAACTGGGGTACGCTGGGCGGAGAGCGCCAGACGTAAAGCATCTCATGATGTGGCCAGCATCAAGGGTAAGCCAAAAACCACGGAAAAAATGGCACAGGAGCTTGGCGCAGATTACCGCTTTAACAAGAGCGGATCGCTGGTACTCAACGATGATAACGACCCCGCCCGCCGCATGGTGGAGCAGTGCTACCGCACCCAAAAAGTGATGGTCAATCCCATCGTGGATTGGGAAACGGAGGACGTGTGGACATTCCTGAACGAGATCGCAAAAGTGCCTCATTGCTGCCTATACGATCAAGGCTTTAAGCGTCTTGGATGTATTGGGTGCCCTATGAATGTCAATGCAGCAGCCGACTTGGAAAGATGGCCAAAGTACAAGGAACTGTATCTCCGTGCCTTTGCGCGGATGATCAAGGCTCGTGAAGAGACTGGAACAGACAATCTGCATCCGTGCGATTGGAGTACCCCTGAAAAAGTGATGGCGTGGTGGCTGCAAGACCAAAAAAAGGAGGAATGAACATGGACTGGATCAGTGTTAAGGACAGGCTGCCGGAGAAGAATAAATCGGTTATCGGATGGTACAAAGATAATCCGTTTTCTGATTTTTGCGTAGAAATCGTATCGTGGAATGGAAAAGGCTGGGTGTGTACTTATGGGAAGCACTATGTTACCGCAGTTAGTCATTGGTTGCCCCTGCCACCGTTTCCAACGGAAAAGGAGGATTAAACATGGACTGGATCAGCGTTAAGGACAGGCTGCCGGAAGATGATGCAACGTATCTTGTATATGGGCGAAACGGGTACGGGATAGTGTTTGCCCTATATTATGGCGACGGCGAATGGCTTACCTGTGATGATTTGACCAATATTACACGGTTTGTCACACATTGGATGCCCCTGCCGGAACCCCCGAAGGAGGATTGAACCATGAAAAAGTATTCCATCAATGAGTTTTTCGCGGGGAATGTGGATATTCGCTGCAAGAACGCTGAGCAGAAAATGGCGGTGCTGAAAGAGTGCGACAAGCGCGGGGTTGTCTGGAACAGTGGTGAAAAGGCAACTGCTAAAATAAGCAGTTCCTATCCTGTCTTAGAAATTGATTATTGGGATAACGGCAGGCTGACACACGGTTTTGGTCAAAAAGAACGTAATATCGTTGATTTTGACCAGATTGATTTTACCGGGAACAAATCGTATCAAATCCTGATCGACTGCGACGGCACCACCACCGCCGCCACCATGACCATCAATGGCAGGGAAATCAAGACCGCCATTGCCTGTAGGAACCCGGCGGACAAGTTCAACTGGAAAAAGGGGGCGGAGCTGGCCTTCGAAAGGCTGTGGAACAGCCCGAAAAAGCTCGGGGAGAAACCCGAAGTGCGGGAAGTGAAAAGGTGGGCAGAACCGGGCGAGTATATCAGAATCGTAATGGGCGAGAACGACCACGGCGAAAATTATTGCGACGGCGATATTTTGCTGGTCATGAGTTATTACGAAGGGGAGCGCACCGGGTGGGTAAATGCGAAGGGGGACAACGTTGTTATTGGCCCGGATGAATACGTCATATTGGAGGGCTACCGGCCATGAGCTATCCCAACCTCTGCATAGTCTTTGTCACAAGCTGGTTCTGGCTTTTCATCTGCGCTATTGTTTCGATTTTCTCTTATGTAAACGGGCTTGGCCATAACGACGATTCCCTCAATGGGTCTACCGGTTTTTCAAAAGGATGGAAAAAGGATGGAATAGCGGAGTAGAATGCGTTCTAAACCTTGCCAAAAAACACGATCTGGCGACGATCAGAAAAGCTTTCGAAAACTTGAAAAGCCAAGAAGAAAAAGATCCCCCGGAGTGATCCGAGGGATTTTTATTTACAGTTCGCTTTTTCCAGCTGCCAAAAGCGCGGCCACCACCAGCCCAACGACCCCGCCGACCACAAAGCCGACCACAAAGCCGATCATGCGGCTACCTCCTCCCAGCCATACGCGCCCGGCTCCCAGACGTTGTTGTCCACCGTGGAGACCCACGTCTTACCGTTGTGCGTCACCTTGTCGCCCTTGGCGTATGGGTTGGTGCTGTCCGGCTGAACCCACGGCAGGATAGCGCCGCTGGGGTCGGTCAGTACCTTGGCCCACAGACTGGGCGCGTCGGTTGGCGTCCATGCCGCCTGTGCTGTGTGGGCCGTCAGGCAGCGGTACAGTTCGCCGCCGTATCGTACCCGGTCTCCTACAGCGTAGGTGGATTCCGCATTCCACGGCTTGAACAGCCCCTGCACCGTGGCCGCCTGCTCATCCGTCAGCATGGCCCCGGCCTTGTCCATCGTCGCACGGACGATTTTCGCAGCCTCGTAAAATTTCCCCATTTATTCTGCCTCCTGTTCCGTGTCAACACCCAGCAGCTCAAGCGCCGCTTGCATGTCCTCCGCGTCCTTCTGGGCCTGTTCAATGGCTGTCAGCACGCGCTCCCCGGCCCGGTAGAAGTGTTCGCCGTCCCAGGTATCGCCGATGGCTACGGGCACGTCCCCGCAGGGGACGGCGGTCGGGAAGTCGCCCGCGCTGGGCGGGTACAGCACCATCACGTTCGTTACCACGCCGTTTTCCACAAGCGCATAAAACGTCTCGTTCATGCTTCTGCCTCCTTATCTGTGGTTGCGAATCACGACAATGCCGCTGCCGCCCTTGCCGACGTTCGTTAGGTTGTAGTACATGCCGCCGCCACCGCCGCCGGTGTTGGCCTCGCCGCTGGTGGGCTGGGTTCCATTCCACGCGCCGTTGCCGCCGCCACCGCCGCCGCCCTTGGCCTGTGCGGAGCCGTTGCCGCCCGCACCGCCGCCGCCCGCATACAGCGTGCCGGTGCTTTCGCCAAACTCCCGCGTGGTCGTCCCCTGCCCTTTGCCGGGGGAACCCCAATGGTCAATGCCGATGTTGGCGGCGTTCTGCGGATCACCGTTGCCGCCGTCCGAGCCGCCGTTGTTCACCTGATTATTGCCGTAGGCGCCGCCGCCGCTGCCACCGCCCAGCTTCGTGCCGCCGCCAGCCGTCACGCCAAAGGCGCTGGTGCTTCCACCCGACGCAAAGGCGCTTTGTCCGCCCGCGCCGATCACGATGCTATAGGCTGTGTTCACTGCCGCCTGAATGCTCTTCTGGGTCTCGGTGTAGCCGCCGCTGCCCGCCTTGCCATAGCCGTTGTTCGCGTCCCAGTTGCCGCTGCCGCCCGCGCAGCCGCCGCCCACGCAGAACACGTCCAGCTTGCCGTCCCACTTGCCAAGGTTGGTAAATTTCAGCGTTCCGCTGCTTTTGAACTTGATGCGCCAGTTGCCGCTCCCGTCGTCGATCTTCTCATGGCTGCCGGTGTAGGTGTAGGTCATGTTGGGGTCCTTCACCGTCAGCGTTGCCACCCGGCTGGTCACTTCCCCGGCCTTGTTCGTTACCACGCAGTAGATGGTCGCGGTGGAGGCCGTGGTCAGGCCCGTCAGGTTCAGCGTTGCCGCCGTCGCGTTTGTGATGAGGTTCCCGTTTTTGTACCACTTGTAGGTGTATTCCGCAGGTACGCCGTCCGTGGCGATCTGCACCTGAAAGGTCGCCGTTTCTCCCGCCCATACGGTCGCGTTCGCTGGGTAGTTGGGGTCCAGTACGGGAGTAGAGTTTGCTTCCCCCCCGCGCCTTACTAATAAACTCTCGCCCATACCATTCTCCTTATTCCAGAATACCGATTATTTTCCGTCTCCACGCCCGGCAGATCAGGCCGTCGCCCTCGTCGATCTGTACCCATCCGTCCACGTCGGTCACAAAGGCGCTGCTGTTGATCTCGATAATGCGGTTCTTTTCGTCCGCGCGCACCAACACGGCGTAGAGTCGAGGTTCCATATTGTTCTCCTTTACAGGTCGGCTGAGATCGCTAAATCAGCATTGCGTATCTGGTAAACAGCGTCTACGTAGGTCGGCGATGCTGAAACCGCGCTGGAAAGATTACCGTAAAAGCAAAGACCCGTATAGGTAGTCTCGACGTTGGACGGTGTGAAGGTCAGGTTGTTTTTCGCGCCTCCATAATAGGATGCATTAACCACAAACGCGGATACCGTCGGATTGATGCGCATCCTTGTACCCAGCGGCAAATAGATACGTGCCCCTACGCCGGATGCGTTACCCGTATTACCGCACAACATCGTGTTGTTATAACTTACCGAGACAAAATACCTCTGGCACTCCGCCAGCTCCGCCGCATACCCCTTGGGCACATACGGCGGCAGGGTGTCGGCGGTGTAGGTTCCCTCGTACAGGGCGGCCCAAGTCACAACAACCGCCTTTTTGGGCTTGAACGAGCAGCTTATGACCGCCCCTGTGATCTTGGCCATGCGGACGTAGCAGTTGTCGTCGTTTTCCCCGGCGAACTCCGTCCATGACGTTTCCCCGGCAGGAAGAGCACCCGTGCAGAGTGTAAACGTCCCATCGCTAAAGCCTACAACGAGTGTATAGGTAGTTCCCACCTTGGCCTCGCTCGACTGAACGTTTTGGGCCATCCACGCATCCCCGGCAGTAAGATGTAGACCATCCGCGCCGATGGAATAGGTCAAAGCAGCGTCCGTCGCCTGCCAGCGATCGATAAAATACGTCCACGCTGTAACTGTACCGTTTGTCCCTCCCCGCTGGTTCACCGGATTCGTAAAATCGCTATTATCCAGCAGGTTCCGCGCAGCGACCATATCCAGCAGCACTTTCCCCTGATAAGCGTCCAGCACGGCGACGTTCGGTGCCGGCGTAGTCAGATCATTTGCCACATCGTAACCGCCGTTTCCGTTATCCCCATCCCCCATCATGGTCACGATAGCGTTGCTCATGCTGCTGTACGGCATCGATACCCATACGTTCGCCCCAACGGTCAGTTTGCCCGTGTCTATCGTGCTGATGACCGGAAGAAAAATTTCTTTTCCGAACGCTTCCTGAACGCCTACAACGCCCGTTTGGGCGCTGTAGGCTGTGCTGACCGTCATGCTTTTCATGCGCTGACAGTTTCTCGTCTGTTCTTCAATTTTGCGGTTTACAAGCGGTTCTATCGCGTTCCAGATTTTCAGCGAAACGTTATCCGCCATGTTCCATCACTCCGCTTTTTCAGTCTCTTCCAGCACAAAATACTTCGGCAGGTCGAAAACGGCGGCTTCGATCAGCTTGTCCAGCGTCTCCGCGTCGATCTTCAGGCCCAGCTTTTCCAGATATTCCACCACATACTGTTTCTTTTCCGTGCCGCGCCCGTTGCCAACATAAATTTGTTCCGCCGCCTTGACCGCAATGCCGACATACATCTTGATCTTTTCAAACTGCGCGGTCGTCACCTTGCTGCGGATCAGCGGGATCACCACACACGTAAACACCGCCGCAATCAGGCTGATAAGGGCTTCCACAATCTGGTTCATGTTAATCGTCATCTTTTTTTACCTCGCTTTTCTGTATTTGGTTCTGGCTTTAGAACGGGAGCTGGTCGTCCAGTACTTCCCGATACCCTTCGTCTTCCTGCTTGGCCGGTGCAGAATGTTCTTCGTATTCCGGTTCTTCGCCCGCGTCATTTCTGGCTCTCGACGAACCGTTGCCCAAAAATTCCACCTGCTGCGCGTCTATCACCAGCGAATACTTCTTCCGTTCTCCTTCTCCAAAACTGGAAAGGTGAACGGAACCCGTTACCGCCGCTTTGCGCCCTTTGGCAAGGAACTTCGCGCAGGATTCCGCCTGTTTGGATAGCACCCGGACGCTGAAATAGTCCGCAGGTTTCTTGTAGTTGCTCACCGCCACGCTGAAAAAGCACATGGGGCCGTACTGCCCTTCTTTCAGCACCGGGTCTCCCGTCAGGTTTCCGATGATCGTTGCTTGATTCATTCCTGTTTCCTTCCTCCGCAGATTCATCCGTTCCCCGGATCATCCGCACTATTTTTTTCCGCTTGCAGTTCTTTCACGCTCTTGCTGATCTTGAGCACGTTTTCGATGGCGCTTTTCGCGTCGTAGCCCACAACGCCCGTGATGAAGAACGTCTGCCACGCCTCCGCATATCGCGTAATGGCTTCCGCATGTTCCTTCGACACGATAATGGCGATCAGTCCGCCGATGTTCGTAATAGCCGCTATCGCCAGTACGCTGATGGTGATGACGTGCCCCCACGTCAGAACCGTCTTTATCAGGTCGTTTCTGGCCCCGGAAGGGGTTTTCCCACTGACAGCCATACCAGCGTCACATCCTTGCTGTAGCGTGCTTCCGGGCCGCTTCCAGCGTAATGACGGGGCTTGCCATGCTGGCGGGCTTGAATTCCTTCTCCTGCCCGTAGCCACCGTATTCCAGCGTGGCGCCCGTGTTCACAAACAGCCGTTCGATGCACTGCACGGAAGAATTGCCGGGGCTGGTGCGGTAGTACCGCTGCTTCATGATCATCGGCAGATGGGTGTGTCCGTGAATGTAGCAGTCGCAGTCGCAGATGCTCGCCATATCAGCCAGTCTTATGGCCTTCGCGCCTTCCTTGCGCCCGCCGCCGCTTCCGTGGGTCACGTACAGCGTGTACCACTGCTTGGAATCCCGGTTCTTGTGCCGCCCGTGTCCTTCCTTTTTGCCAAAACGCAGGAACACAATCAGCCCGTCCGGCGAATATCGTTCCTCTACGCCCAGTTCCCGGCATACCAGCCGCGTAATGTCGATGCCGTCGTCCCGGTAGGCCCGCTGTTCGTGGTTGCCCGCCGTCGCCCCGGCGATCTTCCCTGCGATAGGGCGAAGCAGCGTACACAGTTCGTCTATCTGCTGCATGGGGCTTAGTTTTTCGCCGTATACGTCCGATACGCCGCCCCGCGTGGCCGTGTTCATCAGGTCTCCATTCAAAACCGCCACGCCGTAGGGGTCGCTGGCGATTTCCTCAATGCGCTTATAGATCAGCGTCATATTTGCGTGCGGGTCGCCAATATGCAGGTCGCTCAGGGTATATACGTTGCATACGGGCCAATCGTCCGGGCAGTCCATTCGTACACAGTGCATGGGCTTCACCTCTTTTCCTTGCCGTCACTGTATTTGATCCCGTTATTTTCGATGCGGAACAGGATGCATTCCCATTTTTCCGTCAGGTATTCGCATCCTTCGCAGCACACGGGCCGGTTCTCATCGCTCATGTACTGCCCCCGCTTCACACAGCTTCGGCATTCCTTCCCGCCGCGCTGGGCAAAGCTGCATTCGATGCACCTCATCCCGCTTCCACCCCGGCTTTCTTCATCAGCCGTACAAGGGTCTCCGCTTCTTCCAGCGTATCGCAGTAAATGGAAACGCAATAGGGGCCTACCGGGTCTTCTTCTCCCGGCTTTTCGCCGTTTTCGTTCGCATATACGGTCAAAAACTTGCTCATCATATACCCTGCGTAGGTCTTGCCGGTGCTGGTATCGTCCCAACGGATGCTGGCCCATGTGCCCGTATCCGCCGAGCACAGCACCAATGCGCCCGCTGGGATGCGCACCACCAGATCGCCGTCCGGCTTGCTGCGCAGGTTCACCGTGCTCCCGCTTTCCACTACCACTTTGCAGGTCTTTCCGACCAAAGCGCTCATGCTGTTTTCACTCCCTCCTGTTTCGGCGGCGCTGTAGATCACCGCCTGCAAATATCCGGCTCTCCGCCAGCTGTGGATGCCGTTTCCGATCTTGGTATCCACTCTGGCCGCCGGGCTGGTGGCATTGGTGATGCCTAAAGGCTTCACGCTCGTGACCAGCCCAATATGAGTATAATCCCGTTCGTCCCCGTTGTAATATTTGCCCCCCGCACGGTAATCCTGCGGCAGGCCGTAGCCGTCCTCGTTCGGCTCCCGGTACTTGAAGATCGCCATGCCCTCTTTTAACCCACTGGCGCTTCCGTGCAGGTCGAAGCAGTCCCGGCAGTATACCCGCTCGATGCGGTTGCTCCCGTGGTAGATGCTCTTTCCCGCCATCTTGTACGCCCGAACGAACGCCCCGGAGCAGTCTATCCCGTTTTTATCGTTCGTCCCCGGCGATACGTAGGGCCAGCCCACGATTTCACGAAACCGATCTTTCATATAGCTAACCGTCAAGTCAGCCAATGCTGTTCCCTCCTTCCTGCCGTCTCAATAAATACAGCGCCACATTTTCCCGTCCTTATACGTCACCTTCAAAAGCCACTGGCAATGTTCGCACACCCGTCTCTGCCGCTTCTTATGCCTTGGCAAATTTTTCATCCAGCACATTTTTTTATCACTTCTTACTTTCTGTCTCTTAGGTATCGTTCGTGAAATATATTCCATTCATGGTATAATTTCCGGCTGAAATTCTGTCGCCATTTACTCTTATTTTATTTTGACTTTGGTCAATATAAAATGATGTGGCGTTGTTCAGCCAAACCCTCATCATCGAAGAAAAAGGAAGCGTGGCTAAATTAAAACCATAATCACCGGAATATTCTTGCGTCACATTTATTTGATACACAAACAAGCAAACAGGCCCAAAACGCAAAAAGTTATTTATCAAAACAGTGACATTATTCGGTAAGAGATTTTCAATCTGTCCATTCAAATCCAACGTATTCAATCCAATGTTTGTTAATACTTGGTTCTTTTGCGTATTTGTTAATTGCTGTGAATCGGTAATAACAGCTTTTAATGCGTTTCCAATTCCCTGGTCTACCTGTTCCCCTGTGTATGCCAGCGTGTATTCTGCCAAAACCAATCACCTCACATAAAGATATTTTTCATCAGACGTTGTCAGTTGTCGAGAATCCGCCGTAAGAAGCTGTGTTGCTTCATCTTTGGGTGGCCATTTTGTCATCGTCGCTATCGGAAAATCGTTCACGCTGACCGCGTTGATGGTCATGTTCCCCGTCTGCCCCAGCGGAATGCTGAAACCCTGTATCAGGTGCCGTTCCGTGGGCGCTCCCGGCTTGTCTTCCCGCCGTATCTCCACGATGTTGTTTTCCACCAGATGGAACATCTGCGTGCTTTCGATGGTCACGGCCTTCTGCAGCACCGTCATGCGTTTCAGTTTGAAGGACGCATACGCCTGACAGATATCGTCCGTGTAATACCCCTGTTTGCTCTCACGATACGTTTTACGGCCTACCAGATACACATTGGTATCGCTGGAAGGGTCGTAGTTCGTAGCCCTTGCATTGGCCGTTGGAGACGTTCCTAGCGCTTCCCCGTTGATGATGACGTCGTTGTACATCTCGCTGTTCTTCACGGCGTAGGTCGCGCCTAAAAACTGCTTTCGGCTGGGCTGGAACGTCCACAGCACCGGCTTGGTGGTGTCCAGTATATCGTCCTGACTGGGGTCGAGCCGAAGCGCTCCTGTGTGGTCATATCCCACCCATCCCGCCAGCATGGTGTTGATTCCAAGCACAATATCCGCCAGCGTCCCGTTTTCACTGTCGATGCGCAGGGTATACGGGGTCAGCACATTGGAGATTTCCGTTCCGTCCGGCAGCGTCGTGGTCAGGTCATTGTAATAATCCGTAAAGATGGGCTTTACGTTGTCCACCGGCTGACCGTTCCCCTTGTCTTCCGCCAGCAGAGACGATATCGCCGTAAACATGTCGCTGTTCACCGGCACTTCGTAGATACCGTCCAGATTCCCGCCCAGCGTCCCGTCCAGATTGCTCCACTTGTCTTCCAGCGTGTAGTTGGCTTCCTTTTTTCCCGGCTGGAACACTTCCTCCGGGTCTTTCACGCAGAATATGCCCTGCGGCAGGTAAAAGTCCGTCCCATCCGGCAGCACCAGCCCCATACTGAGCCGTATCTGCTGCCCGAACCATACCCGGTTCACGTTGTAATCGTATGCCCCGTCCAGATTTGCCAATGTGACGGTTGCCTGTCTCCGCTTCCCGTTTTGCAGGTTCACACTCAGGTTCCCGCTCTGGATAAAGGCGTTGCTGCGCGGATTTCGTTCGTTATTGTCCAGCACGAATGCCACGCTTCCGTCCGGCTGTAAAAATTCCAGCTTCGTCCGCTTGATGAACGGGGTTTTCAGCGCTTCCAAATACTGCTGATAACGGTTCAAAGGTATTCACCTCCTTTTTGCCCGTTTCTATAAAGGGAAGGGACGGGCGTTTGCCCGCCCCCTGTTTTCCTTATCTTGCGTTCCTGATAACAGCCAAACCGTTGCCGCCTCTGATGCCATTCGTTCCTCCGCCCTGTCCAAGGCGGGAAGCGTTGTTCGTCTCGCCGGGGCCGCTGACCGTATCGCCTGTGCCGAAAATTTTCGTTGCGGCAGCGCCGGTTCCGTTCGTTCCGGCGTCAAACGTTACCGTTCCGACGGAGTTGACGCTGCATCGATACCATCCTGAGCGGCCTTTGTAAAGCGTTAATCCGTTTGTATGCTGCCCTGTGGTAATGGGATAATACAGATCGACTGTTTTTACGCCGCTTCCGATGCTGACCCCGCTGGCGCTCAAACTGGAATAGTAATAGACGTTGCCTCCGCTGCCGTTGGGGCTTGTCACCTGACAGCTTGCATATCCAGTCGAACCAGACGTAGCCGCGCCGCCGCCGTTGACGGTCGTACCCATAGCAGATGAAGAAGAACCGCTGTTCCCCACAGCCGTCGCTCCATTGCCCACGGTGACTGCATAACCGGTGTTCAGCGAAAGCTGTTTTTTGTTGACGGTCATGTAATACCCGCCGCCACCGACGGCTGTACCGCCGCTGTTGGCTCCCGCGCCGCCGCCCGCCAGCACAAACAGATCGACCACGCCGTTCCAATTCCCGAAACTGGTAAACTTCAGCGTTCCGTTGCTGTTCAGTCTCAAGTTCCAGTTATTGGAACCTTCGTTTACAAAAGTGCTGCTGCCCGTGTACGTGTAAACAGGCAACGGGCTTGTGACGGTCAATGCGGCCGTGCGGCTCTTTACGCTTCCGGCTGCATTCGTCACCACGCAATACACGCTGTGAGAACCAACCGAAGCGCCGTTCCACGTCACCGAAGAAGCCGTGGCGTTCGTCCAGATCGCCCCGTCCCGGTACCACTGATAGGCATATGCGTTCGGTACGCCGTCCACCGCGATCTCTACTTTGAATGTCACCCCGTTCCCTGACCATATACTCGCATTGGCAGGATAACTGGCGTTCAGGATAGGCAGTTTTTTGACTTCTCCGCCGCGGCGAACCAGTAAACATTCGCCCATATCAATTCACCACTTTCATGATGATGGGAAGATCGACCGTCGGCTTGTCGCTGTAACAGTATGCCGTGACCGTTCCCGCACCTGTCTCCACCCTTCCGACATAAGACCACGCTTCCAGCATCGCGTTTGCCGTATCGGCGCTGGTCACGCCGTTCATGTTGATGTCTGTGATCGGGCTGTCGCTTGCCGCGATGCCCGCTACGTTGATCGTCTGCGTATAAGGCGCGGAAGCAGACCACCCGGCGGCGGTCAATGTCCCATACAAAGTAGCCGTTACGGCGTTTTGCACCGTGAAGGTGGACGTCTGGTCGTTCCCGTATGTGATGGTATACGTGTCCACCGCCCCGGAAGTTCCCGTTTTGGAAATGCTCTGGATGCCTTTCCCGTTCGTCACTACAAAGGTCGTCGTCGTTCCATCGTCAAAGGTGATGGTATAAGTATCGTCCTCTCCGCTGGTGGATGTCTTTTCGATCGTTGTGATGCCGTTCCCGTTCGTTACGTTGTAGGTGTCCGTTACGGTGCTGTTATCGTAGTAAATGGTATAAGTATCCACCAAACCGGACGAACCCGTTTTTTGAATGTCTCTGATACCGCTCCCGCGTTTGCTCAAAAGCTGCCAGTAGTTTTCCCACCCAGCCGTTACGCCGGGGGAAATGGATACCACGTTGTCTACGATGCTGGCATAGCTTTGCCCGTCTTCGCCGACAACGACGGTCAACCGGCTGTATACCGTAGACGGGCTGTATTCGCCGCCAAGCGTCATGGCAACTTTCCCAAGGTCTTTATAAGCCATAAGGCGTCACCTCGCTTTACTTCTTCACAATAGATACGATGTCTTTATTAGTATAACGGAACTGCGTTCCTTTGCAGAAAAGGTACTTGCTTCCCCGTTCTAGTACCTCGTATTCACGCCCATCAGCCGTCAGGACGTATTCCTTCGGCTCCTTTGTTCCGCTATTCGGGCGTTCCGTCTGTTTTCTGGTCTTTTTCTTTGTCTCTTCCATGCCTGTTCGCTCCTTTTCTCAAGTTTTGGCAATAAGGTCATGCTGCTGGTTGATCTCCAACTCGGCCATTCGTACCGTTTCGCTCGTAAAGTTTTGAGCCAGGTCGGTCTCGTTTTGCAGTTCCAGCACACTGCCGGCGTTCTTTTCCAGATAATCGTCCGCATAGTCCCAGCGGAGTTTGCCCGTCTGGTTGTCGATGGAAACGCTGGTATTCACGATCTGATCGATCGGCCAAAGCGCATCCGCACTGGTCAGCGCAATGGAAACTCCCTCTGTGCTTCCGATCTCCACCCACGGGAAGGTCATCGTCACCGCCTGATTCGGCCATTTATCTTCCACTTTCATGGTGATGCTGCCGCTCGGCCGGATGTGCCGAAGGTTCCCTTTTCGGTCGTTCAGGAATAGGTCGTACCCGGACGAAGAAAGCTCCATGATCTCGTCTGCCAGCGCCGCGCTGTCGCTGTACAGGTTGGTCTCCGTACTGCACTTTCCGATCAGCGCCGTCAGCGTTCCCGTGCGGTACAGGCTGTTTTCCGGCTGCCAGTTCGGATAGCGCGTAAAGTTTTTCTGTACCGTAGGCGCGTTGTTGTTGCTCTCGTCTTTGGTTTCCACATTCAGTTTGAAAGTATATACGGCTTGCGGATGATACACGCCGTCCGCTTCCCGCTTTGCGGCCAGCAATACCACGTTCCATCTGCACGGCACCACGGTGTTGCTGGTAAACGGCGCTCTCGTAAAGATCGTCGCGCTGGAATACCACAGCTGATAGGTGTAGGAATGATCGTTTTTGGCGCTGTAATCCAACAGTCCCAGCTGATCTATCCCCAGATCGGCCAGATGCATATATTCGCCCGTCCCGTTGTCGATGCGGTACAGCGAATATCCTGTGGTGTCCGTATTACCGCCATTCAGATTCTCGTTCTGAAAATCGGTCAGGAAATAAGTGGAAGAGGTATACACAGGCTCGTATCCCGTGTTCGTCATCAGATCAGAAAGCGTCTGTTCCGAAAGGTTCCCTTTTTCTATCCATAAATAGGAACAGTTCTGCGGGCCTGTCAGCAGCATGGACGTTATCGTTCCCTGCGGGATGGTAACATCCCAATTTCCTTTTGCATTTCCGCTTGGGTCTATGATGAAACAATAAAACTTCCCATTGGAATACCCGATCACATACTCGACACCCAGATTCGTATCCGATACGCTTTTGGTTATGACGCTCTCATTTCCGTTCATCAGACTGATGCGAACGTTCGCTTTGCTGTTGGCTACATACTGTTCCATTTTCACAGCCAACGTTCCGCTGTCCGTTCGGAACGTTACAGGCGTACAGGTAAGCTCTGCCGCCGTCGATATATCGGGATAAGCCACGCCATGCCAAAAGAAACTGTATGGGGCAGAAAACGTAAGGGACTTTTCCCCTTCCGTAGCCCATTCGACCGTGCTGTTCTCTCCCAGCTCTAATGCGCCGTTTGCAAAGCCGTAAGCGCCCGATGGGCTTCCAAGTATATTTCTGGCGCTGTTCCAATGCACCATGACCCCGTTTTCACCGCATTGCTGTTCCGCTGTGATCTCTGCGCTTCCTTCTGCCGTCGCGTAGTTGACATAGACCGTCTGGATGTCACTGGTACATTGCTGCCCCGATTGGGTCTCTGCCGTCACTTCAATTCCGTAGATCGTCCCCGTGAACAGCGCGTCGTAGCTGAAAAGAAGCTGGCTCGTTCCATATACCGTTCCCGTGTCCTTTACAATCTCATCCCCACGGTTCCTGTTATAAAGTTTCCATCTGACCCATACGATCGGGTCGCTTTGCTCCTGCGCATAGGTCGCCGTAAACTGATACGTTCTTGTCGTAATGGGAGAATCGTATGCGTTGATCGTGATTGTGGGTTCCGACCACGCTTCTATCACGGCGGCGCTGCTCTGGGTAATGCTTTCGGCACTGGTTTCTCCCCACCATTGCGTGATGACCATCTTGTAGCTGTTTCCGTTCGTGATCCCGGCGCTTGCCAGAATTTCTGCCGTGATCGTTTCCGCTTCAAAGTATTGCACCGTTCCGTCCGCCAGCACCCCGTAAAAGGGGCTTGCAAGCGCAACGCGGCCCGTCGTATAGAGCTTCGTGCTGTTATTGTCGTATTTTTGCAGCACGATCTGATAGGCCGTCATCGGGCTGTTTCCGTTTACCTGCCACGATACTTGAAGCCCCTTTCCTGCGTCAAATACGCCTCCGCCAACCCCAGCAAAAGTGCTGGGGCTGATGTTGGTCGCCATCTGCAATGCCATCTTCTTTCACCGCCTTTTCTCATTCTCCGGCATAGATCCCCGTGCTTTCCAGCAGGTCGGAGATCGTCATTTTGCTGGGGTCTCCCTGCACGGTCACGCCGTTTATCGTGTAGCTTACGTTGTGGGAGTCGTTGTTGGTGATCGTGTTGTACACCGTCGCCCCGTCCCCGTATACGTGCATGTTCTTGCCGTCTACCGTCGCGCCAATCTGGCTCAGAGCGCTTTCCCACGTCCCCTTTCCGGGCTGAATGCTGGATGCTACTTCTCCCGCCGAAGAAGATGCGCTTTCAGTTCCGCTTCCGTTGGGGATATTTTTGACCCCCTCAATAATATCCCGGATGGACTGCTTCTGCTCCGGTGTGAGGTTCCCAAGCCTGTTAATGGCCGCGTTCAGGTCGCCTTCTGGCAAGTCCTGCGTAATGGCGATCTGCGCCCAAAGCTCCGCATAGTCCGCCATCTGACGTTCCATCGTCTCTATCTGCTTTTCCAGCGGCTTCATCTGGGCTTTGTAGTAGTCCTCCATATCCTGAAGCTGCTGTTCCAGGTCGTATATGCGGTCTTCGTTGGCAGTCTGCTGTTCCTCTATGGCATCCAGTTTCTTTTGGTAATCGTCTTCGATGCTGGATACCTGCCGTTCCAGCGCCTTGATCTTCAACTCGTATTCATAGTCGGCCAAGTCCTTTTCGGCGCTTGTAATGGCGTCCTGCGCGTCCTGCACGCGCTTTTTGTCCGCCATCCACTCCCATTGGCCCTTTTCCGTATTGAAATAGCGGATGGTGCGCTCGTTCTGGGCGTTTTGCAGCTCCGCACGGGCTTCCTCCACGGCCTTTTGCTTCTCCGCAAGTTCCAGCTGTTCGTCCTGAATGTCCTTCGCGTCGTTCATCGCGTCGATCTGGTCTTGCAGGGGCTTGGTCAGCTTATCCCGTTCCCGTTCCAGAAGTGTAGCCTGCCGGTCCAGCTGGTCGTTCACCCGTTCCAGCGCGTCTATCTGGTCATCCAGTGGTTCTTTCAGGTCGTCCCACTCGTTCTGTATCTTGTCCACCAGATAATCCAGATGATCTTTCGCCCGGTCGGCAAGGTCTTTGGAGTAGTTGTAATAATCCTCTACGATCTTCCACGGGTCGTCTTCTTTGGTACTGGCATCAGCGGCGGTATTTTTACTGGCCTTGCTTCCGCTGCTCTTATTGGTGTTTTTGCTGCTGTTTTTCCCCGGCACAGTGCCCACAAGGCCCGGAATCAGCTGCTGCCACATCGATGTTCCTTTTTTATAAGCGTTGATCTCGCCAAAACCGTCCGTATTGCCCAGCGCCTTTTGGGTCTGGATGTGATTCAGTACCACCGCGCCCGGTTGCAGTCGAACGATTGCAGGCTCGCCGCCGTTGGCGATATAGGCACGCCCGTTCTCGCTGATGAGTTCCGGCCCCAGTTCGTTCACCAGCGCCATGCCGCCGGGAGAATTGTCCGTGCCTTCCGCATTAGCGGAATACTTTGTCAGGTTGAGATTGTTTTTCCCGTAGAAGGAATTGGAGCCGTTGGAAATGCTGAATCGGATATTGACATTGCGGGGTACGGCGGCAATAGCGTCCGACAGTCCGTTAACCTGCTCTGTGGCCGTTACGGCTTCGCTCGCGTCTATTTCAACCGTTTTGTCGGTTTCCGTTTCTTCCGTCGCCGTACTCAGGCCTTGGACGCTCTCAACGGCTTTCTGGTTCTCCTTCTGGATGATGTCTGTATTGTACTGGTCAAGCGAATCCTTGAACGCAGACCAGAAGTTTTCGGAGATACCCGTCACTTCCACCAGCCTGTCCATATCGTCAATGAACATGCTGATACTGCCATCGGTATTCTTTACAAAAGAAGCGCCGGCCTGTTCCATGTTTCCGAAGTTCTTTTCGAAGTTCTGCGACAGGTAATCCATCGCATCTACCGTGTCGGAGGACTCCATCAAGCCCTTGTTGAACTTATTAAAGGCAAACTCGCCCCATTTTTGAGCGTTGTTCCCCAATTCGTTCTTTTTTGCATCGGAAAGGAATACTTCCAGAAAACCTTGAAATTCTCTGCTTCCGTACTTTCCGGCCCCATACAGACCCATAGCGCTGGAATAAGAGGACTGCATATCGGAAAGCGTATCCCCCCGCTCCCCGGTTTCCTGCAATTCTTTTTTGAACCTTGCAAGGGCGTTCTGGGCGCGTTCCAGCCCCTTTTCCCATACGCCCATGGGATCGGTATTCCCGTAAGTATCAAGCCATTCCTGATTCGTATCGATCAAGTCTTGGATGGCTCCATCGGCCATCTTGATATTGCCCGTCAGTTCATCTACGTAATAGTCCCCGACCTCTACGCCCGCATCCTTGATTTCCTCAAAGGTATCGGCTGTTATCAGGCCGGTTTCATTTTCTTCCTTCTGGGCTTTTTTCAGCACCTCAAGCTGCTTTTGATGTTTTGCAATTTCTTCATTTAGACTTTTAGTGGCGTTTTCTGCCTGTTTCGTCCCGGCGTTCCCTGCATCCATGGCTTGACTTTTCGCTTTTTCCGCTTCCGCCGCAGTTGCAGCAGTTCCAGTAAGGTCTGTAAGGCTGTCATTATAAAGCTGTGTCGCTTCTTCACTCTGCTTTACGGCCTGAAGGTAATTGTCAACGCTCGGCTGCAGTTCATCATGGGATGCTTTCAGGTCTTTGTAATAATTACTGTTCAGCAATCCGGCATTTTCGGTCTCGACCGCCTGCTGTTCCAGTTCGGCCATTTTGGCTCCGACCTGATTGTAAAAATCAAGAATATGTTCCGCCGAATCTGTTTTAGGCTGATAATACGATGCGCCGGTTACGCCGGACACATAGTCCGAAATCCCGCCAAATTCTTCTTTTACCTGATTGGCTACATCCCAGTTGGTAAAGGAATCATATCTCGAAACGCCCCAACCAGAAACGGGATTGATCGCCGCTTTCCCAGCATCAATGCCCAGCAATGCGGCTTCCGCTTTGATCCTTGCCGATTCCGCTGTGGACGCAGCGGCTTTCAGCTGTTCCTGCGTCAGCGCTGCATATTTTTCTTTCAGTTCGCCAACGGCGCTTCCTTCGACCCCCAATGCCGCCGCCAGGCTTTCGCTGGCGGTCTTATAGGCTGTGCTTCCTTCTTCGGCATTTTCATAAGCATTTACAAGCGAAAGCAAACTGATTGCGCTTTCACTTTGGCTCTTTGCGTTTTCGGTAGCAGATCGAGATTCTTCCAAAAGGGCTTGCCGATGTTCTTCTGCTTTTTGATTCGCCACGCCGATCACAGATGTTATCAGAGACGCGACCACCATCACCGCACCAAGCGCCGCTGTGAACGATACCCACGCGCCCTGTGCGCCCATGATCGACAAACGCGCTCCATCAAAAGCACTTTTAAGTGCCTTGATAGCGACCCCGATTTTCGGTATGATCGTATACCCTTTGAAGGCAAGGAACAGTCCGCTTACCAGCAACGTTACATTCCCAAGCGAGCCGCCGAAACCGAGAATGGCAGATGTGGCATCAAGAAAAAATTTAATAAAGTCCGAAGAAACCGTATTCGCAACAAATTTCGTCCATGCGGCGTTCAGCTTGTCGGTCTTCGCCTGCCAACCTTCCAGATAGCGTTCGTTTTCCTGCATAGCGCTACCGGCGGCTGTAGCATATTCCGACTGCATTTTCTGGTAAGTGTCCCAGTTGTCCATCAGAGCAACCAGAACGTTCGCCTGACGTTGACCGGCTACGTTCTGTGCAATGGCGCTCTTTTGCACCTGTGAAAGCGTATCCCATTTTCCGGCCAGCTCATCCAGAATGTCGCTGCCTTTTCGCAGTTCGCCGTTTTCCATCGTTTCAATATCGGCAAACTCACGTAACGCCTTAGCGGCATTGGCAATACTCTCGCCGTCGATCAGTTCTCCATCTTCGGTTTCGCCCTTGATCTGACGCAGATTCATGAAAATCGTGCGCAGACCCCGGGCCATTTCAGAACCGCTTCGCTGGGTGGCAGCTGTAGCCGTTCCGAGCAGAGCCGTAAACGTCTGTGCGCTTTCACCGGCAGATGCAAACACGCTTCCCGCTACCGTCATGCCCTCTGCCATCTTGGACATATCGGTAGCGTTTTTGTTGCTTACCTCATTCATGCCGTCCAATACGGCAGTCAATTTTTCTACATTTCCACCGTAACCGAAAGCCGCATCCGCAGCCAACAGGAAGGAACTGGCTTCCTCGCTGCTCAGATCGCCCGCGTTCTGGGTCAGCAGGTTCAGTTCTGCCATCTGTTCTATTTTGTCTCCGTAACCGGCACGGGCAAAGGCGGTCTCTGCCGTCAGAACTTCACTGGCCGTGTGCCCGTAGGCTTCCGCAAGCCGGTACGCGCCTTGTTCCAACTCTTTCATTTTTTCGCTGGAAGCGCCGGTTGCTTTAGCCGTGTTAATCAGTTCTGCATCCACGGCCTTCATTTCGGTCACAGCGTCCTTCAGACCCTTGACCAACATCGCCGCCGCAGCGGTCTTTATGACCTGACCGATTCTGGCTAATTTTTTATTAAATTCATCTACAGCTTTGCTCTGCTCTTCAAAAGCAGTAAGCCCCGTTTTCTTAAAATAATCTGCGCTGTCAGCAGCGCTCTTAAATTCCCGGTCAACGCCTGTAATCGCATTGATCTGCCGCTGCATGGCCGTCGTTCCGCTGCTGGCCATCTCCGCCTGTGTTCTGGCAAGCGCTTCTGCCTGTGCGCCTACCTGCTCATAAGCCGTTTTGCCGCTCAGTTTGAAGTAATTGGCGCTTTCGGCGGCGCTCTTAAATTCCCGGTCAACGCCTGTAAGCGCGTTGATCTGCCGCTGCATGGCCGTCGCGCTGTCTGCAATTTCTTTTTTTAAATTATTGGTAAAATTACTGGAAGATGTTTTGTTAAATCGAATGTTGACAGGTTTATTTTCAAGCTCCGTTATCTTCGCCTGTACGGTCTTAACACCCGCATCAAACGACGAAGTGTCCAATATTGTTCTAATCTGAATTTCCGCCACTTATCACACCTCATTTCAAAAGGATGTTCACGGTATTTGCAATGTGCTGTTCGGCCTGTCCGCTTCCCACATACGTTTCCTTCGCAGGCTCCAAAAAAAGCCGCGGACCGGGATTTGGGTCAAGCGGAAAGTGCCACGGTCCGCCTTTTTCCACTGCGTCTGCGGGGACGCCAGCACCGTCATACGGAGGGAAATCGGAGTTGCCGGGCGCCGTGTTCGTCATCACAATCGAAAGGTCGTCTGCCGTGGCTTCCTTTGTCAGTTCGTTGTACGCCTCGCTCATAATTCCGCCTTCGTCTCGGCGAACATAGGCTTTTGGCTGGTAACGGGCGTAGACGTTCGCCTGCACCGACTGTTTGATGGCCTCGTGCATTCCGTCTACCAGCGTGGTATTCATGGCCTCTGCCGTTAAACTTTTCACTTTTTGAAGCATCTGCTTTGCTTCCAGTTCAAAGGTGCTCATGCGCGTAGCTCCTTTCTCTTTCGGGGGCTATGCAAAGAGGGCAGTTCCCGTTTGTTCCCTTTGCATAACCCCCTCGCGTTTCCTTGAGGGGGTCGTCATATTGCGTTTTAGGCTGTTACCGTTACGGACACGGTCGTCTTGATGGAAGTGTTATCCTTCAGCGTCACCGTCAGTTCCGTATCGCCAGCAGTCGTGCCGGACACATCGCCCTGCTCATTTACGCTGGCAATGGAAGCACCGCCAGCGGCAATCGCATAGGTCATGGTGCTGTAGTCGAGCTGCTGCAAAGTGCCGTTGGGCATAACGCCCTTCACGGGAACCTTGGTAGAGCTGCCAGACTTCACCGTCATAGCGCCGCCCACAACGGCCAGACCCACAACAGATGCGGTCACGGAAGCGGACGGCACATACAGCACCTGCGCAAGGCCGGGGATGCTGCAGTCGTTGCACACGCCTTCTGCGGCGGCTTCCTCGTAGGTCAGAGCCGTGCCGGAAAGGTCGGTGGTGGCAGCGGCGGTCTGGCTGGCTTCGATGTCCGCCTTGCCGCCGAACTGCATCCGGGGGATGATGATGTACAGGTCGCCAACCTTGGTTCCCTGCAGCACGTTTTCCGCACCGCTGGCGCTGTAGATCGGAATCTGCACCGTCACGTGCTTGATAGCAGGGGCGAACATACCACCGATGTTGAAGTACTCCGCGCTGGCGTTCTGCTGGAAATACGTCACCGTGTAGCTCTTGCCGTTCGTAGCCGTAAAGCCCAGAATGGTCTTGCTCTGCACGTCGATCTCATAAGCAGTGCCGGGGGCGTTCGTCACGCCCGCTTCCACCACGTTGCAAATGGCCTTGGTGTAGCCGTATGGCGCGGCGGGGGTGTTCGTTACCGTCAGCGCCGTAGCGCCAGCGGTAATCACTTCGCACACAGGGGAAATGCCGCCGTAGGCGACCGTGCTGCCGACGCTCATGGCGCGTGCAGCCATGCTGAAATCAGCCGCCGTCAGGGTCAGGTTCACCGCGCTGTTGTGGGGAATCTGAATGACCGTCGCGTTGCCGATACCGGCCTGAATCGCGCCCATGTCGCAGGTCGTCGCAAACTGGCTGGTCTGCATTTTGTTGCTCTGATAGTCCACATCGCCGGTGGTAATGTTCCGTACCACAACGTTGCAGGTTCCCTTTGCATACAGGTACTTATTAAGCAAATTGACCATTTATTTCCATCTCCTATCCTTGTTTGATCGGCATGGCGTTCCCGCCGATGCCGGTTCTCTGGGTAAAGGCGCTCAATGGTTCCAGTGCGCTGCTTCCTTCCCGCTGCCGCTCGAAGCACCAGCTCGGATACGGGTTTTCGTTGTTTTTGAAGCTGTAAAATCCGCTTCCGAACCGGGTAAAATACTTGTCCCGGTTGATGGCTTCTCTCGCCGCTTCAAACTCCCTCACCGTCCATTCCGCCAGTTCTTTCGGGCGCATCCGGTACTGATAAGCCACGCTCATCACCAGAGCGTTCATGTCATAGTCCAGTTTGGGCGCTTTCAGCTCGTTCAGGTCGTGTTCCGCTTCCACCAGCTCCGGGTTTTCCGCTTCATTGGGAAGCTCAAGCCCGTTCTGCCTTGCGATCACTTCTCTGAACTTCGGGAACTGAGATGCATCGATTCGGAAGATGGTATCGCTGGCTCTGCATACGATGGCGTTCAAAATTCGCGGGTCTTCTTCTTTACACATCGCGTAGAAATCCGTCGCATTCTGTTTTGTCGCCAGTGCCAATACCTTTACGACCTGATACATCAAACCGATCTGCATATCCGCATCCATCGCGTGGAGAGCGCTCAAATAGGGCATCACTGCATAAGCGGCAGGGAGTGTTGATTGTCTGATCGTCAACACACGCTTGCAGCTGCACCATTCCGCGTAGTCCCGCATATGGATGGGGTATACGTAGATACCGTTTACCTCTTCCGGTTCTTCGTTCCATAAAGCGCCGTAGTTCTCTGAAATGCCGTTTCCCATTCTCTTTTTTCCTTTCCGTTCATTTCAGGTGGGATATACAGCAAAGAGGCCGCAATGCGGCGTTTGCCGTATGCAGCCTCTTCTGCCTTCCCATAGCCCACTTGCTATGAGGAAAAATGTTCTCTTTTACTGGTCGTATTCATCCGTTCCCGTTACGGACAGCCCCATCGTCAGCCGGTATCCTACGTTCGTCGTTTCGTCGTTCATGGGCAGGATACCCGCGTCCGGGTGGTCGTAACGGTTGAAGCTGAATACCATGCCAGCCGCCATATTCACACCGTTCAACGCTCTTAAGCAGTCCAGCGCCATCGCGTATGTCCTGCTCAGGGCCGTTGTACGGGAATTGGAGTCGTATGCGGCGTTCGTCAGGCATTCGATGATGATGCTGGCTTTCGCCGTGTAGGAATCCACCGGACTGACGCGCCCCATGTAGATTCTCAGCGTGGTCACGCCGTGGGTCTGTGCCTGACTGACCAGCTGCTGGGTGAAGATTCGGTATCCGGTCGGGTCGGGCGGCTTGTCCGGGCTGTCCGGGTCGAATACCATCTTCATCTTCTGCTCCGCCGTCGGCATAGGCTCCGAAAGCGGGTCGTCTCCGTCGTAGTACAGGTATTTCATCAGCCGGCAGCGGTAGCTTTCGTTACTGTCCTCCGGCGTGTAGTCCTTGGCGGGCATATCCATCAGGTATTCCCGCACCATGTAGGGGACTTTTTCCATCTCCGGCATGGTCCCAAAGCCCTGTACCCGCTCATACGGATAATACTGTTTTTCTTTACTCCACAAGGTGAAGCCCCTCTTTCACGGGTTCCGTCTGCCCGTTTTTGGCTCTGGCTTCCTCGATCTTGTCATGCAGTTCCTTTTCCACCTGCTCCATGCGTTCGCGCAGCTGTTTCAGCCGTTCCAGTTCGGATGCCGCTTTGGCAATATCCTCTGCCGATACCTTCTTTTCAGGTTCGGCTTCCTGCGACTGTTCGTTTTGCAGCGCTTCGCCAAGCTCCTGCATGGAATCAGCGGTCATTTCCTTAATGGAAGTTCCGATTGCCTGCATCATGCGCGTTACCACGTCGTTGTTATGGCCCAACAGAATGTCGATCTCATGCGCCAGCATCCAGCGGAAGTCCTTGTAGTCGTTCAGCAGGTCGAATACTTTCTCCCGCAGCGCCCGGTCGGTCTTCATCTGCTCCAACTGGTTCAGTACATGGCTCGCGCCCCACTGGTCGTAGACGTTCGCGGGCATTTTCAGGTTCTCATAATCGATGATTTCTTTCCCGGTTCCGTCACCTTCATAGGGAATATGCAGGTATTCATGCGCCAGCACGCCCATCAGGTAAAGATTCGTGTACATGTGGTATTCCTGATACCGGTCGGGCATCGGTACGCTGTCCGTGCCGTCTCCCTTTTCCGTGTACTTCATTAGCACCTTTACGATGCACTTCTGAGCAATCGTTTCGGCCATTTCCTGCTTTTTCATCAGCGGGATATAGTCCGTCGCGTTCTTTACGATCTCCTGGGTTATCACGATCTTGTTTTCCATTCTTTTCTTCCCTCTCTTTACTCAAATGGGATCGTCTGATAGGGTCTTATTTGATCGGCAGGTTCTTCGCTCTGGACATCAGGTCATCCAGAAAACCGTTGCCGTTCAGATTGTTGTGATATATCTGATGCATCGCCGTCAGGTCTTCCAGCTCTTCTGACGTTACACATCCTTTATGAATGTAGGAATTGCCCAAATGCTTAATCCTGTCATACAAAAGCATCCGAATCCCCTTGGCAATATCGTCTTCCTTGCTCGTTTTCTGCGCCTGTATCTGGGCTTTCTGCTGCAACTTCCACATCACAACAGAGAAAATGCCGCTCACCAAAGCCGCTACAGCGCCGCCGCTGCATATAGCCGTCACCACCATTGCCGTCGTCCCGTCCACGGTTCATCCCCTGCCTTTTTCTTCCAGTCTTTTGGGGCATTGCCGCGCCCCCGGAGTATTTTCAAAGCGCTGGGTCTGAGGACAGAAGTATTGGTGAATGCAACACGCCTGGGCACGTTCCATCATGGTAACGGGATCTTTGCCATCTACAAACAGGTTTTTGCATAATACCTGATAAAAACCGCGAACCCGTACCGCTTTTTCGCACGCTTCATTCAATCTCATCACCACCCAGTCAGTTTGATCTCTACCGTTTTTATTATATTCTTACATTCGGCAGTCATCACAAGCGGCTGTGTAGAGGGCAACCAGCACTTGACTTGCACGATATTTCCACTCTGTGTCGCACTATACGCCGCAGCATCCGGCCCGGAAAAAGAATAAGTGATGCTTTCTTCCGTCTTTACGCCATCTGCATAATATGCGGCTTCTATGGTGCATTCGTCGTATTTGGCAAGCTGCTCTGGTATGGAGGTAATCCATTCCAAACTGGCCGGGATACTTGTTTCCTTCGATACTACCGTAACGGCCATTTTAGCCGCGATAGACGGGTTCTTTTTCAAGGAGCATACAATACTCGCATTTCCCTCTTGAACCGCCTTTACGCGCCCCTCAGCGCTGACCAGCAGTATGTTTTCGTCGCTGCTGCTCCATAAATATTCAACGCCGCTTTCCACTTCCGAACTTCCGTTTCGATACGAAGCCGGAACGAAGGTTTCTTCCTGCCCGGCTTTCATTTGTACCTCTTCCGGCAATGAAATTTTCCATTGGAAGGAAAGCCCGTCTGCTACTCGGTTCTCCATATCGTCTATGGCAAGCGGTTCTGCGCTCTCCAAGTCGAAATACTGGATATGGACGCTGCTGATGTCCGTCGTAAACTCCTGCGCAAAATCCTGTACGCCGCGCACGGTATACGCCTGATGCCCCAATATCATGCGCCGGTTGTGCATGAGCTCTTCCGTTTCCGGGTTCAGCTGCATCACGCTGTGCTGATAAGCGTCTATCAGGATCATACCTTCCTTCACGCTGTTGCCGGTCGCAAGGTCGCCTGCACCCTGCCCATAGCAGAAAGGCTCGTGCAGAATGTTCCCATAATAGTCCAGATGGTTCCACGTCGCATTGCAGCGCCGTATCACGCTGGTTCCCGTAATATCCTGCACGTTCATGGGGTTTACCACAAGCCATGTGTTCCCATTGAAAACAACTTTTGCCCCAAGCGGCAAAAAGTCGATCTTCGGATTTTCTACCATGATCTTCTGCCAGTCGCTTCCAAGGTTTTTCCCTGTCGTGGGGTCGATCATCATCGCCGTGCGGATGCGAAGTGGCTTGTAGGCGTAAAAATCATCGTGAACCAGCCCCTGCACCTGCGCCAGCACCATATTGCTGCTCCACCGAAGGTTTTTGCGGGCAAACGCTCTGGATGCGTCGGCAAAATACTGGGTCTGTGTATCCCCGTTATACGGATTATTTGTCCCGCGCTGCAAATAAGGTTTTCCTGCGGTCAAAAGAGCGTTTCGGATTCCGGTCTGCATTCAGCATTCCCCCTAACCATTGCTCTGTTCGGAACGTTTTACAGGCGGTCTCATCTTATGGTTCTGCGGGATCGTCTCTCTCCGCATCAGGTTCTGTTCGTACCGAAGCAGCGCGTCGTTCAGTTGGGTCCGGTCTTCCTTTTTCCGCGCCGTAACCGCCGTCATGTGGGCGCTTTCACTGGCAATATCAAAGGTCTTGTCGCGGATTTTCGGCTGAATGTTCAAAAGGTCGTTCCCGAAGCGACGCATCCACGTATAGGCAATGCACAGTGCCAGAATGTGGCATTGCTCATAGTCCAGTTCGTAATCAAAAACGCCGTCCGTGTAGAAGTCCATGTCTACCTGCTGGCCTTCCGTTACATCCCCTTTTATGGTCACGTTCCCCGTTTCCGGGTCGTAGTCACTGGCTACTGCGGTTTCCGCCACTTCGCCCGTAGCGTCTGCCGTGGCGATCACGGCGCTGCACAGCTCGTAGCCCTTCATTCCCGTTTCAATGATAAAGGGAGCCGTCTGGTCGCTTTCTGCCGTGTACAGGTAGTCTCCATATTTCGGCGCCTGAAACGCCAGCCATTCCTGCGCTTCCGGGGGACGGGAAAACAGAGGGATGGAGTCGATCAGCAGGTCGCTCTTCGCCCGAAAGAACCGGGCGGGGCTTAACGCCAGCTCTTCGTTCCAGTATGCGTCGTTGATCTCCTGCATGGCATACCGCGTCAGAATATCCGAAAAAGTCACCGCCATCGCTTTCATCCCTCCTTTCCTAATTACAGCGTCACTTTCGGGCTGCCTGCATACGCCCACTGCACCTGGAACCACGTCAGCGTCGTGGATTCGGCAAATTTGATCTGGTCAATTCCGCCTCCGTAGGTTACGCCGTACTCCCCGCTCGGCATTTTCACGGCCTTCAATGTGTTTTCTTTGTTAAACGTCACGGTAAATTCATCGGCAGACCGCATATCACACACACCGATCAACGGATAGTGAGTGTCACCGTCAAAAAATGCCGCTTTGATCGCACTCTGAACTGTACCGATCACGTCTCCCGTGAACGCGCTGGTCGTGTCCACGTTATAAATATTGCCCCAATTCATATGGCGCTCCCATCCCTTCTTTTACAAATGGCAGTCTTACAAGTCCTGCTTGTTCATAGCTTCAAGGATCCCGGAGAACAGCCCGCGCTTCCTCGCGTCGCTGTCGGGCTTGTCGGCGAACATACCCTTCGTCATGTCGTTCAGCTGCTTCACAAGCTCGCGGCGCTTCGTTACCCGCTCGTCTCCCTGCTGGAATGCCGTTACGAACCGACGGGCCACCATTTCTTTGTAGTCGTTGCACAGTTTCGGGAAGATCGTCAGCATTTCTTCGCTGCTCATGTCCAGCATCTTCGCAAAGGCCATTTCATCCATGAACTCGCCTTCCCGGTACTTTACGCCGTACAGCTCCCGTTCGTCGTCCGTCATGCCGCTCAGAACGATCAGCATCCGATGGTCCAGCATGTATTGCACCTGATCGGAATAAAACCGGCTGAAATCGCTCTTAGGCACGGTCAGGATGCCACGCTTGCCCGTCACGCGCCCGTAATAGCCCCCGTCACCGAACACGGCCACGTTATCGTCCGCTACCTCTGCCTGAAAGCGTAGCACGATCTTTTCCTGATCTCCCTGCACCTGAATAATGGTAGGCGTAGAAGCGTCCCGTACCTTGGCAATGGCTTCCGCCACGATGCGGTCTACCTCTTCCTTGGTGAAGGTAGGCTCCTTCTTTTCCTCCACGGGAGCAGCCGTTTCCACTACGGTCTTTTTCTCTTCCTTTACTTCCTCCACAACCTTTTCAGCGGCTTCCTTCTTGGCCGCACGGGCCTTCCGCATACGCTCCGCAGCGTTCTTTTTCTGTTCCTCGCTCATTGCCATGTTCTTGCATCTCCTTTTTCTATGGCCTGTTTTTTGCTGTTGCAGACGGGCGGATTTGCACCGTCCTTCGCTCTCCTGTCTGCATGGGGAGGGGCTTTCTTGCCCCTCCTGAACGGGGAAGCGCATGGCTTCTCACGCCGTTCTCATTGTGTCTGGTCCCGTCTGTTATCAGACGGGGGTAATCACCGCGAGCTTGGATGCAAAGACGGGCTTCACATCGATGCTCATGGACACCACGATGTCGATGGTCATGTCCGCCGTTTCGTCGGGGGTCAGCTCCAAAGTGATGGGGCTGCCTTCCTCGAAACAGACATACACAGGCTTGTAGCTGCCGTTGGGGGCGGCAGTCATCCAAACCATGTTGTTGGGCACCACTTCGGTAATGGTGGTGTTCTGCGTACCGGGAACGACTGCGTTGTTGATGGGGAACAGCCGCACGCCCATGAAGTCGTCCAGATAGCCGTACCGCGCCCACGGCACGCCCAGCATGGTCGCCAGAGCGGCGTCCAGACTGGTGTTAGTGCCATTCGCGCTGGAAGGCAGCACATGGCTCAGAGCCAGCAGATCGCCAAAGGCCATCACATTGGAAACACCCGTGCCGTTCAGCATGGCAACACGCTTGGCCGCAGTGACCCAGTTGGTGTTGGAGAAGGTGAACTGCATATTGGTGGGGGTGTACATGGTGTTGGTGCTGGCCGCGACCAGAGCGTTCACCCACAGCGCCGTGATCTTGCTGTACATACCAGCGGAGATGGCGTTGAAGGTACGGCCCAGATCAGCGTCGTTGCCCGCCAGCTGATACCACTTCCACGTCGCCTTGGCGGTACGCAGGGTGGGGTTCATGGTCAGGGTTTTGGCATACAGGTAGTTGGAGGGCTTGGAACGGGAGGCACCCCAGCTGTCGTCCTCGAACAGGAAGATGTCGTTGCTCTGCACGTCGATCTCGTAGGTCTTGCCCAGTGGCGCATACACGGTCTGGGCCAGCCAGTCCATAGCGTCACTGAAAGTGGCGGGGAGAACGGGGGTCACGATATCGGTCACGATACCGGCCAGCGTGCGCAGGAAGATGGGATTGGTGAAGTAGCCGCGCTGGTTCTTGCGGAACTCTTCCATCGTCTCGGGAGATTCCTTGCCTTCCAGCTTGTCGCTCACCTTTGCGCAGAACAGGAGCAGGTTTTTCTGAACCTTCTCGTTCAGCGTCTTATAGGTCATGTTCTCGCCCATCATGGAATTAAACTTTTCCTCACGCTTCTCAGCGTTGCGCAGGGCGTTCATGCTCTTGCCGGCGTATTCCGCAGCCAGCAGACGGCCGCAGCTCACGATGTCGGCGCGTTCGACACTGCCGCCGCACTGAGAGGCGTTCACATTGAAAACACCGCTGGAAAGGTTGTTCAGACGGATGCTATCCATTGCCATTGTTTATCAACTCCTTTTCAATCAGCCGGCATTCACGACGGCGAAGTGGGCTTCCACGTCGATGTAGCCGAAGCTGCCATAAGCGCCCTCGGTAAAGTTGCCAGTGCCCAGTACCGTGAAATATGGCGTTCCGTTGGTGGTGGGCTTTGCGGCTGCGGGCAGCAGCTGACCGTCCTTCACCGTCAGGAACTTGTTGGAACCAAGCGCGGTAGTGGCGTTGCCGATACCGAAACGGTAGTGACCGCCCTCAATGAACTTGATCTTGGTATAGGTCACACGCCGGCCGGCGGGAGCGGGAAGGCCCAGCGTGTTCGCGCCCACCTTGAAAACCTGGCCGGTCACGGGGTCCTGCACCTCGTTCACGTCGAAGGTGTTGCAGGCGTAAATTTCCGTGTCCATCAGGTCGCCGGCCACAGCGGCGATCATTTTCCACGTGTTGTTGTTATTCACGCCGGTGTAGCCCTCGTTGGGCAGCAGTGCGCTTTTCTTGCACAGGAAACCGGCGGAACAGATTTCCTCGGCATCGGAGCCGTTGTAGAAAACGCCGGTGATGTTGGACTGGCTGTCGAACTCATGGTTGGAAACCTTGGTTTCGAAAGCGGTATTGGCGATGTATGCCATGTTCTCTCACTCTCCTTATTTCAGCCTGTTGTAAGCGGCCATAATGTCGCTCTGGCGTTCGCCGCCCAGATTTTCGTAGGCGTTCCATACGGTGCGGGCGCGGTTCTTGGCAATGGTCTCGGCGCTGTTCTTGCGGATCACGTCCATGCACATAGCCTTTACAGCCGCACAGGCGCGTTCGTCGCCGTTCCATTCGCCGTCCGCATTCACACAGTCGGCGTACACATCGTTGTCGATGTCCTTTTCCACGTCCTCGCACACCTTTTCGTCAACCTGCGCTTCGCCCTTGGCTTCCTGCACTTTGTTGATCTCGTTCAGTGCGGCGTGGATCGCGTCCTTTGCCATCTGGCAGCGGCGTGCCTTTTCCTTGTCCTTCATTTCCTTAATGGAACTGTTCAGCTTTTCCACTTCGGTTTCGGCTGCTTCTGCCTTTTTCGTCGCTGCGGTAAGCTGTTCCTGAAGCGTGCGCACATAATCGTCCAGCGGGGCGGAAATTTCCAAAGCGTCATTTACCTTTACGGTCACAGTGGCGTTAGCGCTCTGAAAGCGGGTATCTACCACCAGATCGGGTTCCGCTTCCGTAAAGGAATAGACCTGAATATCGCCGTCCTTCTTGGAGCAAAGCGCCACGTTCAATCCGTCTTCGGAAGCGCAGATCACTTCGTGATCGGCAAACATCGCTTTCAGCTGACGCATCCGTTTGCTGTTGCTCATGTTGGTTTTCACTCCTTTATCTGTCTTTTCTGCGGGCTTCGGTTCCTCTTTGGTCTCGCCCATATAGGAAGCTGCCCGCAACTGAAGCTCCCCAAAGTTCACCTGCGACAACGGCCTGATTTCTGCTCCTGCCACTGCCGGGGGTACGTCGTCGCCAAGGATGGTCACGCCCAGAACGGTGTACTCTTCTTCTACTTCCTCGCCGTTCTCCATGCGGTTCTTGGTTACAAGCGTCTCGATGGATACGGACATGCGCCCCTGCGACGCTATCTTTTCCACCGCTTCCCTTGCGTACCAAGTCCAAATCGTGCCCTTGCCGATGATCCATTTATTGCCTTCTCTGTTCTCCATGCGCATATCGTCCTGGTTCACAGAGAGAGAACCGATGATTCGTTCACTGTCTGCATCAGTGAAGCTGGCGTATTCCTGCCCGTCGGCAGTCCGCTTCATGCGGAAGTTGTGCCCATCGCCCGTTTTTGTGCCGGAGCGCGTATAGGCGATCAGGATGGGTTTCCCGGCGAACAGCGGCCTGTGCCGTTCCAGGTTTTCATATCTCCATCCGTTAGCCGTCACTTTGTCGTTCAGCAGTTCCAGCTCTACCGTATAGAGATAATCGTTCGCCTTTTGCAGAAACCGTATCTCGCCGGAAAGCGTCCTCAATTCCCGCTTTTCAGGCGGTTTTTGATTAAATCTGCTCATTCGTCATCCGCCTCGCTTTCCGTCAGCCTTTTTACCCAATTATCAAAGCTGGTCTTGCCAGGATTGGAATCCCACATTTTCCATGCTTCCAGCACCTTTGTTCGGTCTGCTGTATTCTCCATTTGCAGGTTTTCCGCGCTCAGGCTCATGGAGTTGTTTTCCGTCCCGGCGGTCGCACCAATAAACCGGTTCAGCGCCGCATCCACATCGAAAATCACGTCGGCTACCACGTCGAACGCTTTGTTCATATCTCCGATGGTCTCATCAAACTCCGGCGTTCCCGGATAGGTCTGTTTCAGGTGGCTTTCATGCAGAATATCGCCGAACTTGTCCAGCCGTTCCAAATTGGCGTGTGCCAGCTTATGAATAAAGTCGCTGGTAAACGGCAGACCATGTTCCACCCATACGCTTTCCTTCACCGTATCCAGCACGCGGTTCGCCCAAAGGTAGGCGTAGTTCACGTCGCTTGCCGCTTTCAGCATTTCGGCGTTCCGCTCATCGGCGATTATCTGGTATTCGCTGAATCTCATAGCCGTTATCCATCCTTTCTCGTCAAAATAGAGAAAGGAGCCGGTGCAACCTCATCAGTTGCTGCCGGCTCCTTTTAGCCCTTCCTGCGGCCCTTTTGCCACAGGGATACTATATTTAATTGCTTTCTTTACTTCATATACGACGATCCCTTCCCGGTTTCTTTTTATCTCTACACTGTTGCCGCGGGAAAGAGCGTCTTCGATGGCTTTCTGCACCTGCTTTTCAAGCATTCGCATCACCATCCTCATTTATTGTATTCTTTTTTTTACGAACGATCAAATCGTCCTCTTCTGGGGCGTCTGCGCGTCGAAAAGAACCGAACCCGATCACTCCGCACCTTTTACAATGGAAATAGCCAAAATTCAAGAACCGATGCAGCATGGTTCCTGTTACCATACAATTCGGGCAATCCATTTCATAATGTTCGATGATCCTGCTCATATCTCGTTCGCCCCCGTCGCATCGTCTATATCTGCTTCCCCGCCGCCAGTCAAGGCTTCTCCGTCGTTGCTCGGCCTTCCGCCCTGCGGGTTTTCGATTCCTCCGCCAATGGGCGGCAAATTGTTTCCATCTGCACGGGCACTGTAGGTGCTCACCAGCGGCAGTCGCTTGCTCATCACGTCGATCCCCATAATCGCGTTGCTGATGCTCATATCGTCCAAAAGCGTCATACCATTCATGGCGGCGTACTTCATCGTCGCAGGGAGGATTCCAAGCGTCATGCCCTCTTTCGCTTCCTTGCGCATCTGTTCGTCATCCGCCAATGTCCCGAACATCATGAAACGCCATTCCCAATTCGGGCGCAGTTTTTGGATCAGCGTGTCCATCATGCGGCTGAACTGACCGTACATATGCTCCGCAAACCTGCTCTCGATTTTCAAGCTGATCTGCGCAACGCCTGCGCGTGCTTCGCTGTTGGTCGGAATCAACGCGCTCATGCCGCTCTTTTCCATCGCATATTCGTATCCCGCCGCGCTGATGCTGTTAGCGTTGGGGCTTTCCGGCAAGCTGACCAGCTGCATGTCCTTAAACGGGGCGCTGAATATGCCGATGCCGCCCGTATTGTTTGCCTGCATCATGGAATAGAACAGGTCTTCGAACAGTGTTCGCCCGGTGGGGCTTACCTTGATGGGGTCTGCCTGCGTGGGGCTTACGGCGTCGTATGTCTCCAACTGCCCAAGCACCATACTGACCAACGGATTCTGGACGATCTCTAACTGCACCTGCTCATACTGCGCGATCTGCGCCATGCTCAAATACAGACCCGTAAAGGGGGATACAACGTTGGGCTTCACATCGTCTATCTCGAACGCCCACGCCCTGTCTACGGGCAGATAGACCCAGTAAAACCACGTTCCGTTCTGGTTGTACACGTCGGGTGCCTGCCCAAAGGCTCCTGCGCCGTATCCCGCATTCTTCTTATAGTTTTTCAGCCATTCGGTACGGATGTTCTTTCGGCTGGCATACACCACACCTTTCGGGCTGACGCTCACATTCCCATCCAGCGACCCCAGAAATTCGTCCATAAACGGTTCAAACAGATCGCCGAACTGATAAATGGTCGTTCCGGGCTGTAAGAAATAAAACATGTTGAATGCGACCGTATATTTGCTTACGTTGTTGAACCCGGCGATCTTTACCCAATCCTGCGGCAGCTGCTGCATAAAGGCACAGCGTACCTTGTTGTGGGATTTATCGATGTCGATCCTCGGCACATAGAACACTTTGCCGTCCCGAAGACACTGCCCGACGATCTTACGCATTTCCCGGTCGGGCTGCATTTCTTTCGACAGTTTGCACAAAAGCCGCCATTCCCGCTTGAACGCTTCGCTCTTCGCATCTTCTTTTTCTACGTACTCCGGGTATACGTAATAATGGTATGTCAGCAGGTCTTGATACGTCGTGCGTATCTTCTGCATGGGGTATGCCGTGTATTCCAGTATGTTTCCCACTTCCCGAAGAGAACGCTCGTTTTCGTTCGGGTCGCGGAGCATATCGACGATCTCATCTTTCCCATGCTCTTTGGGAAAACTGCTAATGTTCTTTACCCGGCGGTTCTGAATAATGGGGTTCGCCGTGTACATGCTGCTGAACGGCGCTGCGCGGCGCAAGGCGGCTCGAATGTTGTCTACAGGCATATCCCCGTACTGCGCATTCAGTTTTTGAAACCATTCCTGATAATTCGGATAACCGTTGCCCGGCTGCTGTTTCTTTTTCTGCTGCGTAGCCATTTTCTCACTCACCTGCCTTTTCTTTTCTCACGCCCAGCGCTTCTTTTTCCGCTTGAAGTTCTTCTTCAAACGCCTTCATAAATTTCAGATCGTTCAACGCACATTTTTCCATGCTTTTCTGTGCGCGTTCCACACATAATTCCGTAATGCAATCGGCCAGCCATTCTCTTTCCGCTTCGGTCAGCGTGTCCAGAAAAGCGTCGTCCGCGATCGCAAACAGTTCGCTTTCCTTCCGGCCATAGACCAGTATCAGGTCAGAGTCCATCCGGCAAAAACGGAATTGGGAGGCTTCTTCTGCCGCTTCTTCCGTCGTAGGGGCAAACATCACTTTCCATCCCCTTGGCATTTCCTCACCTCCGCATATTTCCGCCGGTCCTTGCCAGCACTCTGGGCGCCAGTCTGTTTTTCAGCGGTCGTCTCTCGCCGTTCTCCGTTCCCGTAAAAGCGTCCATGCCGCCTTCAAACGCCTTCTGCCACTCGCTTTCCCGGTGGATGCTGTCCAGCAGGTTTTTGCGTTCCAATCTCTGGGCGATTCGGAGCGCATATTTCGTGGCCGACCACATGTCTCGGTTGATGGAACGGGAGATTCTTTCTTCCCGGAACCCCGCTCCCGCCTGCCGCTTTTTCAGGTTCGAGATCTGCCCCGCCATTTCCCGGCATTTCAGATAGGGTCTTGCGATGGTCGGGTCGCTCACATCGTCCTTAATCCGATGCACCCGCTTATACGCAAGTACGCCTTCGTTGATGTTGCTGGTCAGGATGCGGACGTTTCGCTGCTCCCACTCCACTTCGGCATACCGAAGCATGTCGTTTTCATTGTCGTGGTCGTCCCGATACCCTATACTGTAGCCGCCTGTGGCGTTGATCTGGTAGATCACCGGCAATGCACCGTCCAGTTCCAATTCCGCAAGGTCGTGTTCTACACAGCACAGCGGCGGAAGCCCATCCCCAAGGTCTTTGTGCAGGTCTTCCAGCACAGCCCGGCCATAGCTTCGAGCGTCGATGGCGATATACGTTGCCTGACCGCCGTCCAGACAGAAGCGGAACCAGCGCTCTTTCAGCTTTCGCGCCTGGATCATACTGTCCTTCGGGTCTTCGTCCATCACGTAGACCACGCTTTTCAGAAACCTGTCCTTCTTATGCTCTTCCCACTGCCGTTCACATTTTAGCACGGAAGTAGCGCACTTTGCGTTCTTGCTCCCGTCAGCGTAACTTACGTCGTAGCTGACGATGTAGATCACATTCGGGTCGCCGCAGTGCCGGTTCTCCATCACGGTCACGGTCTTGCTTTCCGTCAGGGTGCTGTCCCGTATCACGGGGTTTTCGCATGTGCCCGTCCAGATCGACCCCAGTTCCCGAAGGAACTCTTCCGGCGTTTCCTTACTTTTCAGGTCGTTGTACCAGCTCAGATTCCGAATCCCGTTCAGAACGGCTACCGACGCAGGGATATCCATCGCAAACCCGGAATACCCTTCCACCATTTTTTTCAAAATGGCGCTTCTGTACCCGAATGCTTCATTCTGCTGCCTGCCTGCGCTGGTCACATAGGTTTTCTGGCAGTCCGGCAGCATGGGGTCTATCTGCCCGTCTACCAGTCTGTGGATACGGACGGCGGGGATGACTACCTGACGCAGTTTTTCATGGTCAAAGGCTTCTCCCTTTTCCTGCTGCGCCACTTCCTCAAAGAACGCGCTGCTGGCGTTCGTACCGCGAACCACGGCTACGTCGATGGAGCTTCCGTATCTTGTCTCAATGCGGAAATGGTCTATCGTATTTGCCTTTACTTCCCACATGGAAGCCAACAGCGGGTAGTTCTTTGAAATCCGCTGGAAAGCGTCGCTGATAATCTGCGTCGTCTGCTTCAGCGTCGGCCCGAAATACTGCATCTGGATTCCCGGATACAATACGCCCTGCTGCATCTTGCAGAAAAGCCCGGTGTAACTCTTTGTCAGGCCGCGCCCGCCGGTGATGAAAACTTCTTCGTTTCTCACTTCGGCCCGCATCATCATGCACTGGATCGGCGCCAGCGTATAATCAGGATGCTCTGCTTCGCAAAACGCAGCGAAACGGTCAGGGTAAAGCCGCCAGTAAGCGATCAGGATAGCGGCGGCTTTCACACATAACGGTTCGTATACGCTTTCTTCGTCTACATCCAGCATCTTTCTAGGGGCCGCCATCAGTGTTTCGCCCCCTGTCGATGCACCGCCATGCCAAGTTCCATCATGGTCTCCCGTTCCTTGAAGGAAGGTTCTGCCATAAACTCTCCAAGCCGGTCTTGCACCTGCAATTCTTCCGGCAGTTCCACCAGCTCGCTCAGGCCGTTGTTCATGCGCATGGTGTTGGTGATCGCCAATATCTGCGCGTCCAGCGCATCACGGCTCATATTGAAACGGCCTTTATCATTGCGGATGTAGTTGATAACGCCGTTCAGCAGCAGCACGCCGTCCTTCATCATGCCGTGCTTTTCCAGTGCGGTCACAAGCCCGTCCACGCTGCGCTTTACAATGGTTTTCTGTTCTCTGGCGGCTTTAATCATGCCGTCTGCCTGCTTGATCGACTGGTTCAGGGCCGTAATCATTTTCGTGTCGTTTTCCCGGATAGCGTCTTCCCGCAGCATCCGCCACTTCACCATATCCCGCAGGTGCATCGCCACGCTGTCAAAAACGTCCTCGTTATCGCTTTTCAGGTTGCGATAGTCCCGCTCCATGGCGATATACCGTTCGTCGCTCTGCTCGCCCCAGCGTTCCGACAAAATTTCCCGAATCTCAGGGGTAATATCTTCCGGGCGTTTCAGCTTCGGATTCTGGGTCTCTTTGTTGTCTGCCATCTCAAACGCCCCTTTCTCTCTATATACGCTCCGCAGAAAGCCGGAGGAAAAACCTTCTGCGGAGTTTGGAAAGCGGCAAATAAAAAGCACCGCCATTCCACCAATCTGCAATCAGTGGAACGCGGTGTTCCGTGCTATACAAGTCTATTATATAGCACCTTTGCACACTTTGCAAATATTGAATCGTTTTCAGCCGTTTATCTCATCCATGCATTCTCTTGGAAGCGGCCTTGCTACGCCGCCTTTCAGCAGGCATTCCGTTTCTGCCCCGCACTCTTCGCACGTGATAGTTACTTCGCATTCACCTTCAATATCGAAAGCACGTTTCTTTCTTTTGGAAGTCAGCCGCAACCCGTTCGTTTCCCCTAAAAGGTTCCTGCATCTACGGCAATACAGTGGTTTCATGGGATATGCCATCGTCAGTCACCACCTTCATGGGTCTCAGCGTAGCGTCTTCCCATCACGCGGAAGTTCGTCGTGCCGTTGATGCGCATCACTTCTTTTTCCCACTTCTTTCTGTTCTTGTAAAACGGGCAATCGCTGCTTTTCTCGCAAAGCATATCGTTCAAAGCGCTGCAATAAATGTACTGTCCAGCCGGGTTTTCTTTCACTACGTATGCAAAGCAATCCGCTTTCACCTTTTTATCCCTCCGCTCTTTTCTTCAAATGTTCCAGATAATCAGCCAGATTTTTAATGGTCAGTACCAGCCAATAGGTCACGATGTACGGCCACATGTTGTCCTGATTCAGCAGACCGATGAACACGGTCAATGCGATAGCCATCAGGGCAATCACGCACCAGAAAGACACTTTTTTACAACCGCTCACTCTTCTTCCTCCGCCCAATGCACGTTCTTATATTTGCAGAAGGAACCGTTCTCCGGCAGATCCTCCATCAGAAGTTTGTCAAGCGTTTTCCGATAGCCGCACTTCTTTTCATCTTCCTTCATTCCAAGGCAGATGCAGCACTTTTCTTCCGCAAACATTTTCAGCACGTCCCGCAGAGCGCCCGTTTGCACATAAGTGAAATCGCTTGTTTCTTCTATGTTGACCGCTCTGCGAATCCTTAGCGCCATTTCCATGTTCGCCCAGTTCATGCGCATGGTATCCAGTTTCTCTTCCGGGACGGTTTTCAGCATATCCGTTGCAATTTCCAGCGTATCTTCCGCAATGTGCCGCATCTTTTCGGTGTTCCCGGTCATTTCCAGCCGCTTTGCAAGCGTTTTACAGGCCGTTTCAGCCTCCTGCGACAATCCCAACAGGAATTGCATCGACTGGCTTTCATAGTGCCTTAAAGGCGTTCTTTCCATCATTCTTTCCTCCAACTGGCATAGTGCCCTAATCCAGATTTCTGCAACATGAACGTCGTCGCTACTGCCAATGCCGACCAGACGTCCGCATGAAAACCATACAACGTGTCAGGTGTTGCTTTTGTCCCTCTGCCGTTCTTGAAGTCGAATTTGGCATACGTGTCGATCAATGCCTGACGAATGTTCGCGTCCTTGGCCTTGGAGCTATTGCAAAGCGTGATTTTTTCTTCCAGACGATAAACGTACTTCACTGGGATTCCGCAGGCGCATTCTGTAAATCTGCCTATCCACTCGCACGTTTCAAATACTTCACGCCCAACAGCCATTCCCATGGAAGCAACCCGCTCGATCACCACGAGCTGTTCCAAATCTGTTTCTTCGTAAACGAACTCATAAAGGGCTTTCGCTACTTCGTCGTTTTCTACCTTGCCGAATTTCAGAATCGTTGCCTTTTTGGGGTCGAGCGCCATCTTGTCCCCTTCTAGCCGCTCAACCCGCATCACCACGTAGGCGCTTTTCACATTTCCGGGATCAATGGCGAATATCTCCACGTCATTCATCGGCGTTCTCCTTTTCACGTAGCAGGTGCGACAGCTTTTCTTTCAGTTCTTCCGGCATCGGTACTCCATTCTCGAAGGCAGTTCTTTCTGCTTCTTTCGGTTCTGGAAGCCCGTCTGTGCTTTCATCAGCCCCATACAAGCCCTGTAGCCGTGGCGACAATTTCCGCTTTTCCCGCGCTTTCGCCGTTTCATCCCGGTAGTTGCGCTTGAATCCGCTGGCCACGACCGTTTCCAGCTGCCCCACGTCCATTTCTGCATAATCGGTCAAAAGCTCATGGCCTCCCAAACACTTCTGCACCATTTTAGGCAGCTTCTCGAACTCTTCCTGTGCGTTATACCGACTCCTGCTGATAGCACTTCTTACCAGCACCCACGCCTCGTTTTCTCCCAGTTCCTCCTTGTCAGGCGGCAGAAGTGCCATCAACTGGCCGATGGTCGGCGGGAACCCGCTCGTATCGCTTCGGATGAATACTCTCGCTGCGACCGTCATTTCCGAAAGTTCTTTGTCTGGCAGAAGATTGGCCCACACCAATGCCATTTCCTGCGCCTGTTCTTGGCTCGTATCGCGGAAGAAACGGGGATATGCCGAACTAATCAATCTCAATAGGCGAGCTGCATCCGTCTGGTTCAACGCCTGTTTCCTCCTTGCCAAACGCAAAATCAAAGGGATTATCCATCGCCGTGCGCAGGTCAGCCCGCACTTCGTTCTCATACTGTCCCTGATTCAGCCACGTGGACGGATACGGAATGAACTGCCCGTTATTTTTCTTCCAGTCTGCTCCGCGCTTCTGGTCTTCAATGGCCTGCATAATGGTTTCGAACAGCGTTTCGTTGGGCTTGATCTTATCCCACGCTTTTTTCGCGGCGGTTTTCGCCATCTTTCGCGGGTACGCCTTCCAGAACTGGTTGAAACGCTGGTCATTGACGTTTGGAACAGATACCGTATCGTGTTCCGTTCCAGATGGAATCCTGTAATTCGGGTCGATCATTTCCACAACGATGTCAGAACCGGGGATTTTTTCTTCCTGTTCCTGGATTTCTGCCATCGTGCATTCCTGCTCGCTGGTTTCTGTGCTTTCATCAGTCGCTTCCTGCCGGATACCCAACAGTGTACAAAGGAAGTCTGCCGGGATAAGCCCGTAGTGGCTTTCCGCAAGCTCTTTGCAAATATTTTCCTGCACCTTTTCTACCAAAAACGAAAGCAGTTCGTGCGTAGATTGGCTGAAATCCCGATGAGTATACTTTTTCTGCACCTGTTCCTCCATCATGCTTCCTCCTAAAATCCTGGGTCTTCGTATTCCCCAACCGAATAACCGTCCGACATTTCCTGCTCATAGTCGGTTTTCATTTCAGCCGCATAATCATGCTGGTCATGTACAAATTCTACCTGTATCTCGTAGGTCGGTTTCCCAGTCCGCTGCGTCCAATAATCGCTTTGCCGCACATATCCGGCCACCAGAAGCCTTGTTCCCTTGTCCCACTCAATAAGCTTTTTAGCCAGGTGATCGTCAAAGCCTGTCGTCAAGGTAATGGCGTTTTGAACATCTGGTTTCTGTTCCATCCCTTTCGGCGGTTTTTCCATCTCAGCAAAGGCTTTCCACTGATATTTTCCGTTTTTCATCATGGTCAATGACGCTTTTTTCAGCAGCGTCACCACACCAAACATCGGATACCCATTCTGTTTGAATAGCGGGTTCCCCAAAAGCCGCATCTTTCATCCCTCCTTTCGGGAGCGGCCTTTCCACCGACCGCTCCCATTGCTGTTTTTATCAGGCGTTCGGGTCAAATACCGCTTCGAACGGGTCTGCCGTCCGCTGGGGATGAGCGTTCTTGGCTGCCACCTCGGCAACTGCTTGTTTCGGGACTTCCTGTACCACGGCATCCGCTTCCATCGGCGTTGCTTCCTGCGTCTCAAACGCATCGCTGAAACCGTCAGACCCGGAAATCTTTTCGTCGCTTTCCAGCGCCGTTTCCAGCTCTGTGCTCTTAATGCCCCATTTGGTCAAAAGCTGTTTCAGCACCGTCTTTTCGCCCATGCTGTCAAATCGGTTGTACCAGGGGGAAGAGCACTTGCGCAGTTCCGTATCGGTCATTCCAGTCCCAGTTTCAAGGTACGTCTGGTACTTTTTGAACAGTTCCGTATCAAACGCCTGGCTATACCGTGCGGCCCATCCCAGCATCTTTTCCTTGCTGAAATACACGCTCTTTTTGAAACCGTTCAACAGTTCAAAATACGCCAGATAGCCAATGACAGGGGTCTTTTCCCGCTGGTCTTCATCCTCGATAAACTCGAACTTCGGCTTCCCGGTATTCTTGTCACGGCCTTTGTATTCGCCTTCACGAATCTCAATGGTATCGATGTCAAGATACTGCCCACTACGAATCGCCAGCTGCACCAAACCGTTCTTGCCGATCTGGAACGTGGCCTTGTCTCCGTAAGGGATAATCCATGCTTCACCCAAGGAAGGAGAAGTGGACAGGTTCAGTGCCGCGCACTGTAGACCCGCGCTTACAATGCTCACGGGCGTGCAGTCTTTCAGCAGCGGATTTGCCGTGTACACGGACATCATATTACTGGTAAACTTGGTCATCGCCCGCTTGTCCCCGTTGAAACTGGCTCCGATCATCCGCTGCATACCATTGCTGGCGAGCGCGACAGAGAGGGGAGGATTTTTCCCGTTACTACCACTTGCGACCAAACTGTTTTTTGCCTGTGCCATCTTTCATACCGCCTTTCTCAAATAGCCCCATATTCGATCCCGTTTTCCTGCATAAACTTTTGCAGGACACGGAGCTGTTCTATCGTTCCCTTTACCTGAAAGCGAATCACGGTCTTGGTTTCACCGTCGTACTTTTCCACCGACTTTGGCGTTTCCACCGGCGTTTCGGCAGGATTTTCCTTCGGCTGTTCTTCGCTTACGGCATCCTGAACGCTCTCCTGCGCTCGTCGTTCCGCTTCCATTCTTCGCGTCTCTTCCGCTTTCCGGCGTTCTTCCCGCGCTGCGATTTCCCGCTCGATATCCTTCTTCGCCTGCAAAACGCAAGCAATGCTCTTTGTTTCGCGATACCGGGCTTTCAAGCTTACCGCCGTAGAAGAATCTACTGTTTCACACAGCTCATCCAAAGCGAGTGTATCTTCCACGTACCGGGAGCAAATTTCTTCTACCTGTTCCGTGGCCGCTTCTAAAGCGCAGGTAACATTCAGCCATTTCGGGTCAAAAATATCTTCGAAGGAAACATACTCTCCGGCAGCACCAATTTTTCCCCGGAACACAGCTTCCAGCGTCTCCCGCTTTTCCCGCTTCTTCCGTTCTTCAAAGACTTTGATCTGCTCGTCGATTTCACGGGCAGGAGCATCGCACATTTCCAGCAGCACTTTTACCTTCTGCTCGAACTCCGTATACGGTTCCATCCATTGCTTCTTTACAGTGATCTTTTCGGCGTTCAGCGCATCCCGCACTTTCCGAAGCAACGCCCGGTCTTTTTTCGCTTCGGCAATACCGTCTTCCGTCACCAGAAGCCCCTTGTACTTTTCCAGCTTTTCGGCAAGCTGCGTTTTCAGCTCATCGTAGTTGAACGCAATTTCCTGCGGTTTTAGAGCTGTACTCAGGTCAGTCGTCATCCTGAATTCCATATACTCCCTCCTTACTTAACCCACTTGTCAATCGAATCTTCGAAGTAGAATTTCACCGCCATTGCACTGGCAACACACTGGTCGAATTGCCGCCCGCAGAAGGTTAGTTCCTTTGACACTTCTTCTGGAACCGCCGCAATGCATGGAACCAGACGTTTCTTCATATCCTCTTTGGTGTAGTAGACATGCGAAGAATCAGAATCCGGCTCCGTAAGCAGCCAATCAAACGAAAACACCACATCTACATGTCCCGTCACATACTCTTCATACACTTCCCCGGCATTGCTATCGTAAGGCGCGTCGTTCCAATCGTCTCCCCAATAATCGTTGCATTCATCAGAGCCGATGAAGAATCGAACCACATTGCCTTTCCGCTGAAAGTCAATGATTTTCCCAGTCTTTACCGTAGCTTCCAGCACTTGGAACTGCGGCTTGTATTCCGACATAATCTTTCCTCCTAATCCAGGTATGTTCTGCTGCAAAATGGGCATCCTGTTATCAGATGCGTCGCCGCATACTCCACACTGTAGCCGCCCATGTCGTAGATGTTTCTCCCGCAGAAGTAACATCTTCCGTCATGACCGGCATACAGTTCCGAGTAATTCGGCCATCCTCGCGCTTCGCAGAACTTGTCCTGTTCTTTTCTGGCTTCCATGGGGTCATAGGTCACGGCAGTTCCTCCTACAATTCCGGCAGAATGGCCGATGGCTGAATCCCTTTAACAACGTTTTCTTCCCAGAACTTAGAAGACTTCTGTTTCAGCCATTCCATGTCTTCCACACAGGCTTCCCGTTCGAACTGGTACTTCCGAATCTCGCAATCCCCGTCCATTTTGGTCAGCTTGGCGTACAGGATCACAAAATCCCATCCCGTCGCGATCATCTGGTGCAGGCATTGGCAGTAATAGCCCTGCGGAACGCCGTCCTTCCATCTGTCCCACTGCATCTTGTTGGAGGTCATGGCCGTCTTGATTTCCAGTATTCCCCGCTTCCCGGTCACGATCTCCGTCAGTTCCCCGTCCAGTGTCGCCCGGATGAAGGGGCAATCGTCCTGATACAGAATGTCGAAGGGATGGTAGTCCAGCTTGTATTCGGGATAACAGGCTTCAAACATCACACGCATCGCAGGTTCCAGTCGGTTCCCATACTCCACGGCGCTGTTCCCGGTCATATCCTTCTTTTCAGCCCTGCCGGTTTTCATCCGCCAAAGCTCCATGTTGCTCATGAAGGAGCTTTTCCCGATCACCGCCGCCGCTTCGCTGGCTCCAATACCCGCTTTCCGCGCTGCAAGCCATTCCTCGCGGTTCTCGTGGTGTTCCCGTATCAGCATGAAGAATCACCAAGCATTTCTTCCATGCTCATTTGCCCGTCCGTTACGACGCTTTCACAGTTCTTTACAGCCTGACGGTAATAACTGTCTTTCAGTTCGATTCCGATGGCCTTACGGCCCATTTTCAGCGCAACATAGGCTTCGCTTCCGATTCCGAGAAACGGTGTCAGCACAATATCCCCCGGATTCGTCCACAGCTCAATTCCGCGCTCGATCACCTGCAACTGCAAGGGGCAGATGTGCCGTTCGTCCTCATTGTCCCGCGCACTTCGGTATTGCAGAGTGTCTGACGGGTTAATATCCATCCATACCGGGCTTGCGTATTTCTGCCACATGGCGCAAGGGAAGTCACCCTCCGTATGCGTTACTCGTTCGCTGTTTTCACCCGGCTTGCGCATCGTCACCAGATAATCTGGGATTCCCTGTCGGCTCATCGCGCTGTCTTTTTTCAGCTGCTTGTACAACAGGCCAAGCGCTTTTGTCCTCTGCATCGCTGTTACAGGGTCACGCCAGATGCACACTTCCGAATGGAAGATGAATCCAGCGGCTTGAAACATTCGAATCAAATCGCCTCGAAAATCCTTTATCCCAATGAAGCCGTCCCGTTCCTTGCTGGTCGGCAAATTCATACAGTGAAAGCTTAATAATCTCCCGGGTTTCAACACTCGATACAAGTTTTCGACAATGAATTTGAAATGTTCAAAAAACTCATCGTCAGTCCGGCAATTTCCTAAATCACGATCACTGTTTGAATACGTATACAGTGAAGAAAACGGTGGAGAAAAAATACTGTAATGTACACTATTATCAGGTATGTCTAATAGAATTTCACAACTATCTCCGTTATATAGTGCATATTTTTCTGTTATAGCTTGATCTTTTACATTCATTCTTTTTCCTCCTTTTCCCAGTGAAAGCCACGATAAGTTTTCAAATGACCAGCACAGCATCGTGAAACACCTGAACACTTAAAACCATTTCTTTCACAATCCATCATTGAATCCCAAATCTTAACAACAATTCCGTTCTTGTCTTTTTGCTTGACACGAACAGCCTGTTTTTGAGCAATAGAATCCCAATTCTGATGCTCGACTCTGCGCTTGATTGCCGTCCCATAATTAGAATTGTAACGATGATCGCACCATTCCAAATTATCAAGCCGGTTATTCAAACCGTTTTCGTCTTTGTGGTTAACGCATGGCAACTGAGTAGGATTATCTAAAAATGCATCAGCTACCAAACGATGAACAAGAAAAGCTTTTTTCTTATTCCTCGTCCCGTTATACAAGACAACTCTCAAGTAGCCTTTAACATTCCTTGGCTTTAATAGCATTCCAGAGAGATGACATTCGTTTCCCTTTCGAACAGAAATTCTATCAACGCTCCTTATATTCCCAAATGTACTAACTTGATAATTTGGAAAATCTTGAATGGTTTTCCATTCCTCACTAGCCGTCACGTCTAAATCCATTTGGGAATCGAAACCTCCTTGTCGGCTTTGTACTCATCCACCATTCGTTTGGTCTTTCCCATATCGGCTTTCAAAGTTTCTTTCGTGTACTGCACCAGCGATTTCATCATTGCTTCCGCGTCTCGTTGCTTCCGCTCGATGTTTTCCCGCACAGTACCTTCCCCGTCGCTGATGATGATGTACACATCAACCGGCTTTGTCTGCCCAAAACGCCAGCAGCGGCGCACGGCCTGATAAAAGCTTTCGAAGGAATCGGAAAGTCCGACGAATATCTCCTTGTGGCAGTGCTGCCAGTTACACCCGAACCCGGCAATCGAAGCCTTGCTCACCAAACAACGGGCCGTTCCTTCAGTAAAAGCAAGCATCCCAGCTTCTTTTTCCTCAAGGCTCATGGAACCTTTTACTTCTACAGCCCCGTGAATGGCCTTTGTCAGTTCCTCGCTTTCCACGTTCAGGTCACACCACACCAGCACTTGTTCGTCCGTTTCGTTGGCGATCTTTGCTGCGGCTTCCACACGCTGGAAAAGGCTCTTCCTGCGGGCATCACGCCGTTCGTTCAGCGTCTGGCACGTAGGAGCCACGAACATCATCTGCCCGTCTTTCTCCATGTTGTCAGCTTCTACCCGGATCTCGTGCATCCGCAGCGGAGGAAGGTCAAAGCCTTCTCCCGAAGCGCCAATATCCTTCGGGCTGTTCAGGCAACACGCCCACGACGCTACCCATGCAAAGAAATGTTCTTTCGCATGTCCTTTCAGCCGCCATTTCTGCGTTTCACCGCCGTCATGAACAAAATAAGTTGCAAGCATTTCCGTTTGTTTCATCACGCCTAAAAACTCGCTGTGCGTTCCCAACTCCACATAATCGTTGGGCGCTGGCGTAGCCGTGCAGCACAGCTTATAGGGCGTATCCCGGAACATCTCTTGCAACTTATTTCGCGTCTTGCTATCTTTATGTTTTATACAACTGCTTTCGTCTAAAACGACTCCGCAGAACCTATCCACATCAAAGTGGTCTATCATTTCGTAATTCGTAACGTTGATACCCGGCTGAACGTCCTCCTGCGTCCTACATACCGTGACGGGAATCCCAAACTTGATTCCTTCCCGCTTTGTCTGCTGGGCAACCGCAAGGGGAGCCAGTACCAACACCGGTTTTCTTTCGTGTTCTGAAACCTCTTTCGCCCATTGTAGTTGAATTGCCGACTTTCCTAGTCCGCAATCGGCGAAAACCGCCGCTTTGCCCTTCCGCAAAGCCCAATGGACAATATCCGTCTGCCAGTGAAATAATTTCGGGTTTACTTCGTGACTTTCAAACCCGCATTCTGGAACCTTTACGCTCTTCTTTTGTAAGAAAGAAGCGTAATCAAGCATCAAATTCCCCCGCAACTACTCGTACAGGGAGTACCATATGCATATACTTCTTGCCTTCCGCAGAAACGATCGTAGCAGGCCGCGTTCCACCGGCCATTTTCATTACGGCATTCTCTTCCGCAATCGACGATACAGCCGTTTTGAAGTAGGCGGAGTTGAACGCAATGTTCAGGCTTTCCCCCTGCATATCGCATTCCAGTGCTTCCGTAGCGGCACCGAACTCATCGTTGCTGGAAATCGTCGTTTCTTCGTCCGTGATCCGCATTTTCATCAGCTGCTTGCCGTTGGAAAACACCCGAACACGATCTACAGCTTTTTTCATCTCTTCCACACAGAAGCGGATCGTCGTCGTGCTTCCCGTGGGAATGATCTTCTTATAGTCGATATAGTCCCCAGCAATCAGGGAAGAATGAAGCATCACGTCCCCAACGGTCAACTCGACGTTCTTTTCGTCGAACGCTAACGTAACCCTGTCCTCGGACTTGGAAAGCATCCCCGTAATGGTGTCTACTGCCCGCGAAGGAACAATTCCCTTGCCCTCGCCCTCTACGTCGCAGAACATTTCGTCCAGTTGGTAAAGCGCCATTCGGAACCCATCCAAGCCGACTACGTTCACATATCCGTTCTCCACGTTAACGAATGCACCGCACAAAGTACGCCTGTTTTCATCCGTACAAAACGCATAACGAACCGTTTGCAACGCTCCCAACAATTCCCCGGATTCAACTTCGATCTTGACCTTCGGCGTAATGCTCGCAGGGAATACGAAACTCTTTGCATCCAGCAGCCCAATGGAAGCCTTGCTAGGTCCGCACTTCACGTTCAGTTTCCCATTTTTCTCCGCAAGCACGCACGTCCCGCTTTCCATCTTGCACGCCATGTCTCGGAACAGCTTGCCGTCCAGCATGATCTCGCCATCTTCCTCTACCTTGCAATGGCATTTCTGCTGGATCGACTGTTCCCCGTTCGTGGAGCGGATAGTCAACTCGTTATTCTCCGCATCCGCTTTCAGATAAAACGCATTCGACCACGCCGCTACGTTCTTTCCTCCCAGCGTAGCACCCGCAGTCCTCGACAACCCGGCCAACACGCCGGACTCAATTTCGAATTTCATATTTCCTCCTAAAATTCACAAATTGCAAATACTCAAACCTTGAACACTTCGATTGTTTCCGTTCCGTAGAGATTCGCCATGTCCCACAACAGATATGCAGGCCAGGAGGTCTCTCCTTTCTCCATCCGAGCCAAGCGATACTTGCTGATCCTGAGTTTTTCGGCGGCTTGCTCTTGCGTAAGACCCTTGTTGATCCGCGCAGCAGCCGGGGTAAGCCATCGCTTCTGCTGACTGTTTTCCATCTCGTTCACCTCCGTTCATTCACAGATTGCAAATACATACTACATCGGTATTCACGATTTGTCAATGCATTTTGCAAAAAATATATTTCCGAATCGCAAAAGCTCTTCTAAACCGTTGACAGTTTGTGAATGCTATGGTATGATTCCTAATGAAATCAATGCATTTATCGCGAAAGAAAGGATGAACTTTATGCCTGTTAATGACAGTCAGATGTCCCATACCGTAGCTGTCTTTTCCAAAAATCTTACCAGCTTGGTTAAAAACAAAATGAGTGGGCTACCGTTTTCCCAGAGCCAATTCGCGAAAGAAAATAATCTGGGCACAACTGCCCTAAACCAATGGTGCAACGGAAGACGTTTCCCCAGCGACGAAAATCTGGATCGCCTTTGCGAAATTTTTCAAGTCCCTCTTGCTGAACTTTTTATCGAACCGGGGCAGTCGATAAATATCGATAACAAAAACGGTAAAATCGATAAAACCGATAAAGCCGAAACCGCTGTCGCAGGTAACGACCTCAATGTTTCACAGCTGCATGAAAACATAAACGCCATCCTGTCTAACGGCGCAAAAGAATTTGTTGTCAATTTCCTCACCGACCGTCTTTCCCCAATGATCATTCCCAACGATTCTCTTCTATGCACTTCCCCCAGCAGTCTGGATAACGGCTGCACGGTACTTTGCCTTTTTGATCGCCAATTCGCTATCTGTTCCGTTAAAACAGAAGGAAACGAATTCGTTTTTACCAATCTCAACATCCCTTCTCAATCATGGCAGCTTGAATCTTCCGCAGCTTATTCCGCCGTTCTCGGAATCGTCCTCAAGCTATCCCGCCATTTCTAAAAATTCCAAATCAAAAAAGACCGCCTTTTCCGTAAAAATGGAATGGCGGTTTTATTATGCCTTTATTTCGAACTGGAAGGCCGTTTATTTTGATTTTTATTCGGGACGCGAGGAAATACTAGGGTAAAAATAAAACGCAAGGAAGGGGCTTAAAATTGATTTTAATGACGGGATGACCTGCTAGACAAAAATCCGCGAAAAATCGCGGCCGCGTCCACTGAAAACGGGGGTATCTCCCCCGGCTGGGGCCTGCCTTGCTGCTGTGGCATGGCATTATTGCTATAATGGCACGTTGTACGCCTGCCCGGTGGCGGCTGGTCGGCGTGCCGCCGTCACAAGTTGAACACGCCCAGCGCGTAAAAATTGCAATAATGCCGATAACGCGCACACACGCGCGGGCGCTCAAATACGGGTAGATCGTCCCTGCCTTAT
>ERZ1034928.38-NODE-38-length-77439-cov-3039.648286_pt1 | contig 77439 bp, 105 predicted proteins | sample MGYA00520627_ERZ1034928 | MGnify/ENA primary metagenome ERZ1034928 (study PRJEB33766, sample SAMN09781755) | gut metagenome | biome: gut microbiome | host: Homo sapiens | place: Madagascar | study: EMG produced TPA metagenomics assembly of the PRJNA485056 data...
ACAGCATACGCTCCTGTCCGCCACGCTGAGCTATAATCTTCAGCTTGTCGGGATGTTTCTTGTCTGCGTCTCTTAATGATTGGATATACTCTTGAGTGTAAACAGGCTCGCCGTTATCCAATTTTAACCCTGAAAAACAACTTTTCCGCATAAATATACGAATATTTATGCAAAAATACCGAAAAGATTTGGTTAATTGTATATTTATTCATATTTTTGTGAAATAAAAAACGTATATTTATACATTATAGGTAGAAGAACTACCGAAAACCAACACAAAAACTTTTAGATATGACAGTAGAAGAACTGCTTTCATTGGTGAACAAGGAGGTTGATACCACCAAGTTCAGATCACTTAGCCAGAAGACCATTAACGAAGAACTTAATGATGTACTGGATGAATTTGGTGACGACGAGGCTGCTAACGCCAAGATAGTCACCAAGGTGGCAAACCGACTCAAGCGCATGGACGGCAATCTGCACAAGAATGTCTCTGACGAGATTAAAAAGAGCAGAGAGGAAGCCGAGCGCAAGAAGAAGGAAGAAGAGGAGCGCAGTAGAAAGGCAAAGGACGACGATGACAAGCCCGACGACAAGTATGACAAGCTGCTCGCGAAGCTTGAAGCTCTTGAAAAGGCAAACGAGGAGCGCGACAAGAAGGCGTCGAGAGCCGCTACAATCGAAGCGGTAAGAAAGGGCTTGAAGGATAAGTTTGACAAGGCAAAGCTCGAACTTAACGACTTCTTTCTTGACACTGCAATCTCCAAACTTGAAATTCCCGACAAGGATGCCGATGTAATCGACTTGGTTTCAAAGGCAGAGGGTATTTACACTACCGACTTCAAGCGCGCAACAGGCAACACCGCAATACCGCACAAGGGCAGCGGCTCTTCTTCTGGAGGCGGCAAGACAATCCGTGACGACGAGTGGGATGACATCATCGAACCTAAAAAGAAATAAACATTTTAATTTTTAAGGTAAAAAGTTATGGATAACAACAAGGATTACTACGGACAGATGATGGCGCAGGGTGCAGTCAATGCTACCGGTGCTGTAATCTTGCAGTCAGAAATGACTATCGGCGGCCAGCGTCATGTGTTTGTTGACCTGCCTGGCGCTGTTAAGGAAGCTTTCCGTCGCCCTCCGATTGGCGGTGTCCTGAAAAACCCGTTCCCCGGTCCTGCCAAGATTTTTGCCGGCGACCTCATCGAGCACAGCCTTGGTTTTGCGGACAACAGCGGCGGTACAATCAAGGTACTCAAGAGCTACGAGGTAGCCAAGGCTACAGCGTCTGCAACCGAGACAGCCATCTACATTACACGCGACGGCTACCATCACATTCCGTTTGTGGGTGACAATATCATGGTTGCCCCGAAGGACTTCAAGACAAAGGGTAAGGGCGTGCTCGTCACTGCGGTTGAAGACGACGTGCAGGACGGCAAGGACGTTTGGAAGGTTACACTTGCGGAAACCCTCGGTACTCTTACCGCCGGTACGGTTCTCGTGGAGGCGGAAAAGGCAGGCGCAACCGTTTCTGCTATGGTTACTAACCCGAACTGCTTCGCTCCATGCGATGTTGACATGCCGTTCCACGCATTGACCGGCAGTGACAAGTTCTACGCTCCGCGCTATCTGAACGACTTCTGTCTGCTCGGTACAGACGTGGTTATGTGGAAGTCCCGCATGAGTCCAATTCCTCCGGCAGTAGAGGCGATGAACAAGAGCCGCTACGCAGAGTGGTGGTACGCAGAGAACTAATCGGAAAAACACACAACACAAAAACGAAAAGATATGCCAAAGTTTGATTTTAACAATTCCCGAAAGGCGCGTTTCTTCAGCGACCCAGAGAATACAGGATACTTGCAGAATTTTATCGACAAGAAGGACATCTTTCACGTAAACTACGGCTGGTACCTCACACAGGGTCGTATTGCGCCTGACCTCACGCCAACAAACCACAAGGGCGTGGCTACATTCTCAGTGGAGGCATCCGCTTTGCGTGCTGCAATACTCGCGAACCTCCGTGCTCCGCTCGCAGGCTCGTTCCAGAAGGACAAGGGAGCACTGTCAGTCTACTCTGCCACCATACCCGACTTCATTACGGACGGCTTCAAAGAGACAGCAGAGGAGCGCGACTACCGCGAGAAGCAGTTTGAGGAGTTCGGCAACGACCGCGACCTCGTTATACAGTGGCGTGACGAAACACAGAACCTGATGGACTCCCTCGACATGACCATGAACTACATGGTAGCAAAGCTGGCTTCAACCGGCGAGCTTGATTATACAGGCATCGCTCGCGGTATTCAGATTCCGCTTCACAAGGTGCCAGTCCCGAAGGAGAATTTTAGAAAGTGCGGCAAGCTCGAATGGGCTAACGCAGACTGCAACATCCTCGAACAGATGCGCAAGATTGAGAGCGAGTGGCGCAAGGAGTTCGGTCAGAACAAGCTTGCCCTTGTATGGCAGATGACCTACGACACCTTCTACAACACCTTCCTCGCCAACAAGCAGATCAAGGAGCTTTACGTCAACTGGTGCAAGGCTCACTACGTTGCTTATGTGGATGACTACGGCGTAAATACAGAGATGTTCCTCAAGGCATTCGCCGACATCCAAGGTATCTCACCGATTGAGATTGTTGACGAGGAGGAGCGCAACCTCAAGTTTGACGGTTCGATTGTCACGGTTAAGGGTTGGGACGACAATATCGTCGTTCTCCGTCCTGCCGGTTACGCTTTCGAGTACGAGCGCAAGCAGGTTGCCGACAAGCCGATGTTCGAGAAGTACGGCAACAAAATCGTTGAGAAGGTATTCGCACAGACAAATAACGGTCTCGGCTTGCTCTGTAACTCTACAATCGCCAACGGCGACTACCTGGAGTGGCATACCGACCTCATGTTTGCGGCGGTACCTGCGATGCTCGACTTCCCGTATCGTTGGATTATCGACATCACCAAGAAGGGCGAAGGCGTAGCTTCCTAAACATACAGGCTATCCGTCCGCTTGCAGTTGTACGTCGGCTGCATTCGGACGGATAGCATAAACAATCTCCGAATTTAACGACAGAACAGGCATTATGGATAAAGACAACACAATCTTCACGCTGGAGGACGCGCTGTTCAGCAAGGTGCGTTTCAGCATACCCGAAGATACGGTACGCACAATCCTTATAGAAAGAGCATTGGACGGAAATATGGCATATGCAGATGTCAATCCAGCCGATTTTCGTCTTGCCTATGCCGACATTCTCAAATGGCTTGTTCTCGGCCCGAGCAAGATGAACAATACTTCCGACTCCGACAACGGATGGAGTCATACGGAAGGCGGTTTTGAAATGTCCGAGCGCGACCGCGCGGAACTCAAGGCGGAAGCCAACGCAATCTATGCGGAGCTTGAGCCGGGTTCGATGCTCAAGAAGAAGTCGTCGTTCAGAATAACCTCGCACGGTGTGAAGCGTGCCGACATTTCGGTGTTCGGCTGTCCGCTTCCTCACATTATAAAATGATGATGTATGAGAAAGGCGAATATCAGAAACCCGAGATACCCCCACACGATAAAAATCGTCAGGGTGCTTGTCGGCAAGGCGGACGAGAACGACCCGTTTGCCGGTGATGACGCAAAAGTTGGCGAGGATACGGAGATTGTAATCTATGAAGGCGAGGGTCGCAGCTATACCGATACGACCACCGAGGGCGACAAGAATGTTGACGAGAACAAGAGGAAGGCATCAATTCCAGTCAGATATGACGAATGGGATGCCGGCAGATGTCCTCTTGACGGCGATATGATTTACTCAACGGTTGGCAACAACACGGAGGTCGGAATGGTGAAGGACTGCGAGCCTGATAACAATAGGACTGTTGTTTATTGGGACTTTACAAGAGTGTAGTGTATGGCAAAAAGGGAGTCATTGGGATTGCAGTTCAGAAACACCATTGGAGTCAAACTTCATGTGTATGCAAGAAAAAAGGTGATAGAGCTAATGAGAGTTACGGCAAAGGAACTTTGCGATTCTTTTGTAAGCGTTGCTGTATCAAGAAACATGAGCTTTATTACCGGTAATGCGTACCGATCCTTTACTGTCGGTATTTTCGAGGATGGAGAACTCTTGGAATATATAACAACACAAGACGACAACCCGACCATGAAAACCCTCCGTAAGGGTCAAGCGTATCCGCTGTCGCACTATTACGACGGAACACCCGTAGAAGCATCGTTGGGAAGATATGTCGGTCAAACAGGAAGCGGCGGTCAGTGGGGCCCGACTCTCGGCCCATCCAGAATAAGAAGAATGAGACCGAACAGCAAGGCGCGTTGGAATATGCTTGTCATCATTCCAGTGGAATACGCCCCATTTGAAAATCTGAACCACATACACGATGTTATGACCACTCTTTCAGACCTACTGCCAGGTATGATGTATGGGAAAATCATATACGCCAAGTCTGCGCAGGATGTAAAATCCATATCAAAGTACAAAAAATACACATAGGAGTATGCTTAACTTAAAGGATTTGTATTACGGTCTTGGCAATGCTGTAAAAGGCGTTTGCGATAAGGTTTATGCGAGAAACCGACCTAAGTCAGTTTCCGACAGACCCGACAGTTATATAGTCGTCAAGCTCCCGTCTGTTATCATAAACAACGAGATTAACGACGACGGCAGTTTCAACGACTACACAACTACCGCGCAGATAGAGATATACGTGCGTGACAAAGCGTCCGCAAACAATCCCAATACATTGAACGTAGCTGCGGTATCCGAAAAAGTCGGTGCGGTAATGAAAAAGTTTCCAATCTCAACAGACAATATCATCGTGACGAAACCGCGTGTGACCCTGCAAACAGATGACGGCGACGGTTTCTCGGTAACGATAGTGCAAGGTTTGTTAAGAACCAAATAAACACAAAAAAACAAGGTTTAACTAAAAAAGTTTGAATTATGGCAATGAAGAAAATCGAAGAGTTGAAGGATATCTTTGTAGGTCCTAAAACACTTTTGTATGCAAAGGGCGTTACAGACCTCAGCAAGGCCACGCTCGACATCACAGCAGACCTCGAACTGCCGGTTGAGGTTGACTCGTTGAAGGCAACAATGGAAGACCCGACCATCAACCACTACAAGGTTATCGGTCTTGCAGGCGACTGGGCTACAACTTCCGAGCTTGGCGACTTCAACGTGGAGTTTGTTGTTCCGTCAAAGGCGAAGATTTTGCTTACTGCGATGTTCGGCAACGACGCTGTGGGCGACCTTACAAAGGTCACTTTGAAGACAGGTGATACAGACCTCGACGCGACAACCGGCTTTACCGGCGTTGCTCTTGAACCCAAGAAGTTCAAGATTCAGGGCACAATCGCAATCGTTGACGATACCAAGGCAAACGTCATGGTTATCACCAATATCGCCCTCTACGCCACCTTGCAGTGGGACGACACCGGCACCAAGCCTGTTGCGTTCAAGTTCTCGGGTTCTATCGAGGGTGCAGGCAAGAAGAGTATCGCTTGGCTTACAAAGGCAGCGGCTGTGTAGTGTATTGCGCGATGTAAATAGATTGTTTTAGGATAACAGACTGAAAGCGAGGGGCAGTGGGCTGAGAGAAGCTGCTGCTGCCTCGCTTTTTTTAAGGGTAGGTGATGTAGGTGATGTAGGTGTGGTAGGTTTGGTAGGTTATTGTTTATTATTAAATATTAAGGATATGGATAATGAGAAATTGAAACAGCCTTCTGAGGAGTTGCAGCGAACGCTTGACCATGTGCTTGAAGCTGAGCCTGAAAAGGTAGTTTTTATGGGCAAGAAGTGCAGCATTGGGTGGATGAAGAAAGGCACGATGAGGAAGTTTTCGCACGTTGCGGTGCAGGAGAAGAACGAGTGGAAACGTAATGTGAAGCTATGTGCTGTGGTATTGCTGAACGGTTGCTTCAAGCTGAAGCCTCTGTACTGGGCGTACTGGCGTTGGCTGTACTACGTGAAGGATCCGGACGCTGTTGAGGTGCTGAGGATAGTGGATGCGGCTAAAAAAAAAATTCCCTTGGAAGCATTCTCTCTGATTACCATATTAGCGACCGTGATGACGGACTTGATGATGGGGATGACGAAGAAGGAAGTGAAAGCTACCCGAGCAGGACAAGCTGGGGAGCAGCCTTCTCGTTAGCCGAAAAGTTCCCGTTCCTCTTCGCAACGCGCTACGGCATCAAAGCATACGACTACTGGTGGGGGTACACTTCGGCACAGATAGACCTCATGGTTGCAGACCAGCCTATCATTGTGTACAAGAAGGACAAGAAGCGCAACCCCGACGGCAGTGTCAAGCACACCGCAGAGGAGATGGACAAGCTGTGGGATGACTGGATGAAGAAGAAGGAGAAGGAAGGCAGTCTTGTCGGCAAGAACATAAGTCTTGCAGACTACATGAATAACAAAATCTAAAACTTACAAAAACATTTCAGGATATGGCAAGTGGCAATTTAGGTGATTTGTTTATCTCTCTTGGCATCAAGGACGAAATGTCGAAGACCCTTCAGAAAATCGTGAAGGGCATGAATGGTGTAGATCAAGCCACGCAGGACGCAAAGAAGCGTGGCGAGGAGCTTATTGCAAGTCTCAATCGGGCAAACGGAAATAACTTCTCTAAGATTTTCAGAGAAGCGAATAAGTATATCGAAGATAACACAAAGGGTCTTGCTAATATTGCTAAGATACTGAATAATATTGACGGTAATGGTAAGAACGTTATTACAGGCGAGTTCATCAAAGCTGGTAATCTAACGAAGATTGCCAGTCTATTTGGGACTATAAACTCTGAATTGCAGAAGATGTCCCAAAACGAGAGAACTAAGGATGTAAAGGAGTGGCAGGATAGAATTTCAAATGCACTTGCATACATTAAGTTGCTTCAGGATATAAATATCCAGGAGAAGAAAATCAATAACACAAAGTCAGAAAATCCTAATGTTAATACCAAGAGCCTTGATAATGCAAAGAAATCTCTGAACGAACTAAGAGAGTCTATCGTCGGCCTTATGCGCAATGGCGGTATAGACAACTCTAATGTGCTCGGTAGCCTTAACAAGGTCCTTGGGATGGCGAAAAAAGACATTCAGGACATTATCTCTACATTCAAGAAGGATAATCCCCTCTCTGCTTTTACTGGTGGTGCAGCAAAGGTTGAGGCAGACATAGCCCGTGTTACGGAAAAGTTAGTCAGACTTCGCGACCTTTCAGCAGAAGGAAGAGCAAAGGGATACAACACTTCTATGCTTGGTGATAGCATTACGGAACTGGATAAGGTTTTATCCAGACTTAACGCTGCCAAACTGAATCCTACGATGCTTACCGATGCAGCCCAGATGAAGAATCTCATCTCTGACGTACTTGTTGAGACCATCAAGGCAACTGTTGCGATGCAGGCTTACGGGCGAGAGAAGGCAAAGGCGGTAGCAGCCGACCGTAATCTCGAAACAATGGAGGCGAGATACAGACGCTTGCAGGAACTTATAAGCGAGGTGAGCAGAAAGATACGCGAACTCAACGACTCTGTCAGACAAGGCATTGGGGCTGGTGCTGACACGTCAAGAGCGGAAAGTGCCATTTCGCGACTGACGGAAATGCGCGACAAGTTCAATAGTGCAGACATTGGCAACAAGAATGCTGTGGCGGAATTGGTTACGGAGTACAAGATACTCAAAAACGAAATCGGCAATGCCAAGTCGGAGCAGGACAAGCTGAACAATTCCATTGCGAGAGAGAATAAAAGACGGGATAGAGAGATAGAAAAGCAGGAAGCACGCGACTACAAGCAGCGGGCAGTCGTGCTAAAAAATATAGAGCGACGCTATGACTCCCTTGGCGACAAGGTGCGCAATCTGCGTGCAGAGTTCAGCCGTGGTGTTTCTCTCGGAGCCAACACGGACAAGGCATACGAGGAGATAGGTCGCCTTCTTTATATGATGCGTGAGTTGCGTTCTCTTAAAGATAGTCTTTACTCGACGGACTGGCGGGACTATCTTGGCAGACTCGGGAGTTTCGGTGCAGGACATGACGCAACGATTGCCAACCGTGCCCTGCAAGACCAGAAGGCGGTAAACCGAGAGGCTCAAAGAGGTGTTGAACTTGAGCGGAAGCGCAAGCAGGAGGTGGCTAACTTGGCGAGAGCGTTTGAGCAGGCAAAAACATCTGCGGGTGGACTTAGTTCTACTATGCAAGACATAAAATCCCTTGTTATGCAGGGCGGTCTTGTGTATGGTATGCAGCAGTTCCTGATGAGTGTAGTGCAGACTGGTGGTGAGTTGGAAAAGCAGCATATCGCATTGCAGAGTATACTGGGTGACATGCAGAATGCGAACACCATGTTTGCGCAGGTGAAGGAATTGGCCCTAAACTCGCCATTCACCTTCTCGGAACTGAACAAGGACGTGAAGCAGTTGGCGGCTTATGGCGTAGAGTACGACCAGCTATATGACACCACAAAGCGACTTGCGGACATGGCGTCGGGACTGGGTGTGAGCTTTGAGCGAATAGCGTTGGCTTTCGGACAGGTGCAGGCACGAGGATGGCTTGACGGCAAGGAGTCGCGCCAAATATCATACGCTGGTATTCCGTTGCTTGAAAAACTGTCTGAATACTATTCAAAGCGCGAAGGCCGCAAAGTGTCTACAAGTGAAGTAAAGACCCGTATATCGGGACGCGGTGTTGACTTCGAGGATGTCAAGAACGTATTTTGGGAGATGACCGATGCCGGCGGTCAGTTCTACAATATGCAGCAAGTGCTCAGTGAGACCCTGCTTGGCCGTTATAACAAGCTGAAGGATGCTTGGGAAATCATGCTGAGCGACTTTGCGAGCGGAAGCAACATTGTAGGACGCGGACTGAAGGGTGTGATAAACCTCGTAACAGAACTGGTGCAGGCGATGCACACGCTGGCACCAGTTGTGGCAGCGGCCTTCTCGGGATTCGCCTTGAAGCGATTGCAGACGATGCTTGGCGGCGGGACAGGCACTGCCCTACTCTCTGGAAAGGCAAGCGTGGCAGCAGGCATACAGCAGAAAGTGCTAATGGGCGAAAAGGTGAGCGCTCAAGAGCTGCGCATACTGCAAACCAAGAAGCAGATAACCATAGAGGACCTGCGCGCCTTGGCAGCGGCTAATGCACTGACCAAAGCAGAGCTTGGCCGTATGCTCATAACAAAGAGCATAACGCCAGAGATATACAGACAAGCGATGGCCGAGATGGGGCTTGCGGCAAGTACATGGACGTTGAAGGGCGCATGGAACGCCACTTTGGGTATGATGAAGTCCATACCGGGAAAGATACGCGCGATGGCTGCAAGCACAGCGGCATGGTTTGCGAGCCTAAGATCGGGAACTATGTCAGTGAGCGCAAGGTTTGCCGGAATGTGGACAAGTTTCAAGTTGCACGGAGCAGCAGCCATTAGTGTTATAACAGCCGGTGCGAAGGCACTTAGAGCGTCACTGTGGACAGCGATAGGCGGACTGCCAGGTCTGCTCATAACCGGCGTGACAATGGGCTTGGGCTATTGGTACTCGAAGAACGAGGAGCTGAAAAACTCGATGAAGCAGACCGCCGACGAGTTGCAAGACAGATACAAGCAGATAAACGACTTCCTGAAAGAGAACGACGCGAGCAAGGCTATAGCGACAGGTGACAGCAAGGCTATAGACAACATGATAGACGAGTATAAGGAGAAAATAAAGCAGATAGCTCCTTATAACTATAACAACCTTGTGATGAAGGCAGAGGAGAGGGAAAGCCACAAGGAGCGTTTGAAATATCTTGCGGATGAGCTTAGTCTGCTACAGCAGTCGAACAAGGTGTCGCAAGAGAAGCTTTCGGACAACGGCACGTACAAAGAGCTGAAGGACGCGCTGATGAGGTCGAGCGAGACGTATGACAGCATAGACAAGGCCGCAGCAGGTCTGATGGCAGGCGGCGCAGACAAGGCGACAGCACGCAAGAAAGCCTTCGACATGAGCCTTGACATGACGACAACGACCGAAAACCTCAAGAAAGAGATAGAGAATATCTTTGGAGACATAAGCAAAGACAGGGCGACGCTTGAAGCCGCGAAACTGAGCATGAGCAACCTGTTTGCCCAGATGGGAATACCAGAGGATAGAGCCAACGAGATAAGAGCAAGTGTGTTGCAGGCGTTTGGCGTGACTGACGGATGGCTCGAAAGCCAGGTGGGAAGTGAGATGCATCAAATGATAGACAACGTGGCTCCAGAAATAGCGATGAAGATACGTTCGGGACAGAAGCTGAATGAAGCCGAGACCAAGAAGGTAAAAGAGCTGATGGATGACGCGAAGAGAAACCTCACGCTGAAATATCCAGAGTTTGAGACAACCTTGCAGAGACTGCTTGCAGCCTCGCGATTTACCGCCGTAATAGACCTTGTGGTGAACGACGCGGGAAAATACGGAGACGTGCAGGGAACAATGGCGAAGCGTATGCCAAAATTTAGTTTGGCAGAAAAGAGCAAGAGGGATCAATACATGAACTATGTGAGCACTTGGGGCAAACAAGACTCATGGTACGAGGCACGCAATGCGGCAAAATCGGAAATAGACAGGCTCAAGAACGAATATGACGCGGCAAAGAAGTCGAAGAGTTCGAAGGAGAGACAGAACTGGCTGAAATACCAATACGACAATGCCGTGGGCGCAGCATGGGACTTGCTGAACTATGACTACAAGGGAGAGGACAAGAAGAGCAATAAGGTGCCGAAGGTCAAGGGTGACAAGAAGGACGAGGAGCTGGATGAGCTGAAGAAGCAGTTGGACGACTTCAAGGCCGCACGCCAGTATTATCAGAAGTTGCGCAAGGAGGCAGGCTTCAATAAGCACAAAGCCAAGAATGAAACCGTCGGTCTGTACAAGGACTTAGATTGGAAGAAGATTGACTTGGATAACTATCTGGGCAGCCTGGAGAGACTGAAGGAGGGTTTTAACTTCGACAAGAGTAGGGAAAGACAGAAGTTCAGAACGCAGATAGACAGGGAGAAAGCCGAATGGAAGTTGTCCGAGGACTTGAAGCCCGAATGGGAGCGTGTGGCAGCGAACTTCAAGGAAGCTCTGGAGAAAGGCGTGAAGCAGGCTGACCTGGAGAAGGAGCTATACGAGAAGACGGGCGACAAGGGTTTTGCCTCATTGGCTTGGAAGGACGGTGCCGTATGGACAGAACAGACAAGACGCATGGCAGATGACTTCAAGAAGAGATTCGGTGAAGACGTAGACCTCGGGCTGACTGATGCTGACGCTAAGGCACACTTCAAGGACGTGCCGCTCGCCTATGACGCATGGAGCAAGATTGTACAGATAGTGAAGGACGGCTACGTGAAAAGCCTACAGCAGGCGGCGGACATAATGGAGAAGACTGCGACGACGGAAGAAAAGGTGAGGGCTGCAAGCGCCAAGTATGAAATTCCCATTCGACAGGCGGAGGATTCGGGAAACAGAAGTCTGGCAGAGCGTTACCGCCAGACGAGAGACAAGGAGACAGGACAGATAAGGAGCGAAGCCTTCAAGCAGAGCGAGGACTATCTGGCCTTCTACGAGGCGATCATGACGATGGGTATGGGCAAGGCAGAGGAAGTGGCAAAGCTGATACGCGAGCAGCTGAACCAGGCTCTGAAGGACGGAAGCATCGACGCAAGAGAGTATGCGAAGCAGATAGCACAGGTGGAGCAACAGCTTGACAAGCTCGGAAGCGGACGTAAAACATTGTGGAACAGCGGTTTTGCAGGACTCGCTGAAGGAAAGATAGAGCGCGGTGAGGCACAGCGCAACCTCGGCAGCATAAAAATGGGTGAAGGCGAGCGTCTGATAAGAGAGGGCAAGATAGACGGCGACACCCAGAAGGTGCTGAAGGGCGAGGGGCTGAAAATGGCAGGCAAGGTGCTGTTTGACGCTGGCGACAAGCTGTATCTTGCAGGCAGGGAGATGAAGAAAGACTGGGAAGGTGATGTAAAGACCGTGGGCAAGATAGACAACGTGGCTCAGGGCCTGAACAACGCATTTAATGACGTGAGGGACACGATGGGTGCTTTGGGATTTGACACGGAGAGCGACGGATGGCAGGACGCTGCTGCCGTAATGGGCTCGCTGAGCGGTGTTTCGAGCAGTATATCGGGCATTGTGAAGAGCGCCGCCACGGGTGACATCGGCGGTGTGATACAGGGTGCTGTAGGTGTTTTCACGAGTCCGATAAAAGCTTTTGCCGCGGCTCACGACGCTAAGCTTGACAGACAGATAAAACTGGCAGAGCGAAGCATAACTGAACTGGAGCGCATGCGCAGCAACGTGAAGAGCATACTTGAAAACACGCTTGGCGGCGTGTACACGTATGAGATGGACAAGGACACGAAGGCTACGCTGTCGAGAGTGGCGAAGGACTACAGTGACGGCAAGAAGACCCAGGAGCTGCTGAGAACGGCTCTTGGCGGTGCCAACGTACGGAGCCGAAGCGTATATAGCGAGGAAACGTATAAGGCTGCTCAGGAATCGCTTGCTGACCCGACGAACGCCTACAAGGCCCAGTATGCGTCGCTGATGGCGCAGAAGGATGAGCTTCAGAAGCAGATGAACGCTGAGAGCAGCAAGAAAAAGAAGGACAAGGACAAGATAGCGGACTACAAGCAGCAGCAGATTGAGCTGGAAATGACCTTGAAAAACTTCTCGACGAGTTTTCTGAAAGACATCTACGGCGTGGACATGAAGAGTTGGGCGAGCCAGCTGACGGATGCCGTTGTGAGTGCTTGGGAGAAGGGCGAGGACGCTATTGACGCCTACAAGAAGAAGGCAAGGGACATGGTGAAGGACCTGACGAAGAACATCCTTTCGCAGAAGATTATGGAGGCTGCGCTGAAGAAACCTCTGGACAGTCTGACGGACATTATCGAGAAGAAGGGCAAACTGGAGGATACGGACTTGCCCCAGCTGCTTGACGGTCTGAACACGGCCGGGGAGAACGCCACGTACAACATCACAAAGATACTGGACGGGCTGAAGGCGCAGGGTTATGACTTCACTGCTTCGGGCAGCGGTGGCAGCACGACGAACTCGATAAAGAATGTGACAGAGGAGACGGCAGGCCTGCTTGCGAGCTACATGAACCAGATTAGGCAGGACTGTAGCGTGAACAGGGCCAACGTGAAGACCATCGCTGAGCTGATGAAAAACCAGTTGCCTGAGCTGGGACAGATACAGAAGGCTCAGCTGGGACAGATGACACAGCTGGTGAGTCTTGCAGAGGCACGTAACGAGAAACTTGACAAGATGATGGACTGGATGACGGCCGTGACGACGAGCGGACGGAAGAAGGTGAATGTCAGTTAAGTGAAAAGTGGAGAAAAGTGTGGAAGCGGAGGATTAAAGTGAATAAATATGCGAATATCTTGCATAATTATTCACTTTTTTGTATTTTTGGAGAAAATAGACTTAAAGTAAAGATTTTATGGATTACTACAAGGTGCTGATACAGAAAGAGGACATGACTGGAGGTGTTGCGGCTGCGGTGAAGGACACTGTAGCGGACTTCGGCGTGTGGTGTCAGAGCATGCCGTTTGACGTTGGGATGGAAGTGAAGGAGCCTGTGACACGAGACTGGAAGGATGAGGACGGCGAAGACTCTTATGTAGGCAAGAGCGTGATGATAGCGGCTTACGACATGACTGTGAAATGGGTGGTGAAAGGCGCACCAGGAACGTGCAAGGAGAAGGCTAAGACGTTCTTGAATTATCTGAGCGGCAGGGACGGCAGCGGTGCGAAGATGAAGATATGGTGTGAATGGACTGGTATAGGCAGGCAGCACGTAAGAATGAAAAAAGTGAACGACGAGGCTGTGCTTGACAGGATGGCCAACGTGGAGGTGGTGACGTTTGATACGGTGATGAGAGTGGAAGACCCGGTGACCGAGGTAGTTATTAATGTTTAGTTATTATGTTGAAGATATATCATAAGGACGGGAGCGTCATTGCAGACAGAAGCGGCAGAGACGTAAATATACATTCGCTGACTTATAGCGGCGAATGGATGGGTGAGTGTGCCGTGACTACAGACATAGAGAGCGCTGCGCCTATTGACTTTGCTATAGGCGACACGCTAACATACAGAGGCGAAACATTCACACTGAACTACGACCCTGGCAAGACGAAGCAGGGACGTAGGGACGTGGTTGGGAACGCCTTCAAATACGACGCTGTGAAATGGAGCGCCCAGTCGGACGAGATGGCTCAGGCTGACTTTCTGGATGTGGTATTGGCCAGCAGGAACGACCTGCACTACACTGCCCTACCCTCCTTCAGTTTTTACGTAGACTCGATCGACGACCTGCTTGACCGTCTACAGGCCAACATGGACGAGCAGACTGTGGCAGGTAAATGGAAGTTCTATTCGAGGAACTGGGCGCGAAGCCAGCAGCGCGGCTGCACGAAAGCCAGATGGGAAGAGGTGTATGGCGGCAAGGCTCTGGATGACGGGAGCCAGACTGGCGTTGAAGACAACGTGATAACCTCGACGAGCATAAGCATACAGAAGCAGTCGGTATGGGAAGGACTGGCACTGGTGAACTCGCAGTTTGACGTGAACTTCATTGTGAGGAACAATGAGGTGTTTGTGGGAACGGCGGGACTACCGACACGCAATGTCTTCAAATACGGCAAGGGGAACGGCCTGTATGAGATTGAAGAGAATGCGGATTCGGACCAGAAGATTGTGACAAGGCTGCGTGCCTACGGTTCGGAAAAGAACCTTCCGACACGATACTACTCCACACTGAACATGGAGGTGTGGATGAACGGGAAGAATCTGCTTCGCGGTGACAACAACGGGACGTACAGGGTGAAGGTGGAGACCGACTTGGGCATATCGGGCCTGTCGGGATATTTCCGTACTGTGATAGACGGCAGGCCAGGAGAGTATGCCGTGAAGGTGAAGGTGGACGGGAATGAACTGGACGGTGTGATGAAGGAGAGCGGTCTGAGTTTCTGGCAGGACAGCTGTATGCTGCAAGTGGATAGCAGCAGCACTCAAAGCAAGGAGACGTTGACGGCTATGGCGGACGCTATAGGCAATGGAGCCAAGATATACGTAGTGAGCGGTGCGAACAAGGCTAATTTCCCGGACAGCCACAAGTCCTACTCAACGGAGAATCTGCCAAACAACATGGCGTGTGAAAGGCTTATGCTGCCAGGTTTTCCGAACGAGAGCCTGTCTGACTGGTGGGCACGCCAGCCCGAGGCGACGAAGAAGCGTCTGAATCCGACAGGTGCAGTTCTGCGCTTTTCGGGTCAGAAGGACAGACCCTGGATAGAATCCGGCGAGGCTGACGTGGCAGGCCAGAAGTCGGGCAGTGTGTATTTCGACACAGAGGACACGAAAAACAAGATAGACGAGATATATCCGACTCTGGAAGAAATGACGGTGGGCGGCGTGAGAGTGGACGAGATATACAAGGGTTCGGAGATAACGGACAACGGCGTTTTCAAGGAGGGACAGGACATTCCGGGATTTACTATAGAACTGCGACCGGAACTGGACATAGACATAAACGAGCTGAGAGGAAGCGACTTTACGGTGGTGATGAAGGACGGCATGTGTGCCGGACGCCCGTTCAAGGTAGGTGGCAGCGTAAAGGAAGGCGGCAGATGGAAGCTGACGATGCAGCGCATGGAGGACGGAGGTCTGCATTATCCGTACAAGGACTTTCAGATAAATGCCGGTGACCACTTTGTGCTGACAGGCATAGAGCTGCCGAAGCAGTATGTTGAGGCAGCTTCGGAGAAACTGTTGCAATATGCAATAACATGGCTGTTGGCTAACGACCACACGCGCAAGACTTACTCGCCCAAGGTGGACGAGATATTCATGGCTCGTCAGCACGACGAGGCTATGGCTGACACGACCAATGCGACAAGAAGCTTGCACGACACGCTGAAAGAAGGCGACATGATGCGTATCTATGACGAGGATCTTGGCATAGATGCCGATGTCACTATAGACAGCTTGACGATAAAGGAAGAGGGAGGCAGGATACCTACCTACGAGATTACGCTGAGGGACGACAAGGAGGTTGGCACGCTACAGAAGATACAGGAACAGATTACGGCTATCGCCAACGGTAACGGAGGAGGTGGCGGAGGAGGAGTAACAGCCGCACAAGTAAAGGAGTACGTGGCAAGTGAGGGCGGAAAGTATTTTCTCTCGAAGGTGAAGGAGGACACGGCACAGAAGGCTATCACCTTTAAGGAGGGTCTGAAAGTCGGTGATGGCAGCAAGGGCATTGATGCGGAGGGTAATGCAGTGTTGGGCAACGCTGTGCTGCGACGTATCGTGTCACTGGGCTATAACGGGGCGACACAGCAGGGGTTTGGCATCGTAGACCGTGGCGACGGCAAGTATAGGCTTGACATTCACGAACTACAGGTGTGGGGCAAGGCTATTTTCCAAGAGTTAGAGGTGAGGAAGCTGTCGTATGCCGGTGGCAATGTGTACCTGAGCGGTTCGGGCGGCAAGATATTCAAGACTGAGGAGCTGTATGAGGCAGGCGTGCTGAAAGGCTGGCGCTGCTGGCTGCTGGCCGACGACGGCACTACGGCTACGCAGAACTTGTGGCGTGTGGGCGACCAGGCCCGCTGCCAGACGTTCGGGCTTGCCAACAAGCAGAAGCCGACGCGCTCGTGGTGGCGACTGGTGACGGCTGTGAGCGATGAGAATGTGGCGCTGACTGACGAGGAAGGCAATGTGCTGTATGACGGCAAGAAGTTCGGGTGGATAGAGATAGCCAAGGACAACTGCGAGCTGGGCAGCGACGTGCCGATGGCTGGCGACACAATTGTGCTTGACGGCAATCAGAATCCTAACGAGCGTGACCGCCAGGGCGTGATGATACTGGAGACGACGGGGCCTGGCACTCCTCGTATTGTGGGGTATAAGGGTGTTTTGGGATATTCGCATGAGGGCTGCGAGGTGTTCTATGTTTCGCCTGATGGCTGTAAGTTTGTGTCTACGTCGTTTGAGTGGGTGTCGCCTACTGGTGACACGATACACATTGTGAACTACAGAGGCGAGTGGCAGAATGGTGTGAGCTACAGCTATTATGACCAGGTTTCGCATAATAACGGTGTGTGGCTGTGTACTAACAGCGAGGGTAGCACTACGGAGCCTAAGGAGGGCAACGCCGACTGGCAGCTGGTGATGAAGGCGGAGAAGGGCGAGAAGGGTGATACTGGCGACCGTGGCCCTCAGGGAGCGCAAGGCGAGCCAGGAGCGGACGGACAACCTGGAGCGCAAGGTAAACCAGGTAAGGACGGTGAGAGCGCTATTGTTGCGTTATGGAATCCTAATCCTCTCGTACTCTCTACTGAACGGGACAGCGACGGCAATGTATCTGTTGTGTTAGGTTCGGATAGAGTTTCAAGGGTGACATTTAGTCGTGACGGACAGGATTGGGGCAAGAATCACATTATCGACTTCTCAATATTGGAAATGAATGGTTGTTACGCCGTGGTAGGAAGCGGCGATGGTTTTCTTATTGTTATCGAGCGTGTAAACCAACAATCTATTACCACGTCGGACGGTAAGACTATCACGGTGCCTGTGACGACTGCGAGTGTTTCTGTGGCTGCGAAGTATCAAGCAGCAGATGGTTCGTACAGTTATATATACTCTACGCTGACGGTGAACATTGACGTATCGGCGGTGTGGGGCGGATTGAAGATGGATATGCGCGGACTTACTACGCAGTATAATGAGATTAGCGGCAAATATAATGATTTGCCGCTGAAGACTCCGGGCCAACTGACGGAATATACTTCGACTATCAAGCAGACGGCACGGGATATTTCGCTGAAGGTGAGCGAGACGGCTGTGGGCAGGAAGAATCTGCTTGTGGACAGTGCTTTCGAAAAAAGAAATGTGTTCGTGACGGATAGTTACAATAGTGGCATACAGGTGCTGGATAATGTAGGCGGAGTGAACAGCTATTGTCTCGAAGCGGTGAATCCGGGTGAATATCCGTGGTTTTCGTGGTGCGGCGATGCAGGGGGTAATATTAAAGTGGAAAAAGGCAAGACTTACACGTTGTCGGTATGGGCGAAACGTGATTCAAGTTATGCACACTGTTACTGCGAGTTTTACCTTCATTCGACGAAGACAACAAAGCATGACGACAGTAACAGAGTAAGTCTTTCTGCATATGGGTTCTCTTTTCGCGCAAACAAGGTTTGGGAACTCAAGACTTACACTTTTGCCATCCCCGAAAACGCCACAATGGAGTACCTTGAAGTAATGTTGATACTTACGCCATTGACCAGCAAGACCAGTGCTGATAAGATACACTGCTGGTATTGTCAGCCTATGCTCGTTGAGGGCGACGAATATGTAGGATGGTCTATGTCGAAGGAGGATGCTGAGTATGTTGGCGGCAATCTGCTGGATAATACTGATACGCTGAAGACTGGGGGTACGCTAACAGTGGCGACTGAGAACACGGGGCTGCATCCGACAGACGGCAGCGCGGACGAAATTGCACGGCATACTTACAACGGTTGCGCTACGCTTAACTCGGACGCTCGCTACTACAGCGGCAATATAGACACAGTAAAGTGGGATTTGGGCGATACGGGTTTTGTTAAGCAAGGGCAGGACTATATGCTTAGTTTTTGGGCTAAAGGCAACAAGTATGGTCAGTTTACTGCTTACTTCTACAAAAGCGACACTACAGAGGAGGTGTTTGTCGAGGTGCTGGACAGAGTAAACGGGCCTAACCAACACACGGCAGCCAACGGCAACGCTCAGGTGGAGTTTAAGGAAGACTATGTATGGAAGCAGTACTGGGTGCACTGGAGAGTGGTAGGCGGCAATCTGCCTAAATATGTGTTGATACGCTGTTTGCAGGGGTGTGACCTCTATGTCTCTCAGCCTAAACTGGAATATGGCGCTACGGTGACGGACTACACCACAAGCCGCTCTATGTCGTCGCGACTGCTTGACGCTGGCATAGACATAAACAGCAAGCAGATAACGCTGACGGCAGACAAGACGGTGTTCAGAGACCAGAGCGGAAAAGAGACCGCCGTGTTCAAGGATGGAGCTATAAACGCTAATCTCATAAAAGCGAAGCAAGCGGTAATCGACACTCTGAGAACCGAGAGCGTGGAAGCAGGGAATCTGCATGTGAAAGGCAGCAGTACGTTCGGCATTTGGAAGATTGAGCATGACAGCACTTATAACTGCGACATCATCACTGCCAATGTTGAGTCGTGGGGAGGTGCGAATGTGTCAGGCAGTATGATACAGTACACGCCTGCCTTTGTGCGAGGAGGCAATACACTCAGCGGATTTATGCGTGTAGGAGCATACGTGACTGAGTTCGGGTGCGGCGCGTCTAATGGCGAATACACTGGTATATGGCTGGGGAAATCGGCTTACACTGTTGCGTATGGCGCACAAAACACGTGGGGTCTGCCAACGAACTACAAAATAACCGCCCCTATGGTTGATATAACAAAACTGGTTGCTTATATATACTCTCCATATTCGGGTGACACTCCGTCGGTGTACATGTACAAGCCTGACGGGGGCGTGGTGATGGAGACGAACGCCGGAATACGCGCCGCCTTTATCAGCCATGTGGACAGCCCTGGCAGCGATTTTGGTGCAGGTGACAGCACTGGGCTTATAGTAACTACTAACAACAGCTACAGTATCACGGTGACGCTGCCGAAGAACCCTATAGCTGGCCAGCAGGTGACGGTGGTGCAGAAGGGCCGCGGCAAGGTGTACATAAAAAGCACAACGGCGAACATACGCACAGCTGGCGAGTCTTCGGCTACGCAGCAGCGTATTAGCAACTCGCAGGGACAGATAAGTCTTTTTGTGTTTGACGGCACGGACTGGAACTGCTCTTACTTTAACAGCAGAATGTATTCGAGCTAATGCTAAAAAAGTCTAAGATAATTGATTGAAATATGAAAAAGATTGTAAGAGGTAATGATTTTACGCTGCGCATCCCGGTGCGTAAAATCGTGGGTGGGCAGATGGAGAAGTTTCCGCTGCCTGCCTGTGAGGAGGTGGAGGTGAATCTGGTGAATGCCTTCAGGCGCAGAAAACTGACGTTCGCGATTAGTGCGGAAGACGACTCGCTGATAGAGGCTACGGTGCGAAGCTCGGAAATGGCGCTGGGCGCTTATGCCCTGGAGGTACACGGAAAGCTGTTCGGCTGTTCTTGGCGTAGTAATGAGTATGAGCAAATAATGCTTGTTGACAACAATGCCAAGGGCGACACGGCGTTTGGCGAGGTGATAGAGGGCGAGGACTCGGTGGAGATGGACACGGCTATTGTTGTGCTGCCTCCGAGCGTGGAGCTGGGCAAGCTGATTGAGAGCGCTGGCGAGGCTATCGGCAAGGTGGACGCTAAACTGAGCGAGGTTGACGTGCGCATAGACAAGGCTGTAGGGGATGCTGGCGCTGCTACCATATCGGCTAATACCGCTGCCGGATATGCTAACAAGCAGGGCGACCGTGCCAAGGCGCTGGCTGACCATCCCAACAAAGTCGGAGACGATGGGTATTGGTGGCAGTGGGACGAGGCGACGGGAGAATACGTGAGAACCGACAGCTATTCGAAGGGCTCGTTCGACTATCCTACGTTTGACGTGGTAGAAGGTAAGCTGATTGCCTGTATCACGGAGGGAGATACGGACAGATTCAAGTTGTCGGAAGAAGGACATCTGCTCGTAGCACAGAATTAGACGAAGAATAACTTTATAAAAACAGATAAATATGGAAAAGAAGTACATTGACATGGGTTGTGTGGGTATGCACCCTCGTGGCGCATACGACGTGAGCGTGACGTACAGCAGATTGCAGCTTGTTACTCACGGAGGCAATACGTATCTGAGCAAGCAGGACGGTAATGTAGGACACGTGCCTGTAGGCGAGGATGAGTGGTGGAGCTTGATTGTTGACGCTCAGAGTGCGCATGACGGTGCTCAGAGTGCGCAGGAGGCTGCGGAAGCGGCTAACGCTGCCGCCCAGACTGCGAATGACAAGGCTGCGATAGCGGCTAAGGCTGCTGAGAGCGTGACTACTGCTACGGCTGGGCTACAGGCTGCTTTGGACAAGGTGGATGCAGCGGCTACGGCTGCGACTTCGGCATCGGCATCGGCACAGGCTCAGGCGAGTCGTGCGCAGGAGGCTGCTGAGCAGGGCGAAGCTCTCAACCTACAGCTTACCGACACGCTGCGTAAGGCTAAGGCGGAGGTGGATAAGGCTGTGGTTATTAACAATACGGCAACAGCTAATGAGCAGGAGCGCGTGAAGGCTGAGCATGAGCGTGCAGAGGCTGAAACTCAGCGCACGGAGGCTGAGACGCAGCGTGCGAGCAACGAGACGAACCGCACGGAGGCTGAGAACACACGAGGCAACGACGAGAAGCTGAGAGCGGAAGCGGAGGCGCGACGTGTAGCTAACGAGAAGCTGCGAGTAGCGTCTGAGCAGGAGCGTGCTGATGCCAGCCAGCAGGCTGTGATGAACGCTAACACGGCTGCTGATTCTGCAAATACTGCTGCCGAGAAGGCTAACGGAGGCGCAGAAAAGGTGTCTGCTGCGGTAACTGCTGCCAGCAACGTTAACGCGACTCTTGCCGACGACGGCACGCTGACTGTGACCGACCGCAACGGTGAGAGCAAGAGCGTGAAGGTGGGTGAGGGCGAGAAGGTGAATCAGCTTGTGACGGACATGAAGGAGACTAAGGATGCTGTTGCACAGAACGCTGCTGACATTGCCGAACTGAAGGAGAACGTTAAGGACTACTATGTAGGCGAGAACGACGAGGTGACGGGCGACCCTCACTTCAAGAACTGCAAGGGGAACAAGGAGTTCTTGGGCGATTGGCATCCGTACCTTATCGACCATACCGACAACACTGGCGAGGCTACACACCCTGTAGGTCAGTTGATGGACAACAATCACTTTCGCTTTGTGTCGGGTGCGTTTGCGCCTACCGTGGGTATTACGGAGGCGATGCGTGCTGCGTGTGATGTACAACTCTATACCGATGCCGAGCACACTACCCCACTGACACTGAAAAATGGTGTTGTCGTTACTGATAAGGCTGGCGCGCATCCTTATGATGCTGTGGAGGTGTACAACTCGCTTGGTTTGGTAGACTTGTACGACGGTGAGGGTAACAAGGTGCGTCAGCTTTTGCCTTGGGAGACCACCGAGACAAAGTATTCGGTAATGATTGGTCGATACGATACTATCTATCCCGTAGACCGACAGGAGGGCGAGAGCGGCAAGGTATTGTCGGGAGTGTTCAAGCGTCAGATGAAGTATGACGGCATCAACACTGGCAAGTTTCCGTTGCTTGGAACAGCACTGGCGCCATGCCTGGTGACGACAGTGGGCAACAAGACACGTAACTTCTTCTTTGCGTATGCGGTAGGTGACGCTAATACTACAAGCGGTGCGAGCTCAGTAGGCGCGGACATGTGCTCGATGTTTGACGGAGAGGACAGGACTTATCCGCGGCACAGTATTAACCAGACGAGTGACATTCAGTACGCACGAGCTAACAATGCTGACGTAAATGCACCAGTGCCGTTTGCCGAAGGCGGTTATCATGCTATCAACACCTTTACGTTGTGCATGGAACTGCTTTATGGTACCAAGTATCTGCATGACAAGAACTTGTTCGGCTCGGGAATATCGAGCAACGACCCATGTGCGTCGGCGGATGACTGGATTAATAACGGTGGCGTGAGGGTGCGCGAGAAAGGCACTACAGACTGGACATATAAAAAATGGGGCGACCAAACGCCGTTTGGCATAAAGTCGGATATGAGCAAGAGTAATTTTTCGGGTTTTGTCAATCAGGAAAAACCGAAGGAGCAGTGCATGGAGAGTCAGATGGCAGCATCGTGGGCTGTGGAATTTGGCATAGCTGAGGACACAGAATATGAGGCATACGGACAGACGTATCGCTACAGAAATGTGACAGGAGTAAAGGGACTGGCTGACGGCGTGATGAGCTGCAAGGTGTATCGTATCAAGACAGGTACGTGTATGGGTTATAAGGCTGCGGACAGTAAGGCGGAGTATGACTGTGAGTTGTGTCTACGCCTTAGTCTTGTACATGGTATGAACCTAAGCGGAGACGTGTTCGGCTACTGTGGCGGCGGCATGGAAATGGTGGGCACGGGAAAGCAGCAGGAGAATACTATCCAGGACAAGATAAAGAACGCCTACATAGACTTCTACCTTGAGCCAAAACAGAAGAACTGGCTCATGGAAAAGAATACCATCCTTAGCGACTTCAAGACGTTTGTATTTGAGGGCGTGTATGCCAAGATAGGCACGTTCGGACCTCCAATATTAGGCAACGGTTACTTCAAGAAGCGTATGGGGCTAACTCCTTACAAGACGGAGAACGGCGGAAATATTGGCAACGGCCAGTGCTGCTACGGCTGGACAGAACCGTATTGGATTGACTTTTACGGACAGCGCGCCCGCATAGCCGTGCGTCTTCGTGGCTTTGCGGCTCTTGCGAGTTGTTCCGCGCGCGCTCTCAATGCGGGCAACTCGGCTGCGAATGCGCATGTGACTTATGGCGGTTCTGCCCAGTGTCGCATCGTGCAATAGGGCGCAGCCAAGTGCAACTTAGTGCAACGTTGTGCAGCGCGGTGCAACCGCGCCATGTCCTTGGAGGTTTGAGAAAATTTTAGTAACTTTATGTTTGTTTAAGATGATAAATATGGATAGGAAAAGATATTCCTTCAATGTCGAGACAAGTCCGGCAGGAGGGCCGTGACCTCTGAAGCACGAATGAGGAGGTGATGCCGCTCCTTTTCAGAGCGGCTAAAGAGGTGATACACCCGAGCCGTGCGTCTTCGTGGCAATGCGAATAATGCGAATTGTTCCGCGCGCTATCTCAATGCGAACAACTCGGCTGCGAATGCGAATGTGAATAATGGCGGTTCTGCCCAACGTCGGGCATCAAAAAAAAGATGCAGAACTAAAATCAAAACGGGTGAATCCCCTCGCTCAGGAGAAGCAGAAAATATCAAAGACAAGGGATGTGAGCGTAGCACGATGACTGTACGTGATGCAGCGGACGTGACCGAGAGACATCCTGACGGGCAGACAGTCCCGTCAAACCTTTTAGCCCGACACTGAATATTAACAGCGGAACAATCCGCACAAAACATATTATTAACGTGCATAGACCCAACTACATACCATTCGTTGCTGACGACTTCAAGAGAGCCGTTGAAAGCGCTGCTAAGGGCAGAAAGAAACGACCGGAAGTAAAGGAGGCATTGAAGGATGTAAAAGGGCTATGCGCAAGTATTGAACAACATCTCAAAGATGGAAGCTGGCATGAGGACATCGAGTACCGGAAGCTGACCAAGGTGAACAACAACAAGAAGGTGAGACATATAGACGCTCCTACGTTCAGAACTTTAGTGTATGAACATCTGCTGAAGAAAAAACTGGAGCCGATATATCGTAGGCGAGACCCGCTGGTGTCGCTCAACTGCAAAGAAGGTTGCGGTATAACTCCGTCGGCGAAGCACAAGGAACTGAAAAGCAACTATGTGCTACCAAGAGTGAAGCATCTGTTCTACGACCTGCGGGATATGGACTGGATAGTGACAGCCGACCAACGACAATGCTATATGCACGTGAAGCCGAGCGTGTTCCGTAAGGAGCTTAAATATCTTATTGGCGACAAGTGGCTGATAGACTTTGCCGTGGAGTTGTGCTTTGTTGACGGACAACTGCCTATAGGCACACCGACGAGTCCGCTTGCTCATCATATACTGATGTTGAGATTCCACGAATGGCTGTGCCGAAACACCGAATGGCGGCTGTGCTATGCCGACAACTGCATGGTGGCTTGCCGGACGAAGGAAGAAGCACAACAGATGAAGTGGAGAATAAGGCAGTATTGGTGGTACGAGTTAAAGATAAGGGCGAAGCGTGGCGATACAAGAGTAACGAATATCAACGACATGCGAGGTCTTGACTTCTGCGGCTACAGAGTGATACGCAATGCTGACAAGCACGTTGCCGACACGAACAAAGGCTACTGCCTTATACGTAAAGATACGTTGCTAAGGGCGAGAAAATGCGACAGCAACGAGTCGTGGGGCAGCTACTTTGGTCTGATGCGGCATACTGACGGATTCGGAGAGATGGTTAAAATTGAGAAAGATATGAAACTACGAGAACTGACAAAGAAGATACGCATAGACCGCAAGATGGACGCTCCGAATATCAAGCCACTGGAGTTGGCACGTAGCGGACAGGCGTTCACGGTGTTCGATTACGAGATACGCAAGAGCGAGAAGTCGGGCGAGCCTAACTGGATTAAGATGCTGATAGGTATGCCGGAGGTGACCGAAGACGGCGAGCTTACGGGCAAGATTGTTGCCAGGGAGGTGCATGGTGGAATGATGGGCATTGTGGCTTGGATGGTGGCAGCGGAGCAGGAGTATGGCAAGAAGACCTTGCTGCCGTTGGAGGACGTGAGGATTGTGGACGAGTGCGGATATATCTTTGAAGGCTCGACTAATCAGATGCAGTACATTGATGAATGTTGAGTGTTGAATTTTAAATGTTTAATGTTAATTTTTTATTATGGAGAAGTATTATTTTGACGAGGCACAGCCGAGACTGACTGTTGGCGACGGTGTCGTTCTGCTGCTTATCAACGGCAAGGAAGAGACGGAGTTTTCGGACGGTATGCCTGACGAGAACGGAATGGCGACTACCGAAGCGGTGGTGCGCAAGGTGTGGGTATATGACGGTGTGCGCCTGGAGACGGGCGGCATGACATCGGAGGCTGCGCTTACTGCTGCGGCACAGAAGATGGTGTTGGCGGAGATTGAGAAGCACGACACGTCTCCTGCTGTAAACAGCTTTATCCTTAACAGACAGCGTGTGTGGCTGGACAAGGCGACTCGTGTGGGACTGATGAACTCTACTACCATTGCTAAGGCGATGGGACAGGCTACAACGACGCTGTGGCTGGGCGATGTGAAGCTGGTGGTGGAGTGCGACAAGGCGATACAGCTGCTCTCGGCACTGGAGATGTATGCGTTGGAGTGCTTTAACGTGACGGCTGCGCACAAGAAGGCTGTGAGCGAGATGCAGACCGTGGAGAGTGTGCTTGGGTATGACTATACAGCAGGCTATCCGGAGGTGCTGACGATGAACGTTTAACATTTAACTTTAAGAATATGGTAGTATTGAGTATTATTGCGGCATTGCTGTTTGTAGCTTTGCTGTGCATAGTGATTAATAAGAATGGAGTGCCTGACATGGTATCGTCTATCTATTATTTGATGGGCAAGAAGGGTTGGGTGTTTCAGACGGTGATGATACTGTTCTGCATGCTGATGATGGTGTGTCTACTGGACTGTGGCAAGGGTGTGCAGTGTCTGGCTTTCCTGGCTTGTGGAGGACTGATGTTCGTGGGTGCTGTGCCGAGGTTCCTGGATGAGAGCGAGAGGAAGGTGCATAAGACGGGTGCTATAATATCGGCTGTGGCGAGCATCGGGTGGTGTCTTACGGTGAACTGGAGGATTGTGGTTGCATTATTAGGGTTGTATGCAGTGTACTGGGCGTGTAGGAGCGAGGACGACCATCCGTGGTTTATGGCGGAGGTGACGGCTGTATGGATGGTGCTGCTGACGTACTGGAGCGTATTCTGAATGTTGAGTTTTGAATTTTGAGTGTTGAATGGTGCGCCGTTGGCGATGTTGAGTTATTAATTTTTGAATTGTGAATTATGGAGAATATTATTACGAAGATTGTTGACAAGGTGGGCAGCGACAAGGTTATGCACGTTGAGACGTGTGCGCTGATAAGTGCTGCGGTGACAAGATATACGCATAATGCATTGATAGGTGCAGCTGTAGCCCTGGGCGTAGGATTGCTGAAGGAGCTGTATGATGTTGCTACGGGAGAAGATTTTGATTGGAGAGACGTAGCGGCGGATGCTGTTGGAGCTGTGACAGGTGCAGTAATGTTTAATTTTTAAAGTTTTGAATATGAGTATAAAGGTGACGAAAGAACAGATGTTGCAGATAATGCCTACCTCAAAGGAGCGTGTGGGCAAGTATCTGACGTATATCAACAGCTATGCGGAAGTGTTCGAGATTGACACTTCTCTACGCATGGCCCACTATCTGGCACAGATAGCGCATGAGAGCGGTGAGCTGAGATGGACGGTGGAGCAAGGCAGCAAGGGCTACTTTGACAAGTACGACACTGGCAAGCTCGCCAAGATGCTTGGGAATACTCCGCAGAGGGACGGCGACGGCTATAAGTACAGAGGCAGGGGGCTGATACAGATTACGGGCAGGGCTAACTATGACGCTTATAACCGCTCAGCTTACTGCAAGGGTGACGTGATTGAGAATCCCGAGCTGCTTGAAAAACCTCTTGGGGCGGTGAAAAGCTCGATGTGGTGGTGGAAGACGCACGGTCTGAACATACTTGCAGACAACGACGACGTGGTGAAAATCACGAAGAAGATAAACGGCGGTCAGAACGGATTGAAGGAACGGTGCGGGTATCTGGCGAGAGCGAAGAGAGCGTTGGGGATAAGTAAGTGAAGAGTGAAGAATCAAATTGTTAAGTAAAGAATTGATATGGAAATGGATGGACTTGTTAACAATACGGGCGGACGGGCTATCGGGATGCTGATGTTCGGCTCGGAAATGGTGGGCATTGTACAGGAATTGCGGTGGATGCTGCTCGCTCTGGTAATCTTCATCATTGCCGACTTTCGATTCGGCTGGGGTGAGAGTAACAAGCACTATGCTCTTGCAAAGGAGGCTGGCAACAGAACTCTGATGGACAAATACAAATGGAGGACTTCACGAGCCTTGCGCAGGACTATCAATAAGGCTATAGACTATCTGATGTGGCTCGCTATTGGTGTCGTATTCGGTATGTCGCTGCTTGAGCCTGTCGGGATAGCTCATATCTACGGTGCGGTGGCAGCTATGTTCGTGGCATGGCTGTGCGAGCTGAAGAGTATTATAGGGCACTTCTTTTATTTGAGGGGGGTGTCAGTTGAAAAGAAGACTATCAACGGGTTTTTCAAGGCTTTTGCCATTGCCTTTGCTAAGCGCAAAGACGAAGACGTAGGTGAGGCTCTGAAAGAAGCTTTTGACGAGGAAGAAAAAGAGAAAAAGCAGGTATGAGAAAGTGGATTGTTTGCTGTGTACTGGTGTGTTCGTTATGCTTGAACGTAGTCTTATGTTGTGAAAACGGCAAAGGGCGGATAGAAGGGCGGATAAAAACGGACACAACGAGGGTGACGGTGGTGGACACTGTCCCCTATACACAGCCAGCAGCGAGGGACAGCGTGGTGGTGAGGTATGTGAGGGTGAAGATGCCTGTTGGGGATGATAAGCCTTACTATGCCTCAGTAGGCCTTACTAAGCCCGGGGACACAATTTTGGCAGAAAATTATGCACAAAAATCGGCAGAAAATATTCCAGACAGCGTACGGGTGGATATACCTATCGTGCAGAAACGGTACTCGGACAGTACTTATACTGCTTGGGTGAGCGGATATGATGTGAGACTTGACAGTATAAGGGTGTACACAAGGCGGGAGGTTGTGACTATAAGCAGGACTATAAAGGGCGGAGGAAAGGGCGGATACAAGAGGTTGGGCGTGAATATAGGCTTAGGAGTAGGCATAACGCCTAAAGGTGTGCAGCCGTATGTGGGTGTTGGGATTGGCTATAGATTGTTTTAAGGATGAGTCTTGCCTGTCTGTGATATGTTAATAAGACATAAATAAAATTAACAATACATACGATTTAGAGAATAAATGACTAACTTGCAAAATGAAACTGACAGTTAAACAAGAAAACGCTATGGACGAGGAGTATAAAAGGCAGTTTTTGACTCTGGTAAAGGGCAAGGACATATCGGAGATTATGTCCTTGCTGGCAGAGTCAGGCAATCAGTATTCACGCAGAATACTTCGGTTCTTCCGCTGGTTCTGCAAGTGGGTTCCAATTATGATAATGGTGGCGCACATGTACGGCATGTTTGATTTTAGCCGTAATCAAAAAGAGATGTTTGCCGTACATGGGGCTAACTGGGCGTGCTATACGTTTATTTACATCATGGTCTATGTGCTGCCTATGGTTATTATTCTTGCGTCACGCTTCTTTTGGCTATGCTGGAAGTACCGCATACCATTCTTCTACTTCTTTGCCGTCAACTCCATACATCTTGTATATTGGAGTTGGTACACAACGAAAGAGATGATAATGGCACACTTTGCAATCATGGCTTTTACGTTATTGTTGTATATCTACGGAGCAGCGGAATGGTTTTGCAGCAAGTCAAGTCTTGGTAAAAGACTATTCAATTAGAAAGGAGTGCTATGAGAAAGATTTTCGGCTACAAAATGCTCGGCACGCTGTTGCAGTCGCTCGCCAACTCATGCTTCAAGGCAGATGAACAGCAGCGTAACGGAGAGAAAGTAACTGCTTGCGGTATGAGCGACGATGATATAGAAACGCTCTGCCAGGACATACTTCCGAATATGCTTAACCCAATGATGAGCGCAGAGGAAGTAAAGGACAGGCTTAGTGTAAGCGATGCGACGCTCAACAGAATGGTAAAGCGCGGCGAGATACCGAACGGCGAGTGCAAGAAGCGCGGACACACACGATACTGGAAGAAGTGGGATATTATTCACTTCATAAGACAAAAGAGAAGCAAGTAAAGAGACTTCTCTTTTTTTTGTTTTCATTTCTTTCCAATTCTTCAAACACAGGAAAGATTTTTTACAACGTGATAGTACCGACTATCAGCGTATATATCTGATAATCAGCGTAATATAAAATCTTTGAGCGTGTTATGGCATTATCCGTCATAACACGCTAACTTTGTGGCGTAACGTTACAATAGAGTTAGTAAATCTATTAAGGTAAAAACTAAAAATGTTATTATGGAGAGTAAAACTTACGTATTCGGCAATGAAGGCAGCGGACAGGGTAGCATGATGAGTTTGCTCGCTCCTCTGCTTCAACAGAGAGGTCTTGATCCTAATCTTCTCCTTGCCATGAACAAGAATGGTAATGGCTTCGGTGAAGGAGGTTGGTTTATGTGGGTAATTTTCCTTTTCTTCCTCATGGGTTGGGGAGGTAATGGTTGGGGTGGTTTCGGTAATGGTCGCGCAGGCGGTATTGCCAATGAAATCAACAACGACTACGGTCGCTCGCTCCTCATGGATGCTATCGGTGGCAACAGAAACGCCTTGAGTAATCTCGCTACACAGCTTAACTGCACCGAGGGTCAGATACAGGCAGCTATATCGGCTCTTACCTCACAGGTTCAGAATGTAGGCAACCAAGTAGGCATGAGCGGCATGCAAACTATCAACGCATTGCAACAGGGTAACATGCAAATTGCACAGCAGCTCGCTTCTTGTTGCTGCGAGAACCGACTTGCTACATGCCAGCAGACCAACACCTTGCAGAACGCCATTAACAGCGTTGCAACAGGTCAGGAACGCGGTTTTTCAAACCTTGCCTTTGAGACACAAAGACAGACTTGCGACCTCAACAACAGCATCAAGAACAGCACGCAGCAGATTCTTGACGGACAGCGTGCCGCAGAGCTTCGAGAGATGCAGGATAAGTTAGACCATCTGCGCGAGGAGAACTCAACGTTCAAGTCGTCGGCTATGACAAGTCAGATTGTAGGTCAGGCGGTCGCTCCTATCAATGCGGTATTGGCAGGATTGCAGCAGGAGGTTGCTGGTATCAAGTGTAAATTGCCTGAGACAGCGACTGTCTCATACAGTCCATTTACGGCTGTTCCTAACTGCGTAGCAGCTCAGATGGGACTGTACGGGTTCAACGGAGCCAACGGTTTTTGGGGTTAAACATCTAATTGGAGGACAGGACTATGATTTGGGGTTATCCTTTTTCATGGGTCAACAGAAGAGGGTCGGCGGCTATCGGCTCTACTGGCGTGTCGGTAAGTACAAGCGGTGTGGTTTTCTCGTTTAAGAATCATGCCTTCTTGAACGCCAACTACAGAGGAACGGTATTCGTTAATCTGAGGCAGGCGATACCAGCCGGCACGACGGCTACACTGCCGATACTCTTTGAGACCAACGGCGCAACGCAGGCTGTCACCAAATTCGGAGGTGCGGCTCTTACGGTTGCCGATGTAGCCGGAACTGGTGTGTATCAGTTTTGGTTCGAGAGAGACACTAACACCCTTCAGTTGATGACGGGTATTGTATAACAAGTTAAAATTCGACTTCTATGTTTCAAGGACTTCGACAAAACAGCATATTTTATGTGCTTGACAAATCGGGAGAACCGACACTAAAAATAGGGCAAGTGATAAACGTGAGCAATCCGCAACCCAAGTTTCCTTCATATCAGCCTGGGCAGTTTAACCCCCAACCAATGGAAACAACTGTTGATGTAAAGGTTAAAATGCCAGATGGCGAAGCGGAGTTTAAGCAATTGCCATCAAATGGACAGATTGCTAACTCGGGAGACCTCGTTGTATCTGAGAGCCGTGAGGCTATGAGCGCAGAGATTGAAGCTATGCTCAGGCACTCTAAAGAAGTGCTTGAGAGCAAGGAATACCATGAGAAAGTGGTAAAGAACTGTGAGCAGATGTTGGGTGTCCTCAATCCGCAGATAGCCAAGGAAAAGGCGCAGGAACAGAGAATCGGTAACCTTGAAGCCGATGTGAGCGGCATGAAAGGCACGCTGTCGAACATTGAGACTATGCTGCAAAGAGCCTTGAACAAGAAGTCGAACGGAAACACTTAATACTGAACATTATGTATATGGTTGAGATAACAGATAACAAGTTTGACGAGCTTGTGGAGAATGCCGAGAAGATGCTTAAATACGGCGGCAAGGTAATGTCCTGCATTGAAAGTCTGAAACATGGTGACGGTCGTATGGGCGAGCGTTCGCCTATGCCGGACTATCGAGACATGGGTCGTGACGAGCGAAGACGCTATGAGCGTGGCATGGACTACGACGATGAAGGACGTTACGGAGAGCGTTACGGTGGCGGCTACTATGGTGGTGGCAGACGCTACTAAGTAATAACCGACAGGTAGGGAATACTGTTTCCTACCTGTCTTAACAAGTAAAGACTATGGGAAAATGTAGAATGCCTCTGGATTTCTATGATTTGAAGCCTGATGCAATGATAGCCTATCTCAGATACAATGGTTATCACTTTAACAAAAAGATGTGCGACTGGGCTGTCAGTCATATGCGCAAGGTCAACAAGGCGAGCGGTAAGGAAGAGCCAATCGAGCCTATAAGCAAGGACAAAGTAGAGGAAATGATGCAGACCTATGGACTGACCCTTGAAAACCTTGTTGGCTATGACCATGTGTATGTAGCGAATATGTGCAAGGCTGATTTTTGGGGTAAGTCAATAAAAGACGAAGCGAGCTTGGCACAATATGTAAAGGACACAATAGACGATGTAGACCAGAAGGACGGTTTTGTGTTCAATCGCTTCTATGCCGACTGCTGCCATAACGGTATGCCTATACCGTGGGAGGACTTATTATGATCAGGCGTGACATAAGGCTCGACAAGTACGACTGGAATGTGCGTTGCTTCATCGGGTACGACAGTGGCGACACTGTGTATCTCTGCAACGAGCTTATGACGATTGGGTGTGGCAGTGAAGCAACAAGCAAAGCCTATCGTCACTTTGTAAGCGGTGGTGAAAGCAGCGGACTCACCTACTCCAACGTCAAGGACAAGGTGAGCGTGGTAACTATCGGACACTCCGAAGAAGAAAGCGAGATGGTAAACACAATCGGTCACGAGTTGCTACACGTCACGGCACACATCTGCGAAGCGTATGATATTGACATGAGTGGCGAGCAGGCTTGCTATATCATGGGAGAACTATGCGAACGGATATTCAAAAAATTAACATAAATTTAGCGGTATGAAAACAACACAAACAAATACGCTTGCAGAAAAACTATTTTGGTTTTACAGGATTGGTATTAGGGCAATACCGATTTTTCTTATGATTTCGCACTGGTTCGGCGTACACTGGTTTCACCATAATGCAGCGCCGATAGGTTTGGATCTGAACGAGAACGCCGTTTTGATTGTGTCGGTTTATGCGCTTGCGTATATTGTACTGCCTGCCGTTTTGCTGCCAGCGAGTTTTCTTTTCGGATTTAGCTGGGTGTGGCGAATACCGTTCATATATCTTGCAGGAGTTATTCTGATAAGATTAGGGCATGGTACGCTGTGCATTTCTGAAACGACACAGATTGCAGACTACACATTGATTGTCCTGACGATGCTGCTATACGGTCGGGCATTTACGTTGCATGACAAATGACAAAAACCGCGCACGGGCAACAAGATTTCACTCCTGCTGCCCGTGCGCGGTTGATACTAATCTATCCCTCCGTAATCCTCTGGTTTGTATTCGGGGTTCACCTGTAACGCATACTCTCCTGCGCGGTTGTAGATATTCTCGTTCGAGAGCTTCATTACGATATTCTTTGCTGCCTGAACGCTGTCCGCATCATCGTTGATGTCAATGTTGGGTATTCCTGGTAGTGAGTTTATGACGGATTGCATGGCGTTGTTCCAATTTTGTTTCAACGCCAGTGCGTTGCCATCATTGAACATCGGTCGCAAGTTCGTTCCTATCTTCTTCTGAATATTGTCAAACAGACTCTTGAACAGGTTTACCGCAACATCTATCAGCACCATTGCTGTTTCCATACGGGCGATTATCTTGCTTTTCGGCATCTTATTCTTCAAGAAGTAGTTGTCGATGCAGTAGTAGAGCGTTGTGATGAGCGGCTTTAGTTCCGCTTCCGACGCATCGGACAGGTCGAGCCAAAGCTGATAACGGTCAGCAAGGACAAAGCGCATTTTCAAGTCCCACGTATCGTATGCGGCAAGGGCTTTGTTAATATACTGCTTTGTCTGTTGACGATACAGCTTCTTGTCATCTTTAATTGCGTTGTAAGCGTCTACCATTGCGGTTTGGGCAATATTGTATACCGAACCCATTGTGATGTAATACAGCGAACAATAGCGGTCAATTCTCTTTAGTAATTCCTCTTTCTGCTTTACGCTTGGCGCAATAATATACGCCCTTCTTGGTGTGCGGCTTGTTAATTGTGCTGTGCTCATAGTTATATAGCGTTTATAATTTGCAAATCGCCTGCCTCGCCTATTACACCGACAACGGGTATTCCGCAGATGTCAGCAACGCGGCGTTCTATTTCACAACCTTTCGAGCAACGCCATCGGTTCGGAACAACGATGCCATCGCAGCCAAGGAGCAGGCGTAAGTCTTCTTTCATGTGTTCCGTGTACGGCGCAGACTCGGGCAATGGCTTGCTCATAGGATTGACTGGCTTGTAGCCGAGAATTGTCAGTTCCTTCTCGATCCGAGCGAAGAACTCGCGTCGCTCGTTGAGGTTATGACCTGTGATTGGTGATGATATGTAAATTTTCTTTTTGCTCATTTTTTGTTTTTTAGATTAAAATATTTGGATTGTTATTTGATTTATGCTTATTTTTTACCATTCAATAGCGACATTAGCTCCACAGCCTTTTTCTTGTCGGAATATCCTTTGATGTTTACCCATTTGCCGAAAAGAAAGCCTCCGACATACTTCTGAACCATATACACGGTTACAGGAATGCAGCCGTTATACACTTCCATGAGGATGATTCTTAGTTCCATATCTTATTGTCTTTTTTTAACTGACTCTGTCACTGCGAGCAGGTTTCTATTCTGCCTTACCAAACTTCTTCTTATATTCATGACACTTTGCTTTAAGGTTCATTTTCATTATACACTCTTCTTCCATTATCCGCTTGGCGCTCTCAAATGAAAGCCTCTTCAAGTCACACTTACAAGGCTCGAAAGTCCCTCTTACGGTCTTCACGTACTCCATTAGCCAAGTTCTGCGTACGTATCTGTCGGGCAGCTTGAAAATCCAAAACCTTTTGCCCTTCGCTCTCGCTATCTCGCCATACACTGCAACATGCGACCTCCTCCCTTTCTTGGTACGTAAGTAACAGTGCGCTGCGTTCTGTATATTATAGTTCTTTCCATATTGTTTATTCTTTAATGTTATTCTTTATTATTTACTGTTATTGACATTACCATGTATCCTACGACACCTACGTGTCCTTGGAGGTTGTTTATATGCTTCTTCCATTGTTTCAGTCTCGGGCACATATTCCCTTTCATCAGCCTTGTACATATCTTTCATGAGCCGAAGCAGACTTCTCTTGGTTACAATTGGTTTCTTTTTCGCTCGTATTCTTATAGAGTAAAAACCAATACTATCGTCGCGATAACGATAACCATATCCACTTTTAAAAGCAAAATACGTCCTCATCAGTTTTACACGCCTTTTGTCTATACGATAAGCTTCAGATATTATTTTCTTAAGCTTTTTCTTTGCTATACGTATTTTCATACCGCCTCCATTCTTTAATTTTAAACCTTGAGCAGCGGAAGTAAGTCCTATAAGGAACAAACTCCCCCTTGCTCTTTTCCTCTTCCATGCGTCTTTTGTAGAGCATGGTCAGCTCACGACTCGCTTTCCGGTCTAATAGGTTGCCGTTATAGACATTCCATTTTTCCGTCGATTGATGAGGATACATTCTCATTACTATTTCCTTCCTTAACGCTCTGTTTGGCTTTCACCCGTTCCAACAACCTGTGCAGCCGTATTCTTTTCAGCTCCATTTGCTTTGTCCTGACAGCACTCCAAATACTCGATGTATATTGAGGCAGCCGTCGCAAAGCTGCATTCAAACGTTGGTCTAACTTCCAAGTTGTTGAGGGAACGTCGCCCGTCAGAAAACCATAGTGGTACCAATGGCTTGTCCAATACGGATGATACTTAAATCTGCTGTGAGTGTCGCAATGTCTACAATAGAAACAATAAGAAACACTCGCCTTAATTATCTTCTTTGCTAATCTTGATTTCATAGGCTATTCTGTTTTTAGGTTCAACTTCTCTTGCCATTCCTTATCATGGATGGAGCCTACAACCTCTACATCGCCTTTATAGTCGTTAACAACGACTCCATATAACGACCATGTTCTTGTGCTTACAGGGTTGGCATACACAACATCGAAGCAGTAACCGCGAACACCATCAACAACATGACCGATAACCTCGCCATTGTGGGCGAGGATGTCGCCGTCATATATCTCCTTGCCGCTCTTGTCGAAGAGACCTGTGAACTGACAGACGGTGTTGGGGTCAACTTCAAAAGCCAAAGGAGGTCTTTTAATTCTATAGATAAAAGCTTTGTCTTCATAGCTACTACCCCTATAGTAGCCTTCCAACCACTCGCCATTGTCAATACGTTTTGCCTTGAATTTGATTGTTCTCATAATCCGTTATGTTGTTATTGTTTTCGTCTGAGGCTATTACTTCCGGTTCAAGACTCAATGTTACCCTAACAGGTTCGTCTTCCCAAGACAAGTTACTAAAGTTCCGAGGAACGACAAACCTGCTTCTCTCATATTCTCTTACGGTCATTTCGTCATTGCAGCAATAAATGCCGTCCTTGAATTTACACCAGAATCCAAACCACTTGTCACGAAACGGCTTATCCGGAAACAGTACGAGCGTATTGTCTCTATCGCAAGCGAGCCATAAATACTTTTTGCTTTCTTTCATAGAGCTATTCGTCTTTTAGGTTCAACTTCTCCTGCCATTCCTTATCGTGGATGGAGCCTACCACCTCGCAGTATTGTAAGGTTCTTTGCTTTATGGTGTCGCAGATGCCATCGGATATGCCGCGCACGGACGACTTGGGGTTCTTGACGGCCATGATGTAGAAAGATGCTTCTTTTTCGTCCCAGCCTATTGTGCCGTAATAATTGTCATACTCATTGGCTTCGATACAACTGAACGGATATTTATCAGACCGTAGTACATCGCCCTCGTATATCTCTTTACCGTTATTGTCCTTGAAGCCAGTGAACTGTCCAACAGTCTCGGGATTTACTTCATACCCACCAACCATAGTGCGAGGTACTAAGCCAGTTGTTGTGACCCTTTGATTGTGAACTAAGTCACCGTATCTCCAAGCGTCCGTGAAGACATCTTTGCCACGAAATTTGATTGTTCTCATAGTTTATTCCTCCTTAAGTTCTACAGGTTCATCATTCCAGTTAAGCTCTCGTCCGATAAGCTTCTTAATACTACCTTTTGGAAGTTGAAAACCGTGAGCACCATATTTATCTTGTGGCAGCCAATAGTTGTGCTCGACACAATCCCCAGCCCACATATCAGGCTTGCAGTTGAATATCCATTCGCCAATATAATCTACCGATACCCATGCCATATTATTCCTCCTTTATGCCAAAGGGCGTGCCGTCGGCAAAAGTTGTTTCAGCAAAAGCAGAGTCGTACGTTTTAATCAAGTTTCTGAAACTACCAAAACTATCAACATTATTAATTAAAATGCCTGTGGAGTACAATTCCATTATGTGTAGAAAATTACAATCTCCACAGGTTTTCTTTATCCATCCAAACGGATGATGCTTCTGCATTTCCCGCCAACACTCTTCTGCGTCCTTGAATGGGCGGTACTTGGGTTCGGGCTTGATGCGATAGTCGCATGTATGAGGATTGAATGCAGGAAGGACTGTTTCTTGCCACTCTACATCGTACCTACCTTTTGGCCGTTTCTCTATCTTTTTACCGTCAACATATCCCTGTATGATAGGCAGAAGGTCTTTAGCTTGTTCTCTGTTCATTTTTCTTCCTCCCTTTTCTCTTTTTCTAATTCATCAATTATGTCATTAAGTCTACCGCATTCTTCGCGATAATATTTAATTTTCCGCTTTAGCTCCTCATAATGCTCCTTCCTTTCCTCGTATTTAGTAATCGGATATGCCAACATATCCAGGAATGAGCCCCAAATATTGAAGTATTCGTCTATTATAAATTCACTTGTAAATCCCTTAAATATCGTAAAGGGGATAAAACCTATAATTAATACAGGAGCTATAATAATTATTATTACGGCATTTAATAATTTTACTAAAAATTTCTTCATTTTTCCTCCTCCAATTCTTTTTGAATGTTTATTTATCTCTCCCTGCTGTCACTAGGGAGAGGAATGATTAATTACTTAGTAGTGTTCGGTTCTGTATAATTAACAGGCTCCCATAACTCTACAGCTGTCAATACTACTGGACATACGATGGTCCCAGAAAAGATAACTGACAAGATGATGTTTGGTACATTGAGTTCATAATCTACACCATCAATTTGCTTCTCTTTGTTCGCCCAACCATAAGGTGATGCAACGAAAGAAGTTCCATCACACTTTTTGAACGTTTTCTTCTCTGCGCAAGAAGAAAGCATTAATGCTACAGCGAGCATCATTAAAGTTACTTTTTTCATTTTTGATTGTGTTAAAGCTCCCAGACAGACAAGCACAGCAAACTGGAGTTTTGTCAGGGCTTTCACCTGTAGTTTCACGTCATTTGCGGACGTTCCTTGTCTTGCTTTATTAGGCAAGGCTAATAAAGCAAGGCTTGAAACCTTTGCTGAATTGTCTATGCGGTAATTGATATTTTACGGCTACAGCAAATGCCAACCAGTCTAAAACGGCTCAACTTCATACTGTGCTTGCTGTCAGGGAGAAATAGTTAATTACTTACTCGCAAATGATAGCGAGCTGTCCACAGGCAGCACCGTTCTCGATTTCTGCCTTTGTTGCGATGGCTACAGCGTAATCGTAGCCCATTGCATCCAACTGATTCTTAATTTCTGTCATTGTTGTAAAAATTAAAAGGTTTATACTAAATTTACTCCTTCGACAACACCATTGCCGAGGTGGTTTTTCTCTGAGATATTGTTAGGGTTGATAGGAGACAACTTCACAAAGAAATGTTCCTTATCAAACCATTCCTTTAGCTTTTCAGCATCGAAATCAGACGTGTCAACAAGAGTGAGATTGATTGTCGTTTTCAGATTGCTTTGAGTTCGTATCTGACCAAGTTCTTTGATTGACATCTTGTTCTTATATGGAATGAGCCAGTTGCGCTTCTCATCATCGAAGGAATGAAGGCTTATCTGAAGAGTAATATTATCCTTGATAAAGGAAAAATCACTGTCCTTAATACCAATCGTTGACACATAGTGATGTGTGTTTGAGTATTTTTCTGTGATGATGCGGATAGCGTCTTTCACTGCTTCGATATTCAAAAACGGCTCACCCATACGAGTGTAGTTAATCTTGAACTCCTTTGCCTTAGTTGGGTCTGCACCGCCAGCATGACTGATTGCAAATTCCACCTGAGCAACAATCTCGTCAGCTGTAAGGTTACGATAACGCTTCATGTTGCCTGTTGCACAGAACTTACATCTTACTGGGCATCCACTCATTGTTGATACGCCAATCATCCAGCGTTCTGTACGGTCTCCAAGCTCATTGTTATTTAACTTGTTTTGATGTCTGCCTATTGCATCTTTGGTGTAATAAGGCAAGAACGTGTCAGTAGTCTCAACAAGGAAACCATCTTCTAACTGGAGACAATACACGACACCATTCTTAAATGTTTTCTTTCTTAATTCGTTCATTATGATTTATAAATTCCTTTATTTATAAGATTTGACATTTCTTTCTCAAAATACTGGAGTTGTGATGTTTGCAACGCATCAATCCATTGTTTGCAATATTTCAAATATTTAGTGTGGTTGTTCACTATAAAACGCCACTCCAGATAGTTTTGTAAGCTATGACTCATTTTTCCGTTTGATTAATTCTCCTTGCTGTCACCAGGGAGAGTAGTTAATTACTCTGTTACTTTAATGTACTTAACTGAATGTTTTTGGTCTGCACAACATGCTTGCTGAAGACACTCAAACTTACCCTCATACACACATCCTTCACACGTCCAAGTAGGGTCTGGAACTTCTTTAATCATAATTCTATCTATTTATATCCTTTACAGGATGGTTAGTTACTAAAGCTCATTAAACTCTTTTTGAAATCTCTGTTTTGTTTCATTCAGAAGTTGCTTGAATTTAGTCTCAAATTCCTTATCACACTGTGATAGTCCCCAAAGGGCATCAACAAGTTTACCATTGTATGATTTTGAAGACATATTTAAGAGTTCATCTACTTTAGGAATCAAACTCTTGGCTAAGATATTTGCTCTTTCTAATTTATCTATATTCATATTCTTCATTTTTTTAAATCTTTAGATTTGCGTCCAAGCCCAGTGCCCAAAGTATATGCTGCAACTCGTGGACGTTATTTGCAACATTAAGTTTTACATAAAGTCCATTAGTAGTGCGTTTTAAGAAAACTCTTATACCATTTTCATATCCAAACTCTACTGACAAATACATGTATTTACTAATCATCATAAAGTACCATCCTTCTGTTCTCTTCTTCCAACCGTTCTTTTCGAGGAGTTCGGGAGTAAGAGGGATAGGCTCAATGTCGCAACACCATATTCCCCAATACCAACCATCATCTTCAATGGTATTCAGAGTAATGGCACCTTTCTTTTCTTTGTACTCCCTTAGTGAGTCTATATCAGTCACCTTGCCAATAAGTCCATTTTTGATAGAATCGTTTTCGTTAATCCTTACAATGTCTCCTATTCTTAGGTCTTCTGCTTTAATCATTTGTCACCTCCTTTCGGTAATAAATCTTCGACGTAGCACCATTTGGTTATTTTGCAAATTTCTACCCAGTTATCCCACGTTATAGGAGGAGCGAGAATATCAGTCCCGTATTCGCCATTCCCTTTATAGTCAACAAATCGTATGAGAATACATTTGTCTGACTCTGGTTCTTCGCTTGCGTCATGCCAGATGGTTTTCTTAAACCATTCCACTCCAGCACGGAAGGCATCACGCCTCATAGATGTCTCTTTACCCTCTTTAGCATAACCGATGTATGCGTCTGATGCTTCTGTGATTTTCTTTTCGTCTATCATGTTATTCTGCTTTAGTTATGTTGAGTTCCACTTGCACGCTATTTGACATTTCCTCGTCCATTGTGCCTTTAACCAAGGAATAGAGATACCTACCGAGACGTTGGTAAAGATTATCTTTGCCTTTACCGTCTGCATTGTGAGTGTCCTCCATCACCTCTACATATTCGTCCGATTTCAGCATGATGCCGTTGTCGGCTTGATGGATTGTGAATACGTCTTTCATTGCTTGCTTTAGAATTTTTTCTCTGATTTTCTGATATTGTTCAACAAATGTCTTTTCCGTGACCCACTCGCTGTACCGGGTGCGGTAGTAGGTCTTGGGCTTGCCTGATGCCAATCCGTTCTTGTCGCGAGTGGTGTTGACGCTCTTGTATATCTTCGGGACGATGTCGGTGGACTGGTATGCCGTGACGTATTCGTCCTCGAAGGCTATGTGTGCGGTCTCACGGAACTTGACGTTTTCGAGAGAGAAGGGGCAGCTCATTCGCTGCCTCCTTCCGTGTAGGGGTCGGCTGTGCCGAGAAGGTGGGCAGTGCGCTCGTTGTAGGGGATGCAGTGCTTTTGTGTATTTCTTATTCCTCTCTTTACGGGTAGAAATATAGCTTCATAAGCAGACAAGTGTTGTGTATAATATCTACTCTTAAATGTTTTGTAACTAAGACCTATTATCCTGCACCATTCTGCTGCTGTATGCGAAACACCATTATTAGACACAATAATGTTGTTGCTTTTGTTATTGGCCTGTTGGAAAAGAGTTGCCCATCTACAATTTTCTGGGTTATACCCTTTGTTGTTGTCAATCCTATCTATAGACAAATTGTCTGAATAGCCATTTGATAAGGCCCAATTATAGAAAGCCGTAAAATCATGTCTCCATTCTTCGCAAATTTTTATTTTTGCATCAGCATAATGCTTAGATAAATTATTTCTACGGTGAGTACACCTGTCAATTATCCCTGTCCAAATTCTATACAGGCGAGATTTATAAACACCTTTACTGTACTTCATTTTCATATTCTTCTATTAGCTCTTTTATTTCTTCAAGTTTAATTTTTATTTTCTCACCGAACGGCTTGAACGGACATTCGGGCTTTACAGGCTCTACTTGCAAGGTGTCGGGATTGTACTTGCCATTGTAATGCTTTTCTGCGTTAGCGATAAACGCCGCTCTTTCTCCTTCTCTCGCCTTTACAAAGCAATCCGTGTCGCAGACCACCTCCTCGTCAAACGATGCGTCAAACACATGAAAACAGATTGTTGAATTGAATTTGGTATAATCGTCATTCGCCCAACCTTCAAAGATAGCGTACATGCCGCCATCTTTGTTCTGCACCATGTCGCCTCGCTTGAAGAACTTCGTCCAGTCGCGCATTTCAGAGGATGGAAAGAGGAGACATTCAGCAGAGGGGTATTTTTCATAAAGTCGACCTTCAGAAGTAAATGAACCAGCGCGGTCAATGCTGGTAGCTGTCATTATTGAATATACAGAATTACTGTTCACTTTCCAAAGCTCGACCTTGCCATATATCGGTGAGTACAATTTCATCCCCTTCGGACAGTCCTTCAATATCTCTGCTATGTTAATCTTGTTGTTCATTGTTGTAATTTTTATTGTAACGCATTTCCAGGAATTCTATCTTCTCTTGTAGGTATTTCATCATCTCCTTGAGGTAGGCTATCCTGTAAGCCTCGGCATATTCTGAGGCATTGACGGTAATCTTGAACAGGTCTGCCGCAGCGAGGTTACGGATGCGCCGTTGGTCTTTCTTCGTCAGTTCCATGTGTGACTGATTCTAATTGTTTGCAGATCTGCTTGTATACCAGCTTGCACCATTCGTCAGCAGGCTTGCCGTTCAGGCTGTCAGCATACTCTTTGACGGCATACAGAGCTGTATGTGCGCCAAAATAAGCGCCGAAACTGAAATTCGTTGGTAAATTCTCTCGTGACTCGCTTACTGTCAATCCACCGAGTCGATGGATGAGCCATGTTTTGATTTTCTTGACAATCATAGTTGTTATTTTCTTAGAATGTGTACTTTGATTAATTTGTGTACAGCGCGAGGCTGCGTTTTTGGGAAATTTCGCACCATATCGCGCTCGATATCCGCTATGCACAGTGGCTTGTCGGACGTAGGAAGAAGAACTTCAGCACGAGCCCTCTTGCCATTGCTGAACGTGAGGATGGCGGTGCTACTTTCGGGAGGGGTGAATGGGTCGTAATTCATATATTGTCGGGATTTGATTATCTGCGTGTGTTGTTGCACCACAGCCGGCATTCTATCTCGGCTCCAGCCCAGATGGCTTCTTGCAGTGTGGCATTGGGATGAGACGCAAGCCATAACTCTATCTCCTGTCGTAATGTCATAGTGATGCTGATTTAGTGGTGCCGGCAGTGGCTGTGGGAGGAGTCCATACGATGCCGAGACGTTGCATTGTGCCGTTGTTGTAGGTAATGAAGGCGAGGCGTGCATGGAGCGACTTGGGATTGGCATTGGCAGCATCGATAGCAGCAAGAATGTTTTTGCGCAGCTGCTCTTGTGCTTCCTGTTGGCGTCGTTGTGCCTGTTGGCGACGTGCCATTTGAGTCTCTTCGGGAGACATCTGTTTGCGCTCGGGTAGAGGTTGCTCGGCTTTAGGATAGACCGGCGCTCCATAAGAGCCTTCGAGGATGCGGGGGAAATGGTCAGGGTGAAGAATCCAATCGAAGTCGGCTATCCAATGTTTGGGACCTTTGCCGTTTAGGAACGGGGTGTGAAGTGCCAGCTCAAAGGCGTTGCGTATGACACGCTTATCGCCTTTGTATTCGGCAAGGCGTTCGTTGATGAGCTTCTGACGCGCTGGTGTGATGTTGGATACTTCGGGCATGGCAGAGTGGGTTTCACGGACGCGTCGGTTCCAATAGCCGAGAAGGTCGGTGTAATTGACCTTGCTGTCGGAAGACGGTGTGCCGGCTGTGCTGTCAGCAGGTGTTGTGTTTGGCTTGGACTTCTTGGCATTGGCAGGTTTGCGCTTGCTCCAACGCTTCTGTGCGTTTGCCCGGTTGCGCTCGCAGCGTGCCTTGTACTTGGCCCGGTCTTCGTCGATGTCGAGACGAATGAAGTCGAATGCTACGCGTACTGCCTGGTCGGCAGTTGTCGGCATGAGCGAACCTGTCTTGGCATAAGAGAAGACTGCTCGCATGAGTTGTCCGAGCTGAATGTCGGTAAGACTGGCAAAAGCTTCGTTCCAGGAAGCCTTTACAAGAAACTTGTCTGGTGTCATAATAGGAATAGTATTGTAAATGAATGCCGGATTATTTCGGAGCCGTGACTATGACAGCTCCGAAATGTTCTTGCAGCCAGAGGACTGCGGGATGAGATGTTCAGAACGGCCACCCGTTGGATGCGGACTGCGGAGGTGTCTGTGGAGGGCCACCGGGTGGCGGGGTCTGCGCAAAGAGTGCAGAACCTTGAGGGCCTACCTGTGCAGGCGGTAGAACGGTAGTCCCTACAGGCTGTGCTGTAGGTACGCGTGAAACGTTCCATGCTCTGATTTGGTTATACCAGCGTCCGTTGTATTCGTGGGCATCAATATCGATAGCTACGGTGAGCGTCTCGCCGAGCTGTATGCCGAATTGCGCGATGCGCTCGGCACCGAAGACATCGAATGCGACCCGCTTGGGGTATTGCTCCTGCGTCTCAAGGACGTAGGTGTTGGACTGCCACGCCTTGCCCTGTGAAGATGTGCCTGCGCGCGGTGGCAGCGCTGCGATGATTTTTCCTGTTATTTCCATTATTGTTTTTTGGGATGATAAGCCTTTATGAGCCTTACTAAGCCTCTTTAAGAGGCGGTTAGGACTTTGCGGACTATATGGAAAATCAATTTGTTATATTATTGATGAAATCGTTGGCAAGAAGGACGCGCTCTTCGAGAAGGGCTATGTCGGCATCGTTGCGCAGTATGTGGACGATGTGGATTGGTTGAGTGAGCCATGCACAATAGGAGACAAAGTCGGCAGACTGGAGTCCGGTGCATGACATTTCAGCCATGACCTGCCAATAGTATTCTGGTCTGACCCGTTTGAGGGATTCTGAATCGGTGATCTCGGCTACGTATCGCATGTGCGTGGCGAGTGTAGGACACTTAATCTCAAGGCAGCACATTTCGGATGTGCGGACTATTCCGTCGGGAGACGCTGCAAAGCAAGGGATAGTGTCGTGGGCGCAAGATGAGACTTCGAATACCTCTACCCCATCGTTGAGTGATGAATAGAGGTCGCGGGCTGCTGATTCCTGTTCGATACCCCACTGCATTGCACGCGTGTTGACGGAAGTCTGGTTGATGTAGTCCTGGAACACTTCGTCGTCGTTGAGGAATAGCGGATTGAAGAGACGTTCGGCTGCGACACCGTAGAGATAGGACTTGGCGGTGTCGGAGAACAGTTCGTCCTTCTTGCGAGGTATGGTCATAATCTTATGGACCTCGGAACCGGTGATATGTCCGAAGCGGGAGCGAAACCAGGACAAGCTGCGCTGTTCGGTGTTTTCCGTAATCATTTGTCCTCCTCCTTCTTCTTGGCAACATTCTTCTTGGCTATGTCGGCTGCGGCGGCAGCGAGGTCTTTCTTGCGCTCCTCTTTGCGGTATGGCTTCATTAGCTCTTCAACGGTTGTGTCGCCGTCTACGAGCGACTGCATTACGCCGCGCAACAGGGCAATCTGTTCCGCCTTGATTTGGTTGACGGTCTGCTTGCCGCAAATCATTACAACCTCCTCTTCAGTGATACCGTACTCGTCCTTGAAGTAGTCTATGCACTTCTTGCGTGTGGCAATCAGCTTGTCTTTGTCGGAGAGGTCGCCGGTGATGCAGTGCTGTGCTGCCTGATAGACCTTGTCGGTGACAGCCTTGGGGATGACTGAAAATACGGCATTGCGGTATGCGATTGCGTTTGCAGCATTACCCGTGACGGTAATCATATCGTCAGAAAAGCGTTGTCCTGTACGTCCGACGATAGAACGGCGCACCTCGAAAGCAGTCGCCACGTTGTTCTCCAAATCCCAACAAGTACCACGGCTGATGACTTGCTTATCAGTAATCTGGACAACCTTTGCTTCTGCCCTTATGTTTCCCCAATTTGAAACGATAAGCTTGGCAAGATGGACACTCGGACCAGTGATAGGCTTGCCACCGCGAGGAAGGGCGTAGCCGCAGCTCTGTGCCGTGTTCACATCCATTGTCGCCATAGCGATTGAGTTATTGATGCTTCGTGTGACGTTTCTCGGATATTGCTTTGCGGTTGCCACCTGCGAGTCTACGTTAGCACGCTCTACTGCGTCCAACTGGACGATGTTCTGGTCATGCTGCACTTGCAGCACTTCGTATTCGTTATTTTCCATTGTTATGTTGTTTTTTTGTTGTACTTGAACCATGTGACACCAAGCTTGTTGGTGTGAAGGTGTGTGAGGTGTTCGCATGTATCCTGGCGTACTGCTCGTCGCTGCAAGCGAAAAGCAACTTCCGGCGAGAGCGACATTAGACATGCGTGTTTGGCACGAAGATCCTTGATGCGGGCGATGCACAATTCAGCGCGTGTACGAATCTCGATTGTACTGTTGACATAGCGTTCGCGGATACGATCGTATATGGGTGAGGGTGAGGATGTAAACATAGTACGTATTATTGTTTATTGTTATTGACGTTGGTTTCGAAGACGTCGAAGATGGGCCTTTCGGTGATGGACTTGATTTCGTAGTCGAATGTTGAATTGTCCATCATTTCGACAATATTCTTGCGGGCGTTCTCGATGCTTGACGCTTGTACGAGGACTACGACCTGCGTCTTTTCCTCTTTGCCGGTACGCTCATTCAAGAGTGTATAGGTGAGATGTGAGCGATAAAATATGCTATCCTCGTCTTTATCGGAGAATGACACCTCAGTGTAAGGTGCAATGGCGAGCTTGCGTACCTCAACGCCGTCATCTGCGAAGGATTTTAGCTCTTCTTTGACACGTGCTTCGGCTTCGGCGAAGGAAAAAGCATCTACGACGTAGAGTTCGGATACGGTTTTAGTGCCGCCTTCTTCTGTTTGGCGACGATAGCGCACTGTGGCTTCAAACCATGTGGATGTGTGAGTTCTCATTTTTTTGTGTGTATTAATTAGTTATTGATAGCGCCACTCCCAATGAGTGCATACGAACGAACCGTCGGGTTTGCGCTGTTGGGGATGTGGGCAGAAGTTGGTGTGCGACGGAAAGTCGCGAAAGAGGCAATCTCGACAGGACTTACTCATTGTTGTGGACTTTAGAGTGTGAGTCGGGCGTATTGCCGTTGAACGACTTTGGGTGATGTAGGGCGTCGATGGCGAGCTGCAAAAGCCCGGCAAAGAGGAATGTCACTGTTGTCAGGAGGAACGAAAGAATAATGATGAGCATAGTGGTGTGTGAATTTGTATGTTTATTTACTGGCCGTGCATAACGGATTGGGGGCGTGTTCAATATAACGACGCAGCTTCACGCAGAAGCATCCGTTGATGCAGTGGCGTAGGTATGAGCATTGCTGGCATCTAAGTGGCGGCATAGGCTGGTTCGAACTTGAGTTTATGACGTTCGACATACAGCGCTTCGGCGGGCGTGCGGCGTGTATCCTCGTCGTAGTACATTGTGTACTGGCCTCCGACGGAGATGTCCCGGAAGTAATTATACTTGTAAACGAGATTGCTTATCGCCCTGCGCACGTGAGGCGGGACGAGGGATATATTCAATTTTGTCTTGCGCGGCATACCGGACTTGATGCGGAATATCTCGGAACGGCGTATGCGCTGATAGTTGAGACGGATACGCTCCTTATATTCGGATGTGTGTACGAGTCTTAGGTTTGCTATCCGCTTCTGCTTGAGCCGCTGCTGGGTTTCAGGAGAATGCTTGAGATGCAGAACCCGTGCCCACCGCGCCACTCTCGCCTCGGTGTATCCGTACATAGAGGCTATCTCGGAGACCGACATATCGGGATAGTGACGCATGACGATGTTGCGACACCGCGCTGATGCCTCGTTGTAGGATTTTTTTCTGGGGTTGGATGCTTCCATAAATATAAATATTGCTGAGATTGTTGTTACGCCAAGTTTTTGGAGCGGTAAAAAACCACGGCAGAGGACGTTTTGACGCGCCGTACCGTGGAAACTATACAATACTCCCAAAAATAACATTATGAATCGCGACAAACAGCGATTGGAGAGGTAGCAGGGATTGAACCTGCATCCGATAAGAATCGTGTACTGACCTATTGTACGATACCCCTCTTTGGATATATATAAACTACCACAACTGTTATTGTGAGAACATTATATCCTTTATTTTTTATAGACCATGTAGTCTCGATGTTGTATACATCGACCAGACTGTGACTTTTTTTTAGCGCGTGCCTCCGCCGACAATTCTTTAGTTCCGGCGCGGTTCATCGTGCTGCCTGACACAGAAATAGCTGGTTTTTCGCACTACAGGAACCCTTTCGAAGGATCATGGCAACCAATGTCGCTCCTCTCCTACTTACATTGCACCTGTGTGCTGTTTGTACCAATCTGTCAAAGAACTACGAACGAGTGGCAAGGTGAGGGTTCGAACCTCATACACTTGTAGTATACCTCATTAACTGATTACTTATGTAAACAAACACTCAAAAAAACCTATTTTCATCTATTTATCGCAAATATCTATGTATGCCGCCCCTTTATGCGGCCCTTGCCTTGATGTATTTCGATTCTCACGAACAGGAATACACAACTAAGAAACAAATTGCGTCGCAGAGCCGGTTTGCGAGACCGTGTCGTACCTGCCAGGAAACAAGAAACATTGCGAATACAAAGAAGATATGTGCACTGAAAGCATAGTACGAATGACGCATCACTCTGCGTTGTAAAAAAGATGCGCTAAACTCACACTCTGCACACCTCATCCGCACGCTTGCGGTAATGTTCGAAAAATCCAATTCTGTTAATAAAAAAAATAAATAATTATAGAAATCTTAACAAACACTTGTCGTATGCGCATCACTGCGTTTTGAGTACGACTGTTATTAACTATGAGTACGAAATAGTTCTTATATAACCCGACCTCGTTCGACGAGACGGTCGATGTCCTGCTTGCGATAGAATACCGCAGTGCCGATTTTGTAGAAGCGTAATTGGCCTGTAGAGCGCAACCGCTTGAAAAAAGCGGAACCGATACCGAGATATTTTTGCGCCTCACTATTGGAGAGCCATATCTTGTCGATGGACGTTACTGTAGTACGTGCCATTGACGGCTGTGCTTTAGTTGTCATTTTTGTCGGTATTTGTAACCATGCGGATTTCACGATTAATGGACGTCAGTTCGGAGTATTTATTCATGAGTGCTGTAATGAGCGCTGACAGTTGTCCTTCGTTAAGGACGGCTATCACCTCGGCATCATCTTCAAGTCCGAAACTCTTTCGTAGCGAGAGAGTAGCGTCGCACTCCCTGAAATCCCGGTCTTCTTCATTCGGGCCGGTTGAGAGAGATGTCACAACTATCTCCGTCTTGATGTCTATATCGTTATCAGCCGTTAGTTGTTTCTCTTCGAAATTGCTGTACATATAGGCAATCTTGCTTATTGCCTTGCGCTTGCTTCTTGTAAGGCTGTTGCTCTCGGAGAGGACCTTGTTAAGTAGCTTGCGCAATGTCTTAGTGGATAATTCTTTTGTCATATTGTATAATTTTTTTTTATTACCAACGACGGATGTAGCCGAGTTCTTTTGCTCTCTTACGGATAAGGTTCTGAATGTCGGTGTCGGCATCCCATTGAAGGGCACGCTTGACAGTGGCTACTCCTACTCCGCAGTCTTCGGCTAATTTTTTTTGGTATCCAATTCGTAGTTTTATTGGCTTTTTCTTGGTCATCTTAGTTCTTTTTTATATATTTGCATATTAAATGCTAATTGAGCCAATCGTGAGCTATGGGTTGTTACACGGGTGGCTCGGTCAACGATTGCAAAGGTAGTAAATAATTATCAAATGATATAGTTTTGATAAATAAAAGTTTCCACATTTACACTTCTTTTACACTTTTCGGTTGCTGATTAACAAAACAACGTTAGTTTTTAACACTTGATATAATTATGGAAACAAAATCAACAACAAGGGTATTGACGCTTATGGATAGCGTTGGTCTCTCGCAGGTGAAGTTTGCCGAAAAGTGCGGGATACGTCCATCAAACTTTAATCGAGCGTTAAAAAGCGAGAAGGGCATATCTTCGCAGTATCTATTGCGTATAGCCCACGCTTTCAATGTGAACTTCGAGTGGTTACGCAGCGGCATTGGCGATATGTTCGCCGAGGAAAAGGCGATTGGTCGGGCGCAGTTCGCAGCCTTCAACCAGATGCTTGACGCAAATACAAGCCATGTGGGGCAAAATATTATCAGTGGCGATAACTATCAAGGCACACAAACGATAAACGCCACAGAGGGCAAAATAATGGCATTAGAGCAAAAGATTGACGCGCAGGCACAACTGCTTGCGGAAAAAGACAGACTGATTGCAAGTCAGCAGCACGAAATCGAATTTCTGCGTGGACTTGTGAACAAGCAGCAGCAAAAGGGAGGAAGATAGAGATATGTTGATAAAGGACCGCTGTTCATAATAGCGGCTCTCTAACATAAGGCTTTCAAATAGAGATTATAAACATTGTTTAACCCAATTCGTACCCAACAACAAATACAAATGCACAACTCACTGATTGTCATAGCATTAATGTGCTTGGCGAACATATTCATGGCGTTTGCTACCTGTTCCAAGTGACTTTTGCAGAATTTAGTGTAATACATTGATACACAATGGTTTGCGCAAAGAAAACAAAGGAAGATGAATGGTGGTGGCGTGATGGAGACAGAGAGGTGATTTGCATTTTGAGGTGTTTTCGGGGTCTTTTAGGACTCCAAAACGTACCCTGTTGCGCACCCGTACCCTGTTTTGGGTGGGTTGTTGGGTACGGATTATAAAAGCAAAAGATTATGAAGTATCGTGTCTATGTGGATGAGACCAAGAAGAGGAAGGACGGTATGATGCCCGTGGCTCTTATCTTTGAGGATGGGGGCAAGAGGTTCAAGGTGACTACCGGATTGTTCTCGACGCAGAAGTTCAAGGGACGGGAGTTCCCGGACAGTGAGCCTAACTTCCGGGCTAAGACTATGGCGCTGTCGAAGAAGCTGATGGCTATCGACGAACATCTTATTGTCACAGAACGGGAACCGATGGAACAGACCAAGGCTTTTGTGAGGGAGGTTCTTGGCAAGGAGGAGATGTGCGGCAAGACTCTGACTAAGTATCTTGAGGAGTTTGGCAAGACGAAACCGAGTGAGGGTACGCAGAAGCTGTATATCAAGACCGCGGAGAAGGTGAGGCGGTTTGATGCCGGTGTGACGCTGAATAAGGTGACGCATGAATGGGTGAGAAGCTTTGACGCATGGCTTGCTGCCAACGGCGTGAAATCGCTGAATGGAAGGGCTATCCACTTGCGTAGCGTGAAGGCGCTGATGAACTGGGCCTTTGACGAGGGTCTGACGAGGGAAATGCCTTTCAGGAAGTTCAAGATTAAGACGGAGAAGGCTGAAATCAGAAATGTCACGGTGGATCAGCTGCGTGCTCTGAGGGACTGCAAGCTGCCTCAAGACAGAAGGCTGTACAGGGACTTGTTTATGCTCTCGTTCTATTTGTGCGGAATTAACCCGGTGGACTTGCTGCATCTGAAGGCTGAGAATGTCAGAGACGGACGTCTTGTGTACAAGAGGCAGAAGACGGGGGCTTTGTTTAACATTCCGATTGTGGACGAGGCGATGGAGATAATAGAGCGGTACAGGGGCAAGAATTATCTGCTTAATGTGATGGACTATGAGGTGGACTATCTGTCATTCACGAGTAAATGGGGCAAGCAGATAAAGGTGCTTGGTCCGGCTGGTATATACCAGGATGCTCTCGGGCGACGCAGAAGAAGGATGGGCGACAAGATTATGCCGAACGCTACGGTGTATTCTGCCCGATATACGTTTGCGAGTATCGGTGCGGAGCTTGAGATTCCAAGGGAGACGATTGCGCTGTGCCTGGGTCATTCGTGGGCGGACGTGACGAGTCATTATATTGCGTATACCCAGAAGCGTATAGATGATGCCGTGAAGAAGATTGTGGGCTTCGTGAATGAGGATTTGACGAAGAAAGGTGATGTGTAAAAAAAAGAAAAACAGTCCTCTCCTCTCCTCGCGAGTCGTTGAGACGACGAGGGATAGAGAGAGATTGATTTTATGTATAGGGTTTTATATATAGGAATGTAATGGATATATATAAAAGACTATATATAAAATCATATATCATAGTGCGAAAATATGCGGTCGCATTACGATGATGATTATCAATGAGTTACAGCGTTATTTATATGTTGTATAAATGCAAAAAAATGCCACTCTATGCGATCGCATAAAATGGCATTTTCTTGTATGCAAATGCGACTGGCATGGATGTCAGTCGCGGATAGACTTGACGTGTATTTGCTGCTCTTGTTCTATCTTTTCGGCATCTGGCAGGCGGAAGGCTGCGAAGGCTTCGGGGGATAGTGAGAGCCGCCCCATGATGTAGCGTTGGGTCATGGCTATGTTGGGTACGTTGCCTGACATGTGTCCCATCATCATTGCTATCTGCTCGATCGCTACGCCTTTGAGGGCGAGGTTGGTTGCGAAGGAGCGGCGCCCTGTGTGTGTTGATACGAACTCGTACTTGTGTCCCCGTCGGTCGCGTCCGGCAAGGAATACCTTTGCTGCGGTGTCGATGCCGCAAGCCTTGCACATTTCGCGTATGTTGGTGTTGTATGCCGGTACGGAGATTGTCTGAGGCTCGCGTGGCGAGGTGCGTTCGAGGTATTGCCGCAGCCAAGGGTGGACGGGGACGGTGACTTCGGTACGTGTCTTGGTGGACACATAGGTGAGGGTACGTCCGTCGGGTGCGAGGTTGTCGGACGTGAGTCGGATGCAGTCGGACAGACGTGCTCCGCACAGACATTCGAGCATGAAGATGCGTTTGGCGTGGCGCATGGCGAGGGTACGAGGGTTGTAGGCATTGAGGCGTGCTATCTCCTCGTCGGAGAGGTAGACGGCTTGTGTTGGTACTTTTTTGGCGTGCAGCACCTCGCCGAACTTGAGTGAGGGAACGGGTTTGGACGAGTTTTCGCGTATGACGGCGTTGACCTCGGCAAAGATGGTGCGTGCGGAGTTGGGTGCATAGGAGTCGATGATTTGCTCGCGGAAGTCATGCAAGTTGTCGTCGGTGAGGTCTTCCCACTGCGGCGCGTGACCGATGATGCTCTTGAATATATTGACTACCTTGACGCGTCCAGGGTGTTTCCAGATGAAAGCCCCATAGAATGTATGTCGCCATGCGTAGCCGTCGTATGTGGCGAAATAGCCCTTGCGGATGGCGTTGGAGTATTTTTCTTTCTGTTCGGGTGTGAGAAGTTCCTCCCAACGCCGGGTTCTGAGTTGTGTCATATTTTCTTGATTTTAAATGGTTGAATGGTGCTTTACGGTTGTGTAAAGGTAATATTAAATATAACATAAAGCAAGTTAGGGCAAAAAAATCTGTATTCTCGTTATATTTTTATAAAGATTAACAAAAAAACAGCCACCCGCCTAAGTGATGGATGGCTGCTGTGTTCTACTAATAGAAAATAGTTAATACTAAATCTTAGACTACTTCTTAGTGAGATTAAAATATCCATCTTTTTCGTTACCCATGCGCATTTTATTTCCGCTTATCTCTACTGTGTAGTAAGATACAGGTTCTTTGACCGTTGGGTCGGTACTGGTTAGCTTCACCTTCTTTCCGTTGTATTCATAGGTGAAACCAAATGTCACACTAAGGACTTTAGTCCTATCCGTATAAATCGTTGTGGTATAACCTTCAACTTTTTCTGTAGCTGTTTTGTCTGCATTAAAGGTCCAGGTTGTAATCACTTCGGCAGTAGAGTTTTCTCCTGTTTTCACTTTAGTTTCTTCCCAAGAACCTAAGATTTCGGCTGTATTCGTTTTGGGTTCATTCTCATCATCGCTACTACATGCAACAAATGTTGTTGAACTAAGAGAAACTACAAGTAGCATTGCTAATGTTGATAAAATCTTTTTCATAATCCTAAAATTTTGTAAATAAAATAATGTTGGTTGAATGTGATTGGCAGGGTAAAATATTTCCCTGCCAGATTTTGGAGTTGTAATGTGATTAGATGTCGTCGTCATCCTCGTCGTCATCATCTTCTTCTGTATTTGACACTGAAGGGATGAGGGAGCTGATGTCTACATTGCCGAACTCGATGGTATTGTAGAGCGACAGCCAGTTGTAGGCGAAGTCCTTGAGCGGCTCGTCGTTGTCAACGGCTTTCTGTATTAGCTTGTAATCGTTTGGGCAGAGGTCTTCGGAGAGTCCGTAGGGTTCGAGGATGTCTGCGTATTCGAAGTCTAAGGAATGCAGTTTGTTTACGAGCTCGTGGTATTCGGTGATTTCGCCGTTGGCGCACTTGATGTAGAGGTCGTGGATACGACGTGAGAAGAGATTGCGTATGGCTTGTACGCGACGCTTGTACGCGACGCTTGTACTCTTCGTCGGAGATGTTGATTGTTGGCATGATGTTGATTTCTGTTTTTATGAATAATGTAGAGGATAGTTAGAAGTTCCATACTGCATGGAGGTACTGCATGTCGAACGATACTGACATGCGGAGGCAGTCGGGGATAAGATTGCCTATACCATTGCTTCTGGCTTGCTTCATAAGTTCTTCGGCTTCTTCTCTTGTGTCGAACAGGGCTGCGTCCTGGCGGTTCATAACGAACGCCATTGGACTGCTGAGGAAGCAGCCAATCTTGTTGTCGCGATTGTAGACAACGACGAAGTAGACCTTGCGCTTGGCAAGGATGTCTCCTGGCTTGTTGGACAGTTTCATAATTACTAATTGTTAAAGTTGTTAATGTTTGTATTTTTATTGTGCATAAATCACTGCTAATTGTTATCTTTGCAACGTCTTCGGAAGGCTTTTAATTGTACCTTTATGGAATTGAAACAAAAATATCCCTTCCGTTGACGGTCAATCCGTAAGGATTGTGGATTAAAACGCTCATATAAGAGCTAAATTCTACTATCGTAGATGTCGGACTGTAATGGTCTGTGGTAGCCCCGGCTTAGGTCGGGGCTTTTTTGTGGCTTATTTTAATAAACGTCTGCCATACTACCGTGTCCGCTCCATTGAGAGAATATGATCTCATACCCGGTTTCTTCATCAATGAATGTAGAATATCCGTTTTCCCATTGTCTTGGAACATCCTCGGCTCTGTCGTATGCTGCAATAACCTCCTTTGCGTTTTCGTCATTGCTATCAAGCAAGTCGTATTGGCGGTTGTCGTTCACTCCTTCTATTTCGCTATGGAGTAGTTCTGACTTCCAGTTAGAACCATCGTAATAGTTCCAATAGAGAGGGCTGTCGAACCATTCGTTTTCGTTTCGCCAGACCTTAGCAAAGTCGTTTATCTTGGCGAGTTGCTCATCGGTAATCTCTGAGCCGATGCAAGCTTCGAGTTCGTTATTATCTCCATACAAAGATAGCTCCGAAGAGTTAACACCAAACTTCTTCTCTATAGCCTTCATCATGTCATACTCGCACTCGCTCTCATTGTTTTTGAGAGAATAATCGTTGCTACTGCCATCTGCTGCATACTTTTCGATTTCTTTGGCTAATACCACGAGGTATCTTGGGCTCACCCGATAAACTAGGGGGAAGACGCTTTGATTCTATAGAAAATTTATACCTTTGTGCCATGAATAATCAAGGACTATTAGCATTGGCACAGTTGATTCTGCCATCAGAGATACTTTCAAATTTTGAAGTAGTACGTGTAGAAGAGGAGTCATCCCTTATCCGCATCTATCTTGATGAATCGGTAAAGGCTGATTATAAAGAGAACCCTGAGATTGAATCCAAAGGGTTCTGTGAAGCTGTAACCATACGTGACTTTCCAATCCGCGACAAAGGTGTTGACTTGATTGTCAGAAGACGCAAATGGTACGACAAGCAGAATAATCGATACTTCTCCGACTCTTATGACCTGAAGGCTGAAGGAACCCGCTACTCCAAGGAGTTTGCGGCTTTTTTAAAAGGAGTGTATGGAGACGATTCCTACGACCTGCCGTTCGCTTGACCGCTATTATCACATTAACGGGGATACGTTTGAAAAGCAATACAAGGATGTGCTCAGTGGCTATCGTGAATGGTCAGAACTTTCACATGCAGAAGACTGGCTTGTCTTTCCTGAAAATATAGGTGAAAGCGTATGCATTGACGAAACGGCTCCAAGCAATGGTGAACTGTACACAATAGTAAGCAATAGATCTTCACGTGGAGGTAAAGGCACTATCATTGCAATTGTAAAAGGTGTGGGAGCAGATGCTGTCATAGAAGCACTTATGCGCATTGACGAAGACAAAAGACTGATGGTTAAGGAAATAACAATGGATATGTCGAATTCCATGCGACTTATAGCCAGACGCTGTTTCCCGAATGCAATGCGCACCATAGACCGTTTCCATATACAGAAACTTGCCTGTGATGCCTTGCAGGAAATGCGTATCGCCCATAGATGGGATGCCATTCAAGCAGACACGGATGCCAGAGAAGAAGCAAAATGCCAGGGTAAAGCATACACTCCAATTGTGCTTGCAAATGGTGACACCCACAAGCAGTTGCTGGCTCGCAGCAGATATCTGCTTTTCAAATCTGCCGATAAATGGACTGAAAGTCAGAGACAAAGAGCAGATGTGCTCTTTGAAACGTATCCGAACATTAAAGAGGCTTATTCTCTCACACATTCGCTAAGAATGATATTTACCAAGAATACTGTCAAAGATGCAGCAAGACTCTCGCTTGCACGTTGGTACAACAAAGTGGACGATTCCGGTTTTAAGAGTTTCAATGTTATTGCCGCCACACTTTACGAGCACTATGATGAAGTCTTGAACTTCTTTGTCAACAGGGCAACAAATGCATTTGCAGAGTCTTTTAATGCTAAAATTAAGGCGTTTAGAGCTGCTTTAAGAGGAGTAACGGATATAAAATTCTTTCTTTTCAGACTTACAAAACTATATGCTTAATCCCCCTGATTTATCGGATGAGCCGTATCTTGGCTGGTCATCTTCTTGCTGAAGGTTCTCCAATACTACTATATCGTCTCTTTTCATACATTTAAAGACTTCACCGTGTTGTCGAGGGCTTAAAAGTGGATTAATCAAAATAAAAATGCTCTGTTTCGTAAACTGGTTCTTTGATGTCTACAACATCGCCATCCTCGTCTAAGATTTCCTTTATGCCGTCGTATACCTCATAGCAAAAGTTGTTACTACGACCTTCCCAGCTATTGTCTTCTGCGCAAACTTCATTATACCCTTTAGTATTTTCATAACAATACTTCTTAGCTTCTTGAAGGGTATCGAACTCTGCAACCTTGTTAATCTCAACGTTGATATTCCAATATACCTGATATTTTTTCATAGTTTATCCGCTTGACCGTATGCGGTAGGGCTGAATATTACTTTTATAAAGTAAATAAGACTCTCGGGAGACCATTGAAAATAACAGGCGACTCCTTCCAATCTATTGTGACCCAGTTATTGAACTCGGCTATTGCGTCTTCGCTTACTGGGTAGCAGCCGCCCTGCCAGTCTTTGAGGAAATAGGCCGTGCCATCCTCATAGCAGACAAAAGATGTTTTGCAGAACTCGGATGACGCAAAGACGAGATAAGCACCGTCTTCACTGAGCGCCATTATGTCGTCTATATCGTACTCCACTTTTTCGCCAGAGCAATTATACTCAGCCTGTTCAATGAGTTGTTTTGCCAATTCTTTAGTAATCATATTGCTTCCGTTTACCGTGATACGGGAGGGCTTGGTTAGTGAGTAGCCTCCGTGTGGAGGCTTGGCTTAGACGAGGGTGACGGTGTAGGAATCGAGCCATCTCAGTCGCTTGTGTTTATGTTTACGACTGACGATAAAGCCTGCCATCTTGAGGAGGGCTACGGCATTAGTGACGTATGGTTCGTCAACAACGAAGAACGGAAAGTCGCAGTATTTATAATACCAATCAAGGAAGCTTGGAATTACGTAAACTAAGCCCAAATCTTCATCATCTGTGGTTTCGGTGCTTGCAGCAAAGCCACAAGCAGGTGCTCCCTCACAGTCGATGAAGCGTTCTGAAATGATATCGAGTTTTGCCGACACATCGTTTTTCTGGAAAAACTCTACGACTGCGTTTTGGAATCCTGCCGTATCGAACGGTGGCGCTTTGAACCCTTTCTCCTTGAGAATGTCCTGCGCTCTAACAAATTTTAAAACTGCCATAATTGTGAATTGTTTTGGTTGATAGCGGCGTGGAGGGTTGTATATGCCTCGCTATGCCTCTTTAGGCCAGATGTGCCGTAATGGTGACTACAAAGGTAGCGAATAAAGTTGGAATATGTTGCTGTTTTGATGTTGTTTTTATTGCTATGACAATAAAAAGACGCGCCTATGGCTGTGTTGCGTGTATGTATGTGCGTGATGTAATCCGGTGGAGGAGACGCAAGGCCGCCAGGTGGGAACCTGGCGGCCTTGGGCGATACGAGACCGGATTGGTGAAGTGTAGCCATACGGTGCGTCTGATAATAGGACCGCAAAATCCTGTTTGGTTGAAGTTGGTGGACACGGATGAAGACGGGTGCGTGGGTGTAGGAGATTGATGTTTCCAGATGGAGACATGGGTGATCACAAAGACCGAGAGGGCGTGTGATCAGCCAATCGGAGTCTGGAAATTGAACGGTGTCTTCCCTTCGTGTCCTTGGTTTAGGCTTCGCAAGAGCTTGTCGTACATAAGAAGCGCGGCACATGGATGTAGAAGGCTGATATTACCCGCCTTGGATGCGGCGTCGAATACGTGGAAACATTTCGACGCCGCAATCATGAGGCGGGTTATTGAATGGTGCTTCTTCGGTACGACTGACGTCTGTGCTGACGTGAGTGGGCTTGAACGGTGGCTGTGGCACATGGGTGTAGGAAACTGATGCCGTTCAGGAAACATCGGAGATGAAACGCGAGGATAATCGCGTCTCATCTCGATTGATGCCTGAATGGATAAACGTGAGCCATTCTTCAAGCTTGGGGCAGTGTGCGCTGCCAAGGTCGGTTCAGATGGTGGATGCAGCTTATGGGCGGCTGCACCCGTTTAGGCGCTGTTAGAGATTGGCTACGAGGGTGTCGTAGGCGGCACGGGATGTAAGGAGAGCGTTGCGCATGAGACCGAGCGAAGGAAAGCCGGGGATGCGTTCGGGTGTCTTGTGGCGGTTGGTGGTGACGTTCTTGCCTCGTCCACGGGCTATGCAACCTACGGACTGGTGCTTGACGTAGCCGAGACCTCCTATGCGGCGCTTGCCTGTGACTGTTGCACGGAGGGCGTCGATGATGAAGGTGGTTAAGGTGTCGATGTCTTCCTCGACGTTGATAATAGGTAGAACCTGTGTAGCCCAGGAATGCCCGTTGTACCCCTTGTAGAGGAAGCGGTTAATCATGTTGACGGACGTAGTGAGGGTGGCGCCACGTCGGCAGCATGAGCGTGACTCTATCTCCTTCTGGAACGTCTTTATACGTGTAGAGGAAAGGGAGATGCTGCTGCCCTTGATGGAATAGCCGAGGAACTTGAACCAATGCTGTGCATCGAGATATTCGACCTTCTTGGGATTGAGGGTCATCTGCATCTTTGAGAGTTCCTGCGTGAGGATGTGCATCGCCTCGACGTAATCGGAACCGATGTAGAGCATATCGTCGGAATAGCGGTTGTATTCGCCTTGGAGACCGGACAACTTCTGGTCGATGTCGTAGAGAATGACATCGGCGAGCCATGATGCCACGGAACAGCCCTGCTTGAGGGACTGGTACTTGGACGACAGTTCTCCCTCGGGCGTGAAGTAAAGGTCGGAGTGATAGTAGTCGCGAAGAACGTCTATCAGAGCCGAGTGACCGTACTTCTGCTCTACCCTATCGAACGCTGCGTCGATATATCGGACAGGCACAGAGTCGAAATATTTGGAGAGGTCGGACTTGAAGCCGAGAACTCCTTCTGACTGTGACGAACCCATACGTCGGGAAATGTCCTGCACCACCCTACCGCACCCTATACCCTTCTGATAGGAACGACAGCGGGGGTGTACCATTTCGGGCATGAGCTCGAAGAGGAGGTCGTTGGCTATGGAGAGCAGGACACGGTCGGCAGGCTCGTTGACATAGACAGTGCGGAAGTCGCCGTTGTCCTTGGGGATGAGGGCTGTATGTGGCGGCATTATCTTGTACTTGCCGTCGCGTATGCGCTGATACATGAGAGAGCGAGCCTGTGGCGTCGTGAGACGATAGAGTGTGGCTTTGGAAATGTTCTTGATGACACCCTTGGCAATGGCGTACTGCCAGCGCTCGGGTGAAAAGAACATTTCGAGGATTTTGTCTTCTTTCATAATTCTGTGGATTTAATGGTTTGTAATTGTTCCCTCCGAAGAGGGATTTTTAGTCGATTAGACTCTCGTTGAGCGTGTACGCTTCAATGTCGTACTCGTGATCGGTTCCATTGGTACACTGGGATTGGTGGTGATAACCACGCAAACCCTCAATCTGCTTTTTTGTTGCTCCGTCGTCCTTGGCTACCTTACAGCATCTTCTGATGCTACCTGCTACAACAAGCAATTCTCGGCTTGCGTATGTATTCCAGTTATCAGTGCGATAGAGTGCATAAATTTTCTTTGCCATAATTCTTCTGTTTGTTGGTTAATCGTACCTCCCAAAAGGGAGGCAGTTTAGGCGATAGCCTGTTCTTCTTCGCGCATGTACACAATCTCAGAAAGCCAGTTGCTGAAATTGTACTTGATGTTGTATGTACCGAAGGCATCGAAAAACCAATCTTCAAGATATGCTCTATCCTCTTTAGCTCGCTCGCTGTCTTCTGCGGAATCCAAACGAGCAACCATTTGAGGAAACAGACGGAAGTAATCATCTCCGGCATACTCAGAAGACCAACGTGTACCCGTAATATGAGCGGGATAATCGTCCTCGATGTCTGCGAAATTTCCAGGCATACTATGATTGTTCATGTGAAGATATTTCTTCATGTCTCTATTTGATTCAAGAGCAAAATCCCGCGCAAGAGACTGGATATTCTTGCCGTACAAATCGGCAATGTATTCCTCTATATCCTCTGGGTTGTCGCAGTCTTCCAGACACTCACGATAAAGAGCTTCTATCGTTTTAGCGAAACTGAAAACACCGATGTAGTCGGCTACCTTCTCGACAACCTCGCCTTTGTTGTTCATAACAACTTCTACAATATTCTTTTCCATAATTCTTTGTTTTTAGGTTATACTTGCACTCTCCACAAGGGAGAGTCTTTTAGGCTTATCAAAACCACAACGGAATGAACTTCGCAATATTTTTAGCTTTTCTGCGGTCTCTTCTGCGCCTTTCTTCGTAAGCGCTTCCGTTGACGCACTGGTCGGCTGACCGCTGAAACATTGCACCTACAGCCCAATAGGCTGGAGTGTAATCCTGCGGAACTTTATCCAAGTCAATGCAGCCAGAGTCGAGTATTTGGTTGATACACTTGTTAAACTCCTCTACGTTTCTGTAGTTGCGAACAACATGGTTGCACTTTTCGATAAATTCTTCTCTCGTCATAATCATAAAATTTGGTTAATAGAAATCCCCACCCGTGATAGTGAGGATTGATTTAGGCTACGGCAGCTGGCTTGCCTTTGCTGCATTCTTGCAGTTGGTAGTCGTGGAAACTCCCTTCCACATCGTTCCGAAATGATCTACGCAAAGAATCCACAAGTCGAGCTTGTCTGAGTAAGAGAAGATGAGGTCAGGGAAATTCTTCTGCATCCATTCCTTATCTTCGTAGCTCATGTTAGTGAGGAACCACTGAAATATCTCGATTCCGTCCCTGCCGTCTTCATTGTCATTTGTCCACTCTGGATACTCGATATTTTCAATCACTGATTCGTCATTCTCTACAATCTCGTTACAGAGGATGAACGCATTTTTAAGCCAGTGTACGGCTGTGTAGTAATCTGTTATCATAATTATAATATTTAATGGGTTAAACGTTGTTCTGTGCAGATAGGCTGCACAGATTTGTTGAGGCTCAATAACCACGATACAGGATTCTCTTGACAAGCGGATATTCATAACCTCCGTCACATCCTACGCAGTAGGTAAAGCTCGGCTTGTTGCCACGCAGCTCAACCCACAGACGACTGAGTATTCCGCAGTTCTGTATTCTGCCGTACTTCATGTTGTGGAATACCTCGTCGTACTTTCTTTTCTGACAGCCCAGTGCTTGACAGAAGCCGTCAGACAGCTCACGCAGAGCGCTGTCGGTAAGCTCGAACGGACGCCTCTTATAATGCTTGTTGTCGTAGATTTGTCCGCTCAAAAAATCGTTCATCGTGAATTGTCCTGCATCGGCAGCTCTAAGCAAGCCGGCGAACGTCTTGTAAGTTCTTTTCTTCATAATCTTATTTTTGTTGGTTTGTTATGTAGGCGCACGGAGTTTGTGCGCCCCGTTTAGGACTCTTCCACAGATAAAGGCTCGCAATCTACACTTCCGACCATGTTGGCGTTGCCGTCAAGCCATGCTTTGTAAGCTATTTCTTTCGCTTCTTCCTCGTTGTCGGCTTGTACTTCCACAAAACCATAAGAGGTTTCTTTAAGGTTTACACAATATGTTTTCATAATTTTCAATTTGTTGGTTATAGCTCCTGCGTGCAATCGTCACGCAGGATTTTAAGGCGTTAGTAACGGAAACGGCTCAAGTCTACGCCGTAAATCTTTGCAAGGCGCAGAATACCATTGGCGATGCGCTCAAACCATGTACGTACAAACTGCGAGGTTCTTGCGTCTGTTCTGCAATAACCCCACTCCGTGCCAACCTTGGCAATGTCATAGTTCGTAAAGGCTACGTTCACGGTAGAGCAAAGACCGGCAATCCATTCAGTCAGCAAATCAAGAGCGGACATTCTGCGTCTGTCATCTTTAAATTTCTCTACATAGAACGTGTCAAGCGCAAACTCAATGCGCTCCCTGTCGGACATAGACTCTACATCTACATCATCGGAAGATATGGAGTCAAGGATGTAAGCATACATTTTGCCGTTCACTTTGTAATCTCGTGGGTTCTTTTTCATAATCCTAAAATTTTAAATGGTTGATAAAATGAACCCGTGACAAAACGTAACGGGTTGTTTAGGCTCAATCGTGATAAGCAATGGCTACAATCTCAACCATAGCGTCGTGAAAATCATTCTCAGATTTCGGATCATTGTAGTCGGTCATACGTGCGTTGTGCATCTTGCGGGCTGCAATCTTTGCCTTGTTTATCTGATACATCAACGAACGTTCAAAATTCTTGTCGCAATTTCTGTCTCTTAGCATAATTCAATGATTTAATTGGTTAATAGTAGCGGAGAAATATCTCCGCTGTTTAGGCTATCTGCCGAAGTATTTGCGCTCGAAATCTTCGTAACTCTCGCAGTTGAAGACAACCGCAACGCATTTCAAACCACGGGCAATTAAACTCTGTTTGACTTCTTTTGTAAGCTGCTCGCCTGTGTACACCTCAAAAGGAGGGAACACGAAATAATTCTGTGTCATAATAATTCTGTTTGGTTAATGGCAGGCAGCACATTATCGTACTGCCCGATTTTAGGCTCTACGGCTCGATGCGTGAAAATACGGCGTAGGTATGTCTGCCTGTCTCGCTCTTCTTCATAAGCTCCGCAAACTTCACTGCGTCCTCACGGGTTGCAAACTCACGCACGACTTTCGGTGTAAAACTCGGGTAAAACTCAAGCACTACAAAATTTTTCTCTGTGTTCATAATTCTGTGATTTGGTTGGTTAATAGACCCCACAATCGTGGGGATTTTTAGGCTGCGGACTTATCTTTTACGTACTTCGCAAGGCTCTCGAACGTTTCGTCGTTCTCCTCTGCATCGTAAAAATCGTAAAATCTGAAAGTCACGACGCAGAAATCCCTGCTATCGCCCTTCTTGTCGCTCGTGCTGCAAACATCTACATAAAAGCTGTAGCCGGAGGAGTAAAACTCAATGCACATGCCTACATGATTGTTAAAATACATATCACGCTGCATCTTCTGAACCTTAGGAAGAATTTTCTCTGCGAGTCTTCTCGCCTCTGTGAGTCTTTTTTCTGTCATAATTCTGTAATTTATTGGTTAATAGTCCGTGCGCATGATTGCGCACAGGGTTTTAGACAATGTAAGCCACGGTAAGAAATTTGCCGTCGTAACCAAGGAACTCAACGTGTGTGTAGATTTCCTGCATCTTCGCGAATACGCTCTCCATGAACAGAGAACCCTCACACTTAATTCTTCGTGTTGCCATAATTCATTTGTTTTTATTAGTTATTTATCGTACTGCCTAATTTGCAGGCAGTTTTTTAGGCTGAATTTTTCCAAGCACAATTTTCGTACTAATCACTCTCCACGTTGCAGCCGAGCAGGAATTTTTCCAAGCGCAGCGTACTGCGGTACAGCTCAACGCTGAACCAACGACCATTTTTCGTACTCGTCCAGATGAACGTCACAAGAAGAGCGTAGAAAATTCCAAGCACATTCCCAATTATCGTACTGCTTACAAGCAACACACACGGGAGCAACTGGATAATTCCAAGCACAATTATCGTACTTGAATAGATAATCTGTCTTTTCTTCATAATCTTATAATTTTATTGGTTGGTATTGTTGGCAGCGTTACACTGCCAGTTTAGGCTAATCGCTCACGTTGAAGAATAACAGCTCCTCGTCCTCGAATATATCAAGGCACAAATCGGGCTTGAGACAAGAGAAATAATAGAGCGTATCGCCACGCTTCTTGTACACGGCTATCCAAACGCCTGCGGGCAGCGTGCGGTTTTCGTTCGTTCCGTAAAATTTTCCTGTATTCACAGGTTCGAGGTGCATGTAGATATTCCACTGAGTGTTATCCAATCCCTCACGATTGATTGCGTCGAGCACTTTGAATGTCTTTAATGTCATAATCCTAAATTTATTGGTTATTGTTCCCTACAATCGTAGGGAGATTTTAAGGCGTTAGTCACTCCATCCACGTTCCGCCGTGAAACGTCAGGTTGTGTCCGTTCCACGTTCCGCGCCAGCGTCCGTCTTTCAATTCTGTTACGTCTACTTCTGCGTACCGCGTTGAGCCGTCGCAAAGAATAATCATTTCTTTCTCGTTCATAATTCTAAAATTTGTTGGTTTGTAGTAGGGCAGCCACAAGGACTGCCCTATTTGCCTGAGACGTGCATCTTGGCACCGTGTTTGTCTTTATTGTCCTTACTCACGGCTCACATCTCACGGATTTCACGCATCCGTTACGCCCTGTTTCTTTGCAGCTGACGGGGAACTGCATTTCCTTTTGGTATGTCCTTTTGCGTATAGCTCACTGCAACCACCACGTTGCAGACGATTTAGCGAGTAACCAGCTCGCACGCTCGTGACACGTTAGAATATGAATTATGAATAGCTCCCAAAGTTTCAAATTTTGTAGTTCGAGAAATTCCCGTCTATTTCCTTACAGGAAAAATCTCGCTTGCAAAATCCCATAACAAAGGGCGTGACACGTCCGACACGTGCCACCATTTATTTAAATAAATCTGTAGATCGATTGCTTTTAGATTTTGGCACGTTGCGCAGAAAAAGCACAACGAGGAACACCCACACACCACGATGAGGTATCTAAAAACGTGTGGGAAAATAAGAAAACAGAGAAAAACGGTGGGGAAAAATAAGGACACAAAAAACCGCTTGCAACTCAAAACGAATTGCAAGAAAAATCCAGGTGGGGCGGCTGTTTGCCGCTCCACTTGAATATGTTTGGCGCCGGCTTAAAGCTTAAGCAATCCGGCAAGATACATTTGTTCGGCTTGTTCCTTTGTTATGCCGAACTTTGCAACGGCTGCGTTGAGTGCACGCTCTTTGCGTGCCAACTCATTAGAGCGTTTCGCATACTGCTGTATGAATGTGAACGCCTTGACAACAAAGGAGTTAACCCTGTTAGTAGTGTTTACCATGTTAGGCAGTTTGTCAAGGAGTCCAAGACCATACAGGTTGCGATAGTTAAACCACGCCGCCGTATTGGTCCGTTCTGCGACTTCTGCAACCGCAACCGCAACCGCTTTTTTGAACGCCTTAATTGTTAGTTTGTCGGTGTTGGCGGTTGCCAACTGGTAAGCCTCGAAGCGTTCTTTAGCCTTCTCATAGTCGTTTTTCAGATGTTTGTAGCGGTCGTCGCTTTCGTTTGCGTCGTCTAAAACTTCTTTCAGACGGCTTGCAAGTTCTTTTACTTCGTCTTCTGCCACCTCTTCAACCCACGGCAAAAACATCTTAGTGTAGCTCGGGTTTTCCTGTTCCTTTGCCAACTTCTGAGCGTTCTCGATTGTGTTGATTTGTTCGCTAACTCTGTTTTCTACTTTAGTTGCTTTCATAATTCTATATATTTAAATGGTTTAAAAAATTCTAATTACTTCTAAAGTCTTTGCAGCAACCAAAGGAAACAACTAATTTTGCATTGGTTTAAAAAATTAAAGCGTTTCGCGCTTTAGTTGCTGGCGGTGTGGTCTACCTTGGTAGGCTGCACCGCTTTAGTGTATCACTATTTTAAAGACCGCCACGCCACAGGGTTATTGCCTTTGCCCTGTGCGTTGCCGTGGGTGTTTCTCCCTTTCGACACTACAAAGGTACAACAATTTTCGACCAAAAGCAAACATATTAACATATATAACATTGTTGTAACTAACTGATTTTCAGCGTGTTATACATTTTAACATCGGTTAATTCTTATAATATAGCACAATATTTGGTTATTTTACGTTTAACAAATTCAGAAACAAGCCGAATTTAAATGTATTTAACAAGTCGTGAAACATTATATTTACACACTTTAGGAATTAATATAAATGTATAAAGTGTTGATTTTCAAGGGGTTACGTTAATTTATAATGTAAATTGGCGTGAAACATCCAAAATGTGAATTAATGTAAATTAACAGTATATTATTGCATATAATATAAATATAACAGGGGGGCACCCCGTATAAAAGGCTATTTTTGCCAATAGTCACCCCTCTTAAAAATTTTTTTCTTCCGATTTTTGTATATTTTCTGTATATTATTGTATATATGTTAATTTATTGTTAATGCGTGTGAAATTGTGTAAACGTGCATATTTATGCAATTCGGTTATTTGTGTTATTGTGTTGTGTGAGTCTGATAGTGTTGTATCATTCTTGGAACTCTACTTTATTATTCTGTATTATATTGCATCTAATGGAGGTTAAAATGGAGGTAAAATACAGTGTTAATAGGGTTTTATGCAGTATTGGAGTATTATTATTACTATCTTTATATCGCAGATGTGTGAGAGTCCTTTTGGGGAACTTGAATCTGCAATGCTGCCTGACAGCCGATAAATAAAGACTTTTTGCTACATATAGGTTCTCCATAGTTTGCATATCGGAAACTCCAGAGTAGGGTTAGTGTATTCGTAGTGTTGTCTGTGTGTAGGCAAAGGTACAAAATAAATACATAAATAACAACATTTGTAGAGAATATGAATAAGAAAAGAAGGATAAATAACGCTGGTGTGGGATGTTTGGCTGTGCGTAATTACCGTAATGGATGCGACAATCTGGCCAAGGTGGTGAACGAGCAGCTGTTTGAGGGTTGCCGTGACTGGTATTGGGTTGGCGGTGATGTCGGTGGAGTGTGTGACTTTGAGGATTGTGACTTTCTGAATGCCGAGGATATGGCGAGGATTGTGGAGAGCGGCATGACGTATGATGAGTATGCTGAATGGCGTGATGCCAATCTTAACCATGAGCAGCACATAAGCCTACGGTCGTGGATGATGGGTGCAAGACATGGGATGTGTGCAACAATCTCGCAATGATAATATACGACTATATGTCCGATATTACAAAGAAACGGGAACAGGAAAACAAAGACAAGGAGTGATAGCTTATGATTAAGAAAGAAGATGAGCACAAGGGGTGTTACAAGTGTAGGGACTGTGTGATGTTTGCAGATGCAGACGAAGACAGTGCTCCTTGCTGTCTTGCTTTTGATACTTATACGTTTGCGAAGGGTGATGATAAGGCGTGTGGTAGATTCAGGATGCGGAGCGTTAAATTTTAAAGATAAGATAAAGATGGGAAAAACATATATTGGAATAGACCCTGGCGCGAAGGGTTTTGTTGCCGTTATGTACGGTGACGGACGCAGGGAGTATTGCTCGATAGCGGATGGTGACTATTATCTGCTTGCGGGCTTCTTGGGCAAGGTGAAGTATGAGGCTACTGACGGGTGTGTATGCTGTATGGAGAGCATTCATGCCATCTTCGGTTCGTCGGCTAAGGCTACGTTCTCGTTTGGTGAGGTTTTCGGCGTGCTCCAGGGGCTTCTGATAGCGTTGAGGATACCTTATATGCTTGTGCCTCCGAAGACGTGGCAGAAGGAGATTTGGATAAGCGAGGATAAGGTGTACAAGAATGGTGGTGGCAAGAAAATGGTGGATAATAAAGGTACTTCAATAAACGCTGCGAAGAGGCTGTTTCCTTGTGAGGACTTGCGACGTACTGCTAAGTGTAAGAATGCTGACGACAACAAGTGCGACGCGTTGCTGATATGCGAATACGGAAGGAGAAGAGGTCTGTAGAAAGGGGTAGAAAGGTTGGTTGGGTAGGTGATGTAGGTGTGGTAGGTTTGGTAGGTTATTGTTTATTGTTAAAAAATAAGGATATGGAATTTGGGAAGAAGTTATATTGTGGCAATTTTGTGGTTACAAAGAAGTCGCGTAGTCTGAGCAAGCAGGAGTTGAAGGAACTTCGCGACAAGGAAGGAATCCGTGAGGATGTCCGCAAGCATCTGACACGAGGCTCGCTGCCATACATAAGTGTTGAAACGGTCAGCGGCGGTTGGAAGGTAGAGTTCGGTATCGGCACAACGATGTTCGAGGCGATTGATGCGCTCAGCATGGTTCGTGACGAGAAGGGCGATTGGCGCACTCACGGAACGGAAGGCAAGAACGCAGAGGCTATCTTTACCGGCATGTTCGTTGACACTACCGTCGTTGGCGACGCGGAGTATCAGACAGCAAAGATGAAAGCAATGACAGAGTACATTGAGCGCACATCAAAGGCGAATATCGCCAAGGAGGACAGCCATGAATAGCAGAGAAGCGGCAAAACTATCGTTGAGGATGAAATCTGAAGCCGTTGATTTAGGTCTGTGTCAGCAATGGACGGAAGAATGGGCTGATGGAACCTCAAAAGACGTGCTTGTCGAGAAGTTCGTCAGAGGCATTGACTTCTGTATCGAGCACAACTGGCCTTCGCCCAAAGTTATGAAACGTGATTTTGGTGATGTAATACACGATCATGGTGTGTATGTAGACGAGAATGTAGACGCGCACAACCAGCCAATCGTGATACTGAACGGTGAATGTGTAGCCAACGTGACTTATACTGGAACAGCGATTGGAGAAGTGTATGTACGGCACCAGTCTGAAGCCAGGATAAGGGTGGAGGGTCTGACCCGCTGTTTCGTAAATCTTTATGACGAAGGCTCAGTGAGTATAGATTGTGATGACGGCTGTAAGGTGTTTGTGTATCAGTATGGCGGTTGTGTAAGAAAAGTGGCGGGAGATGTAACAATTAGAGACAAGAGAGATGAAGAGAAGTAACGGAGAGAATATAGACCAGCTGTTCGGCCAGCTATTGCAGTTGAGTGCAGAAGACAAGTATGACTTTGAAGAGTTCAGAGGTGACTGGGGTCGCTCTAACGGCGAGAAGTTCAACGATATGCTGTCGCGTTTCTGCCGTCAGATGCGAGAATTGGCAAAGAGCAGTCCGGTAAAATACATGTCAGGTTCTTACTATGTTTTTAACGGTAAGATATATGAGCGTGTTGACGACAATGTTGTGGAGCAGGCCTACCAGTTGCTCGTAGAGAAGCTGCGTATAGGCCCTATTATGAACAGAACCTCGATACGTAAGGAAGTTTTTATAAACACTATAAAGAACTATAATGTTCTTGTACCTCAGTTTGACGTTGTTGCGTTCAAGAACGGAGTGGTAGACTTCGGTTTGTCGAACAGCAATCCACGTGCCATGCCTTTTTCTCCTCATTATCATGTAACGTATTATCATCCGTATGATTTTGACCCGAAGGCGAAGTGTGTGCGGTGGACACACTTTCTTGAGGAAGTGCTGCCGGACAAGGCATCAAGAGAGATATTGCAGATGTTCTTGGGGTTAGGTCTTGTGCAGAGAGGCGATGCCTACAACCCATACGAGGGAAAGATGGTGAACAAGATAGAGTTGTGTCTGATGATGATAGGAGCCGGTGCAAACGGCAAGAGTGTGGTGTTTGAGGTGATGTGCGCCCTGTTTGGTTCGGAACACATCTCGAAGATGGACTATGCCGACCTGACCGCAGACGGAGACGAAGGAATGCGTGGCCGTTATCCTATCAGAAATGCCATATTCAACTGGTCGAGCGATTCGGACCCGAAGAAATTCGGCAAGAAGAACACTGGAATGTTCAAGCGAATCGTCTCTGGCGAGCCAGTGCCGTATAGAGGTTTAGGCGAGAACGTGATGTCTGCCGGCACTTTGCCTTATCTGATATTCAGTCTGAACGACCTTCCCTCGTCGGACGATGTGTCGTTGGGCATGATAAGACGTTTGCAGTACGTAAACTTTGAGGTGACAATACCGAGGGAGAAACAGGACCCACTGTTGGCTGCAAAGATAATAAAGAACGAGCTGCCTGGCGTGTTCAACTGGGTGCTTGAGGGCGAGAAGCTGTTGAGAAGACGCCAGTTTGTATTCCCGGAGGCAGAAGGCTCGAAAAAGCACAAGATAATGTCGTACTTGAAGACGTGCCCGGTGATGTCGTGGCTCATGGCTTACGGTGTGCGCCATGAGAGATGCGTGAACGGCGAGAAGCCTGTATGGATGCCGGCATCTACGCTGTATGAGAGCTTTGAGCAGTTCTGCTGTGACAACAACTTGGAGGCAAACGAGATACCCTCGATGAATCGTTTCAGCAGAACATTGTGGAATGACTGTCACTTCTCGAAGAAGAAGACCCCGAAGTGTATGGTATATGAGACATACGGTGTGACCGAAGAAGACCTGAAGGAGCACTTTATTATTGCCGAGATGAAGGGTGTAGAGTTTGGAGAAGAGATAGGATTTATCAAGGAAGATAGGAAGTAGTAATAATTAATAAATCAGATAGATATGGAGATAGAGAAATTTATTGAGATAGTAGAGGACAAGTCTATGCTTGAGTATGGTCTGCGAGTGCTGATGCAGGCTGCTGAGACAAAGAAGATGCCGGAAGAGGCATATATGCCCACCTTTAACGACGAAATGCTTGAGGAGGCGTTTATGGCCGTATTGGAGAAGATAGTTAACAGTTAATGAAAAAGGTGCCTTCTTCGCAGAAGGCACCCTATACAATGTCAATTTAACATCATTATTTATTCGCTTTTTTCTTTTGGCATAACGCCATTCCGTTCTGATAAACAAGACAGGAATGGCAGTCGGTGGGGTAATTGACCGGCAAGTGGAAATGGACCACATTGTTCTCCTTGTCAATCTCGTCCTGCTTAATCTTGTTGTAATCGGCTTCGAGTGAAACGATTTTAAGCCAGTCGGGAGAGCCGTACTTAGCTTTCTTTTCGGCAATGACGAGCTTGCGCAGAATAGTCTCTTTGGACGTTTCGTGCGCCAGTTGGTCGGGAGACAGGCCGTCGGACTTGGCGTTGGCCTCGTCGCGCTTGCCTTGCAGTTCGGCAATGCGTCGCTGGACAGAGTCGAGAGCTTCGAGTTTGCCCATTTCCTTTAGTAGTTCGGCTTTGGGCCATGACAGTCCTTTTCCCTGGAACGCCACTGCCCAAGCGTCTATTTGTGCCCATCCGGCAGCTCTTAGGTCCGCATAGATGAGATAAGCGGCATCTGACATGCCGTACTTCTTTTGATTGTTGCGTGCTGCAATTGAAAGAGCGTATTCAGACATAATCTATTGTTGTTAAGTTATTGTATTGGTGTGATGCGATAAGCCTTTCCGGGTCTTGCTGAGCCTACCTAAGCCTCTCTGAGCCTTTCTAAGCCTTTGGGGAGGGGTGGCTTGGCTATTGTTTTTGATAAATGAGTGTTACGTAGCATACGCAGCGAGGATGGAATGGCGGGAACGGGTCGCCGAACTTGTGTATATAGGCCGTTTCGTCGTCGCATACGGCGCACGGGAAGGAGCTGCCTCGATGCACCCTGAAACCTATAGCACCAGTCTCCTTTCCGTACTGCTGTTCTGCCCTACCCCACGCTACAGCCACCATCTGCTGCGCGTTTCTTATGATGTTTTGGTAGGCAGCATGGAAGACTCCCTTGCCGTATGAAGGCGTGGCGATGTTTACATCCTTCTTTCTTGCCTTCGTAATTACGGACGTGGTGTACGGGTCTTTATACCCAGTACGTATTGCGGACAGGATCTGCGAGTCGGTGTATTTCATCAATACTCCGGCCTTACACATACGCACCATGTCCTCTGCGAAGTTTTTCAGATAACTGGCAGTTCGCTCCATTGAAGTCTTGCCATACACCTTTGACACAAGAAAGTCCTCCGTGCTCTCTGTGCTGATATCCAGTATTGAGCACGCGGTCTTGGCACAGACGGCAATATCAGTTTCTATTCCGTCGGCAACACCTAACGCAATGCGCTGTGATGCCGCAATAAACCCATTCTCGTTTGTCAGTGTCGCTCCTCTCCTGTATTTAGAAGCGAGCGACACTATCTCACGGGCAACCTTAAACAGCCGCTTCTGTATGCGCGACTCGCAGGCTATCTGTGCCTTTGTCCTATTAAGTGCGTATTCCGATGACTTCATAAATTATTTTTTAAGATACTTATCCCAGTTGTTGCGTCCAGGATAATTGCCGTTCTCGTCCCATTCCTTGTCAGACCTCTTCGGTCTGCCTTTCTTGCCGCGACCTGTGTTAACGTCGTTGCCGGACTGGTTTTTATTTATTTTTGCGAGAGCCTCCTCTTCCTCGATGTTGTTCTCGACCTGTGCCTCCTGACGTTGGATGTCGAGGAGCAAGTCCTGCTGGTCCTCCTCTTTCTGCTCGCGCATGATACGAGTAAACTCGTCGTTCTTCGAGAACTTGGAATTGCGTTCAGAAGCGGTCTGCTTCGAGAGGAACTTGTTCTGAACGGCAGTTGCAAGGTTCGTGATAAGCTCCGTGTCGTTCTGATGGATATAACTTTCAATCCAGGCATTGACCGGCAGCGCGACCATTGATGCCATGCAGTTATTCTCCGTTCCGATACCGAACTTCGTTATGCGCACCAGCTGGTCAAGGAACGGCTGCAATCTCTGCGCGTCGTTCATGGCAGCTTCGAGGGCAGGAGAATACAGGAGTTTGATTGCAACACCAGGCAGGTCTCCCGATTTGAGTTCGGGTGGCTTTACGGTAAACGAAAGCTCGTAGATAAGGTCGTAAGCTTTGTTGAGCTGTGTAGCGAAAGCGTTGGACGCATCCGTTCCGTTGATAAATTCCGCTTTACCGTCCGTGTCGGTAATCATAATGGTCTTTGCCGAGCCGTTGGTATCTCCCTTTATCTCAATCTCATCGCCCTCTCCTGTAAGCGTAAGTATCGGGAAGGCATACGCCTTGTTGTTCTCGCAGAGATACGAGAACGCTTCCTCGTAATCCTCGATATTGCGCTGCACGGCAGACCAGCAAGGTCCGTCCTCGTTACGGGCATACGCTACGGGAATGAACGGGAAGCCGTGCCGTTTCTCTTCGACGCAGGCATATTCGGACGCGCCGAAGATTGACGCAATCTTTCTGACCACGTTTTTCGCTGTGCCTCCCGACAAATCCTTCTTCAATCGGTAGAACTTATCCTTATCCCATGCTTCAACCCACTCGATGCGCTCCTCTCCGTCTTCGTCGTAGTCCACATACTTGCGTGCAAACGCAATCAGTTCGCCGGTAAGCGGGTCATATTTCGGAAACAGCGTGTCGCCACGATCGAACGAGAGAGTTCGCGTCCCGAATTTGCCGTCGCCATCGAAATAGCCTACAATGGCACAGTCTGCAACCTTCATATATGCGGATACCGCCTCGAAGAAGCGTATCTCCATATCGTGCATGAGCCACCCCTTCTTGTATTTCGTGAGCAACTCCTGTAGTTTCTCTTCGTTACCCTCTTCGGCTCCCTCCGCAATCTCGAACTGAATATCGTTGCCAGTCACATGAAGAACGTGCTTGGTGTAAATAACCTGCTGAAAAGCAAACGCGGTGCGCTGTATTTTCTGCACGCACCAAAGTCCCGTTTCCGGGTTCTTCTTCCAGATGTCGGGATATTGCTGCGGGTCGCAAATCCTGTGTCCTGACGGATAGAACTCGCGCAAGAAGTCCTGCTGTGTCTTGATGTTGCGATACAGCACATCCGCAGGCATACTGGGGTCTTCGTTCTCGGAAAACTCACGGTTGATAATTCCGTGTTTCATATAACCCTTCGGGGTTACTTCGTAAAACGGCTTTCGGACGAGCAGTTCCCGCACGTCCTTTACATTGTTCAGATCATCCATAGTCCTTTTACTTTTTTGTGTTTCTTTTTAGTTAAGCTGAAAATCATTATGTAAAGCCATGACTCGAAGAAGTCGGGCGAGTGTCCCACATACCGTTTCGCCATCTTCTTTGGCAGCAGCTTGAAGCCTTTGTCGTCGCTGTTGTCATCGCGGCGCAGCATCTTTCTCTCCTTCTGCAAAATCTGACGCAGCGGCACTTTTTCAAACCCATCGCCCGAATACTTGCGCTCAAGCAGTGACGAATCTATCGAGATTTGCTTCTCCTTTATCATCTTGTAGAACAGGAAGGCGCATTGCGATTTAAGGTCTTTATACAGGAACCTGATGCCCTTTTCTTCCTGGTGTGTCATAGCTACAGGAGCAGCCTGGTTGTTAAACGGAACGGCATCCTTGAAGAATCCCTTGAAGTACTGTCCGATGCCCTGCATATCGTAAGTGAAGTTACGTTCTTCCACTCCCCACTCATGCAGCTTTGCCTGTACCGCAGATACGAGCGTTTGCGAGTCGAGGCGCATTACTACAAGGTCTTTGCAGTGCCATCCTTCCCACAGCCACATCACAAAGTTGTCGCCGCCAGTAAAGGCAATGTCGGCAGACGCACGCCGTACTCCATCTCCGACCTGTACGGCGTTGTCGAATATTTCTTCGAGGTCTGCCATTTTTATCATGTCGTCGCCAGCGGACTTCCAGTTCCAGTTGGCCTCCAGGTCACGCATACGCTGTTCCTCGTCCTGTTGTGCGAGGTTGGCGAGGTAAGAGACATCGGTAGAGATGAGCTTGATGTTCTCCGATACATCGGCTCGAACAAACGTAACCGACTTGATGAACATCTCAAGCTTTGTGTATCCAAGTTCCTCGTAGCTCGGCTTCCATAGCTTGTCTATGATACCGCAGCATTGTTCGTAAACCTCCTCTCGCGTATCTCCCCAATAGATTGAGTCTGGAGTGTCACCATCCATAAAGCAGTATCTGATAACTCCGTCTCGCTCTGGTATGATATAGCCGTCTTCATCCACCCACCAGTCAATGAACTTGCGCACCCATGATTCCGGGTCAGGGTTGCAGGTAATCCAGAATCGGTTGCGGATGTGTGAGGCGTTACGGTTATTGGTCAAGAGATACTTGAATTTCTTGTATGGGCACTGAGTACCCTCGTCGATGCAGACATAGGCATACTGTCGTCCCTGGAATCGTGTCTTGAAATCCTGGAATGCTCCTGCGTAGTACGAGAACTTTAGCCAACCTCCATTGTCGAAGTTCCACGTCATGTCGTTCTGCGACTTGTTGTATGTTCCGAACTGGGAGAACAACTTATACGAGTCTGTCACCAGGGACTGCAAGTCGTCTTTTTCATTACGAAGGATAGTGGCGTGGAAGTCGGGGTTCTGTATGTCTTTGAGGACTTCCATGAGTGATGAGAAGGACTTGGAGTTGTGAGTGACGATGAAGTCGTTGACCATAAATAGAGAGTTGGTGTTGTTTACAGCGATACAGCAACACTCTTGCTCACCAACATACTCAAAATCGACAATTCTTCTGCCAAGCTCGCTTACGCCACCATTGTACTCGGTGCAAAGCGCCTTCTTACGTGGAAGACGGAACAAGCGTTCTGACTGATTGATTCTGATGTAAACATCATAATAATCGCTTGCCTCAATGCGCTCTCCGTTCTTGGTATAGTGGTTCTCATACTTATTGACAGTGGCAAGACCTCCAAGGCTGTTTACCAAAAACTTAACGTCTTTTGCAAGCTGCTCGCTGACTGTTGCAAACGTACAATGCCCACGCTTGTCCACTGTACCATCGGTGTCCATAAGACCTTGGAGGATAGCCCATCTTGTCTCTATAGAGCCAAACTTATAGAAATCGGGAACCGACTTATTGAAAGCGTCGCAACCATAGAGCTTTAATCCCTCAAGGTCATTACGTAATCTGTCGTCCTTGATTCTGTAATCGCAAGCTAAGCTGCCTTGTTTTTGTGCATAGTTAGTCATATTGATGCCAGCACTCTCAAACTCTTTCACAATACCTTCGTCTGCGCTACATAACATTGCATCGTAGCTGCCCTTCTTGACATTATCGGTGATGCACCCGTCGCCAAGGATTGCTCCAATGACATAAGGAGACGATGAAGGCTTGTAATGGCGGTTGCCCCATGAGCGAGTGAACTTGATAGGCTCGCACAACGGAATAAGCAGTTTGCTATTCTTTATCTCTCCATTCTTTTGTTTTGTGAGATGTTCGACGATCATCTGTGTTGTCCATACCCGATAATCGTCATTGATAGACAATCCGTTAATGATGCGCTTCTTGCTGCGATAGCAAGTTTTACGGACGTTCCATAGATGGTCGTAGGAGGCAATAACTTCTGAACCATCGACAAACTTTAGCTTGTAAGCGGGAAGTTTGCCGTGGTCTTTGCGATATACGACTCGCTGCATACCGCCATCGGTGCCGCTAATAATGTCGCCCTGTTTCAGGTCGCCTATACGGCGATAGCCAAAGGGAGTGACAACTCTTGTATCGACAAGAAGAGGTCCACCTCGCGAGCCTCCAACTATCTTGATATCAGCATCAATGGACAGCATACGCTCCTGTCCGCCACGCTGAGCTATAATCTTCAGCTTGTCGGGAT
>ERZ1034928.39-NODE-39-length-76657-cov-107.994125_pt1 | contig 76657 bp, 89 predicted proteins | sample MGYA00520627_ERZ1034928 | MGnify/ENA primary metagenome ERZ1034928 (study PRJEB33766, sample SAMN09781755) | gut metagenome | biome: gut microbiome | host: Homo sapiens | place: Madagascar | study: EMG produced TPA metagenomics assembly of the PRJNA485056 data set...
TCAGATGCTCAATGCAAAGTCGCTCGTATCGGGTATTCAGTGTTACTGCTATTCCTCCCACACAGACATTTAAGGGTTGGATGTTAATCATATTCGTTATAATTCAACAAACACGCAGATTCCGCCACTTGCTGCGGTCAGTGCGTTTACGAGCTTACCCCCCCTACCGTCCGGCTGCGCCTTAGAGCCGAGGACGGATAACTTAGGTCGGCGGCACCATGGCAAGGGCAATCGGTGTAGCCCAGTTCGGTGGCTTGGCGTATGCGAAGGAACGTCTCGCCCTGTCGGTCCACCAACTGAAGGAACGGTCGGTCGGTGGTGGAGTAGATGCGATAGAGCGAGCCATCAGGATAGCGACCATACAGCTTGCCATCCTTGCGAATAGTGCCGCGCTTGTAGTGAGGGTCAGTCATATTCAATCATTATGCAATGAGGGCATTTGTAGTCTGTGGCTCTAAGGGTGGGAGAGAAGTTACCCCCCCATCCTCGCCATTCAAGCCGATGGCTAACGGGATGAACGGAAATGGCGATATTGGTCATATCTCTGTAGGAAGGAAATAGTTGCGAGTCAAAATACGATGGATATCAGCATTGGCAGAACCATCGATGACAATTTGCTTATGCAACTTTAATTGTCCGATTGTTGGCGAGATAGCTGCATCAATGACGTTGGCACGACTACGGTCAATTAAGAGCGAAGAGAAATGCGATAAATGCAATCCTGAAAGCGAATTGCAAAAACTACCTTGAATGTGTATTATCTTATTGCTGAATAATGTCATTTGCCCCTGATTGGTATGAGCTACCATCGATGTAATGTGAACCTTGTCGAGATAGTCGCCTAAAACTTTTTCAACTAATTGCTTACTGAAAGTAGAATCTGAAGTAGCATACTTAGGGGTATAGAGCATAATGAAGGCAGATATCCAGCCACGATTAAAATAATGGCGAGCAATCTTTAGATATTCAGCTTCAAGAGGTAGACCTGCAAGCATTAATATAAAAGGTGAGTCAATCATATAGGCAACTGACGAAAGCATTTGCTCAAGCGTCACGTCACCATAAGTCTGAAAATATATTTGGTCAGACTGAATATGTGCAGGCAGCTGCTTATGACAGCAACATGGTTCAATAAATGCCATTTCCTTATTTTTTATTATTTTACGCTATATTTGCCCAGGCTACTTAAACATTAAAACAGACTTAGCCTTATCTACATACTGGAGGAATAGAGGATAACCATTAAGTCCGCCATTCACGATTTTACGAATGCGTATAGGATTGTCTTCTGCAGCAATGGTGTTTAAATCATGTTTCCACCAAAACCAGCAAGCCGAGCGGACCGCATTGCCCGGTTGTGCTAAGCCCTTGGCCTTGGCTGTGGTAGAATAGAAGTCGAAACCGACTGCAGTAGAATACTCTTTATAATTATTATAGCCTGTGAGTTGGATAAGTCCACGACCTTTATAGCGGACTCCATCACCAGGTTTTTTATTTCCGAGGTCTTTGCGTCCCTCGTATGCAACACCAGACGCAATTTCTTCTGTAAATCGGAGCTCTGCGCTCTCTACGGCAATAGTGGCAAGAAAATAAGACATAGAAATAGGCGACGTGATACCATATTCCTCCATGAACTGCTGTAAATATGGCAGAAACACCTCGGCACGCGACTTAGAATCACGACGCTTGGAAAATCGAGCACGTGCTGAAGGCATGATGTTCTGTAATTGTGTAAGAGTTATTGTTTCCATAATAAAATGAATTTATGTTGCTATGATTATATGTTATTATGATTTTAAGTTTTAAAAGGTTCATTTTTTCATGTTTTTATATCGAAAAAACGCTTAAACTTGCCTTTGATGGCAAATTTAAGCATTTTATATTGAAATAAGCTATTTAATACATAGTAAACATGTTATTATATATATAAAATTCACATTTATTATACATATTGTATATTTAGCTACTCGATAACATCAAGTCGGTATTGACTACGGATATCAAAACGCTTACATCCATCCTTTAAGTAATCTACTGCAAGAAGATATACATGCCCGAACATATCATCATCAGGAATATCTGATAATTTCTTGCCAGATATCATACAAATAGTTTGCAGATGTGTATCAAAAACGATATTCATCATTGCAAATAGAGCATAGCAGTTGTATATACCTGGTTCACTATATTCATAGTCGGCATCATCCATTTTATCCTTCCATTTTGGATATTCGTGCCATGGTGAGGAGTTCTGTAATCCGGAAATAATGGCTGTTGCCTCCTTTTGGGAAAGATAATTTTGCCAGTTGATAGCTTCAAGCGAAGATAATACATCGGCTGCATGAGCGGCATCGATGGATTGCAAATGAGACAGAAGCTTTATTACCTGATTTATGAGGTGTTGTTTTTGCTGAGGTGTACCTTCGCTAATTGTTTTTTCTATAAGCGAAGCAAATGTTTTTTCGTTGTCGGTCATAATGCTATATATTTTGTGGTTTCGTTAATAATTCTTTCAGTTTCAATAAGTCTGTGTCCCGTAGGCGAACCGACTGCATATTTCCGAAAAGAATGGTGCTCAGAATTGAGTCGGGCAATGAAATGCGAATTTCTCCTTTGCCAACGGTGCCACGAATTAGACCAAAATCAAAAGGATATTCGGGCATAGCCTTAAACATGGAAATAAGATCATCAAAGATGGTGTCTATATTAATATCTCCTTCAGGCGATGCAATAAACATTGCCGCCTGGTCGATGGTATTGCCAATCCTCTCTTTATTCATAGTGAGATAATTGTGCGCTCCGCGCTTCAGATAGGCAGATACCACCGTCATAGCAGGATTAGCCTGTGTAAGACTATTAATCTGATTGTCTATCCATGTAGGCAAGGCAGACAACAAACTGGCTTTTAATGCAGGAAGATTCATATATTATTTCTTTTTAGATTGCGAGTTGGGTTGACTTTGTTGCGACTGCTGTTTCAGCATCTGCATGTATTGGTCGAAAGTGAGGTGAGAATAATGCTGAGTATAATCATTCATAAGCATAGCTTGGCGGTCGGCATCATCTTTTGCTTGCTTTACGAGACGTTTCAAAACTTCAAGATGATGTTGTAGAGCCTGCTTGCCATCGGCTGTAGCTTCTACTACAGGTCGCATTATACGCATATATTCACGATTGAGAATAGACGTGATAGAATTGAAGCTCTCGGCATATTCAGGAATGCTTTCAAGCATCTGCAGTTGATTTGAAGACAAAGAATCCTGTATGCGCGATATCTCGTCCCAAACAGGAGTTGTAGTAGGTTGGGGAAAACGCTGCATCATTGGCGAACGTTGCTGACGCAAAGCATTATAGCGTTCCTGAGCCTCCTGCAAGTTGCGCTCCATAGTGGCAATTGACTCTGCACCTTGTTGTTGCGAGGTGTTGCCCATAAAAGGAGAATTATAATCAAAAGGCGATGATAAAAGTGGATCGTTCATTGTTTTTTGTTTGTTTAGTTATCTAATAAAGAAGTGGGTAGGAGCGCTTTGCCACAAGGACCGCCACTCCTGGACCCAACTTCAATCACTTTTTCTTCAATTTAGCTCGACGCGCAGTTTGTTTCTTCGCATTAAGCGCTGGGATTAACAACTGGCGAGTTAGGGCAATTGCAAGAATTATAGCTGCCATATCCTGATACAACAGGTGTTGATGGCAACACGAGCTGACCAGTTATCATACGGCAACACTTCTGATCGGTATAACCCATCAAGAGCTTATCCTGGTATGGGCGGACCGCCTCCATAACCGCAACCTTCTTGTCGAGCTCAGCAAAGCGTGCCGCATACTTAGCATCAACAGCATCAAAAAGATCACGTTGACCTTTGTATAGCGAGAATCCCTGCTGTACCATTGCATCCTTCAGAGCAGCGTCGCTTTCGGTATAGCCCTTATAGAGAGAAAAGGCATCACGATGCTGGCGGTCGTTAAGAGCAACAAGCCCGTCCATATAACCTTTATAGAGAGAGAATTTCTCTGCTACATCGGTGTTGCGCATAGCATAAAACTGACGCTCGGTTCCAAGCTTGAGGTTGTACATCTCCTGCAAGAGATTAACTTCGTCTTGGTTCTCTTTCATGAGTACAGACAAGGCTGTAGGCTCATTGGCTGTTGCAGATGTTGTGTTGATGTTGACGTTCTCAGGCATGCCATAGGCACCGATACCACCAAACATAGCACGACTGCCAATAGTTGGCATTCCTCCATTGAGCAAAGCAAGAGCCAATCCACCTATACCTAAACCCAAAGCGGTACCAGCCAAGCCTTTGCTTGCATAGTCACGCTTGTTGTCTTCATAGACTTTCTTCTCAACGACTTTTTCCATCGTTGGAACTTTCATTTCGGCATCCATAACTTTAATGTGTTAGTGTTGTAAATAAATTAAGAGTTATCACTATTTTTTGTAACGTTACGCAAGCAAAGTTAGTTGCTATTCTTTAGACTTAAAATAACTCTATCATACTTTCTTTTAGTCGTTGATAATCAATAGGTTAAGCTGATAGAAGGTAATGTCATATTAAACAAAAAAAAGTGGTATGTCGGAATTTCCGAACAACCACTTTTAAGCTATTTCCATTTTGGAAACAACCACTCTCAGTTATTAAGCATTACTTAACAACTAAGCAAAAAAAAGAGAAGCAATCACTTGCCTCTCTTATTCTTATTCTTCAGATAGTGTAGAATATCCCATTTCTTCCAATAGTTCGTATGTCCTCGCTTCTTCTTTTGCCCGTTAGGTAAATCTCCTTTTGCTACAAGTCTGTATAATGTAGAATCAGAAATGTGTAGCTTCTCCTTAACCTCTTCTGTACTCATCATTGGGTTTAGCATGTCAGGAATTATATCGCACAACTTATCCAAGTCGTCATCACTCATTCCGCAGGCTGTAACCTTCTCGCCATTCTTCTGCTGTTCATCCGCTTTGAAGCAAGCGTCACTAAGTGACTTTAACGCTGTGCCAAGCAGCTTATAACTCAATATTTTTGCCATATTACCTTTATTTTTGTGATTTTCTCGTAAAAATTGCCATTACGAGCATATTTTTCTACCTATTCTCGTTCTATTGCAGAATAAATCAGCAAAAGAGTATACGTAGATAATTGCAGTCATTACCATCAGTGCGTAATGGCTCATTATCATTGCCTTAGTCGTAAAAATACTGTAATGTACGATATGTATAGCGTTAACTCCAAAGTAATAGAAAAACGGAATACGATACCTCCAACACAACCAAAAAAATCTGCTTGCAAGGATGATAACCATCGGAAATAGATATACCATAAAATAGATAAATAGGTAGCATGGCTCGTTGCCTGGTAGTTTAATCAGCATTTCACGAGGGTGCAAACTAAAGCTTATCATTCCGTAGCTGTGGATAAGCATGATGGCTATCGGCATCCATTTACAAAACCATCTGAAAAACTTTAGAATCCGTCTATTATACCTATTACCGCTCTTCATCAGCAGTTGCATTACTACGCTTACATCCATTCCCTGCATCAATCGCAGGATTTCTTTTTCCTTTTCATTCTGTTCCATAATCATTAATTTAGTTCGAGCATATTTTGCAAAAATAAGCATTATTCTTTTTCGTTCTCATAAAATTAACGCATTTAACGTAATACCGATATGTTTTAACTTTATGTGCGCATAATTAATTGATATTCATACATTTATAGGCGTTTTTGAAAATATTGTTATATCGTTTTAGAAATGCTGATTTAGCGATAAATAAAAACCTTGCCTATCTTCACAGACAAGCAAGGCAAAGTTATCCAAAAACAAATCTACCTTAAAAAACTAATTTATATCTTTGTGTATTTATGGTGCAAGTCTGTATGATAGACCTACTCCGACATAAGGCTGCATGCCTTTAGGTGTCAGACCATATCCTGCTTGTAACCCAATTCTAAACCGTGACTCTTTGTCACGTATTGTGTGAGTAATATAGGTCGTTCTCTGTTTTATGGTGATACTATCAAGGTTAGGCTCGTACCCACTTACATAAGCTCTATATAGCGTATCTTCATAGACCTTCTGAGAGATTGGTATCTGAACCTTTACACTATCGCTTACGAGATGTTTAGTAGTAGCACTATCTCTTGCTATTGGTAACGACTTTGTGATGTATCTAACAACAAAGCTATCTACTGGCACAGGGAATGACTTCTTTACAGAATCAACAATCGTTACCTTAGTCGTGTCGCATATATTTTCGCTTTTAATATTGCCATGCTTCATATACAGTACAATATTCAGCACTACCGAGATACATAACAGCACTCCAAGAATCTTTTTCATAAGCTTCTACTTTTTCGTTTCATCTTTCCAAGCATCTTCTACAGCCTCGCCAATATCTGCATCTTTTTTCTTAAGCAATGCAATGATGAAACGCTTAACCGAAAACTTGTTATCAATTCCATGTAAGACGCAGACATGACCTATTATAGAATCCAATTCCCATATGCAGCCAAGTCCAAGTCCTACAGCAGCCGTAGTAGTATGCGTAGCCCATCCCAAAGGCTCGAAGATAGCCAGTCCTATCACCGAGCCAAGTATCAGATACGTCACGTAGTCCACAGCCTTATTGCACGTTCTTCTTCCTGCTCTTGAAAAGCGAAAATGTTCATGTTTGTATAAGCTTTCACTTACTCCAAACCAAAAATCGGCAAGTATCAACACGACTATCAGAATCAGCATCCATCTTAAATCATAAAGTGCGAGTAGTGATTCACCTCCCATAGTTCCTACAACTATAGCTTTGCCCGAACTTGTAGTCATATTATTTACCATTATGCGTTTATCTATTATTCCGTCCAACAATCACATTCCCACGCTCTTCGCTTCTTTAGACCCTCCAAAGGCTTACCTTTGGCATATATCCATCGCTTAAACTGATTAGTTATATCTTCATCAGAAGCCTTCTGTAATATCATCTTAAACAATGTAGACTTACGGAAGGATGGTATACCAAAATTAAAACAGAAGTCTACGCATGCGTCAAAGCGTCCTTGTGTTTTAGTAATCTCCTTTGAAGCTGAGAGGAATATCTCAATCGGCTTCAAGTCGTCCAATAACCATTGTTCAGCCTGCTCTTTAGTACAGAACGTTTTAGGAGTAACATGCTTAGTATGTCCATAACCGCAAGTCCACACTCCAGCAGGACATCGGTAAGCTTTTGATTTGAAGCCTTCAAATTCCTTAATTTTCTCAATTAATCTGTTGCTTGCTTTCATAGTGCTTGTCCCTTTCTTTATCTTTAACTTAATACCCCCAACTCTTTTGCCTTTGCAGCATTCAGAGTGTAGGTAGTATTACCTACAGTAAATTGTATTTTGTTGACTCCAAAATTTATTTTTGATGTTGACGTTCCAAGTGATGCTGATGTCTTACCCAGAAACAGATGCCCTTGTTGAGTTGAACCACTATAAACAGAAAGTGAAAAACTGGTCGATACTTGAGTTGTGCCTGATTCGATATTAGAATATGAGTATTTTAGATAAGAGGCAAGCTCGTGCGTTCCTTTTGTTATCTTCGGTATATAGTCATCACTGCTCTTTGTTATTATAGTACCGAAAGCTCCCCGCTTGCAATATGCGAGGTTTGACGCTGTTCCAGAGTGTGCGCCATTCCAGTATGCAAGGAAGCGGAGGTTTACAAGTCTTGACTGCATCGCTGACTGTTCAAACATTGCCGTTGTGGCACTGGACACATAATATGTGTTCAGTCCGTCAAGTTTTGCCTTGTCCGAGGTAGACATAAAACCGTTTACACTTGTTGTCACGGCACTGTGTGTATGCCCTGTGTCTGACTTGCCGTTCAGTGCAGTCTTTATCTTCTCTATCAGAAGCTTTAGACCATCATAGCTTAAATATTTTTCCATAGTTTTTTATGTATTAAAATTTGTTCCATGGGGTGTCTATCTATGTGTAGGTAACTACTATCTGTGATGCCTTACTTATAAGGTTTAGTAATTCTTCGTAATCTGCGTAGTTTAGTAATGTTAAAAAAATAACTTCCGCATTTTTTCTGTTGCAGTTTATGTTTAGCTCAATTGCCAAATCATCAAAGGCTCTTGATCGCAGATTTTCTGCGGAAGTTATTTTTTTTGCACATTACTTAGTCGTTATTTGAACAGAGCCTCGATTTCCGTTATCGGTATCTTGACCTCATTGTCGTTAATCTCCAGATGGTCTTCTATCAGTGTTACTGTGGTGCCAGTCATCACACCTCCCAACACACTTGTAGTCGCTTGCGGTAGCACATACTTGTTTGCGCCTGCCTCTATGCCGTTGAGCTTGCTCACTTGCAATTTCGTCATCACACCGTCTTGCGAGGTGGTGGCGGTGGGTATCGTATACGTGAAGCCTCTGCCATCACATTTATTTACCCCAAGTCCGAGACTCCCGTTGTTGGTTTTAAACTCCACCGAGCCGACAGCATCCGCTTTGGTTGGATAGTCCGCGAGGTCTATCTGATAGTCCATGTCGCCAAGTTTTTCCCACTTGGTCTCGTCGTATGTGGCACTGACATCGCCAGTATATATATACTCCGAATACCTGTTTTGCTCTTCATCAGCAGCAGATTCCACGAGGTATATATGGCTTTTGATGTTTGATGTGGGGAGAGACTTTACCACTTCAAAGAGTGTAGTGTCCACATTGCCGAGCTGTGCGAGCGGAATGCGTCCTGTAGAGTCGAGCATAGGTATCATGCCAGCCTGTGCCATTCCTCCAGAAGCCGTAACAGTCTTGACAGTGCCGTCAGCCATGAGTATCTGTGTGGATTTGCCGTTTTTTCTTACGAATTTAGGGGTAGTCACTCCTGACTTATCAATAGTAGTGCCTTCGGTGAGAGAACTTGTACCTGTCCAGTTTACCGCTCCTGTCATGTTGCCTCCACTCTTTGGTAGGGCTTTGTCGGCTGTTGTCTGTGCCGCCTGTGCCGCAATGCTTGCCGCCTGTGCCGCATTCTTAGCCTGTGCCGCAGCGGTATTGGCGGTATTAGCTGAAGACTGTGCGTTGTCGGCAGCGGTCTGTGCTTTTTTGATAATCGCCTTTATCTTCTGGTCATAAAGAACCAGTCCGTCTTTGTCTAAAAATTTTGTCATAATTTACAAATTTATTAGTTTATACTTATTTGAAAAGTTCCTCAATATCCAAGTTTGTAATAGTGTCCACCTTGAAGTTCTCTATAGCCTCCTTGTTGTCCTTGATAGTGTCCACCACGCAATTAAACTCGTCGGCATACAGCCTTCCGTCCATGGTAGAGCCTTCGTTCTCAACCTTTGTTCCTATACTGTTTATATCCATAGCAGCAATGTTTATTTTAATACTATTTTTTTTAGAATAGAGGTATGGTTAAAGCTTCCCCTGATTGCACCTTATCCATTCCCCATTCATCTGATGCAGGATAATCTCGTGATAACTGAGGAGGAGCAAAGAGCACATCTTCATAAACGAGATTCGTATCATTGTTAACAAAATCTCCAGGGAATGAAGAATCGTTGCTTTGGTCGCTATTTGTGTAGCCAAGATTTACCCAAGTGTACGTATAATCTTTTTGATTGTTATCTCGTTCAAATATAACCTGTTTGCTAATAGGGACGAACTCGCTTGCATTATCAATGTACCACATCAAGACATCTTCTCCGCCCCATTTTTCAACAGAGGAAGTAATATGGAGAGTTTGTCCTGGCATAAGCAAGAGCATACGACCTCTACGACCATTGCAAACGAAGCAGCCATGTTTATAACCTTGATTCGCATTGTATGATGGCGTACCGTCTCCTTGTGGTTTTATAGTTGCAGAAACACTTGTAGTCCCATCAATTTCATTTGTAAAATCGTAGTAATTCTTCTTAAAAGCAATACGAGGGTCTGCGTACACTACAGTAATAGCAGCATGCAATATCTGATAAGGTGGCATTCCCAACACTTCGGCGGTATCTAAGTATCTATACCTCTTAGCTGTTGCCCATTTTGCTACGTTTGGATTATATTTCGAGAAGATGGATAGCTTTACACCAGACTCTTTTAATCCTGCAACAATGGTTTCTTCGCCATTTTCGTTAATACAAGAGGTGTCATCAAACATAGGTAAAACGACAAATTTGTTCTCGCTACCTGTACCATAATTCTCCGTACCTGTGTATGTTCCTACAGCTATAGACTTATTCTGCTTCAAGTCGCACACGATAGGGAAGAAGTCGGCTTTAACTGGCTCGGCAGTATTCTCAATGAGGATTCCCTTTAGGTACATGTCGCCATCTATGATGGTTCGCTCGGCACTCAGTCGGATAGTTTCAGAATCGAAGTCTATGCCTGCTCGCTTATACTTATCCTTGAAGGCTACGTCTTGCTTTGCTTCCGTCCATGCTGTGTTTGTGACCGCCTTTTCAAGCTTCGGCTGGCATATCTGCAATGTGCCTGCGCCATTCTGCGCATAGGCGAGAATACTAATAGACTGTGCGGTATTCTTAGTATTGAGTGAGAAATGATAGGACACCTTCGTCCATTCTGTAGGAATAGAAGAAAACGACACATAACCCGAAGTTGTGGTGTTACCATTCAACGAAGTGTAGTTGGAGAGAATCCCTACGGTTTCTTTCTCTTTTTGCATTAACGCTTCGGCAAAGAATACACCACTATCCTGAATAATTGTACAGATAACGTTTTGCTTGCTATCAATGTCTTTGCTGCGAATGTAGAATGAAAGCACATAGTCGGTATAGGCTTCGAGAGGGAGCTTGTATCGAAGGAGAGTACCAGTCCTTCTTTCGGTAGTCACCATATCTACGCTTGCTTCGCTCATACTACAATTATCCTTGACATTATTGTAGATAGTGCCCACAGTAATCAGGTTGCCACCTGTATTAAGGTAGCGTGTATTGTCAAGCATGTTGCCGTTACGATATACGTAATCTTCCTCGGCAAGAGTCCAACCGTTGTACGAGTCGGCTTGTTCAAGCATAGGTCGGCAAATGTAACTGTCAACACGACTATTCGCAGTAGGTCGGACGAATATGCTCACAGAGGCATACGAATAGTCGCCCGAAGCCTCGAAAGTAGTCGTAACGAGTTGCCATGTGTTTTTAGCGTCTAAGGGGTACTGTGTGTCGAGCATTGTGTCTGTACCTACGCTGTCCGTCAAGCTCTGCTGTTTGAACACCTTGATACATAATACGGATGACAAGTTAGACACCTTGACCCAACAAGAGATAGTATACTTCTTGCCAACTATTATAGGAATGTTAGGAGAAACATTACCGTTACCTCCCCAAGTCAAAACAGGAATTGCCCCTACCGTTGAAGCGAAGGTGTGAACACAATTCTCACCTTCATATCCGCTCAATCGCTCGATAATAGCTTTTGAAGCCAACTTAGGGAAATAAAATCCTTCGTTTCTTGCGAAATCTGAATTAATGAGCAGGTTGCGTTTCTTTGCTGCTTGCTCAGTTACACTAAGGGAGATTCCTCTTGCGGTCTGCTTGATTGCGCTATTATACTCACTAAAGCTTTCCTTGTTTCTAACTTCTTCGGGTAGAGCATCATATTTGTTACTAACTTCTGTGTATTTCCGTTCATAAAGCTTAGCTGTCTGAATAACAGAGCTGTTGAATCTCGCAACATTGACGTTAAAGAGTATCTGTCGCTGAAACGGGTTAGTGCCATCGTTGAACGACACTACCACATATCCGCTCGTCTTGCTAACGTAGTTACCATTTACCGACTCTTTAGCTATACCAATGCCCTTCAAGATAATCTGTAAGCATTCCGAAGTCTTGCGGATAACTGCGTTATCGCTTCCAATCGTAAAGTTCAAACTGCCTGTTATGCTTGGTTGTTTAATGTCGGCAATAACATTCTTCCCTTCTCTTGCTATCCATATCTCTGCTGTCTGTACTGCCGAAGAACTGACAACACCATTATCGTTCGTGTCGAAGACCAAAGGAGCATTCTTGATAGTAACTTCGAGCGCATCCGTGCCATCTATACCTTTATCACCGTCTGTAAGGACAGGAATATCCAATTCCGCAACACGCTTGTCATACGGTTTCCCTGCTTCCACGGCATTGACAGTAGCATAAAGGCTTACAGAATTCATGTCGTATATTGTGCCAAGGTCAGAGAGCTGCTTGGTTGAGAGCAACGTTCCCTCCTCGCTGCCGTTGATACAGGCATAAATCTTTGCGTTGTCTATATAGTCCACGGCATTGCCTGTACGTCTCCTCACCCTGAACGTTATGTTTGACGGGGTAGTGGTTCTGCTGACAGGATGCCTTGTTATGTACTGTGCGGACGGGATGATGTCAAATATTACAACAATAGGGTCTACAATATTGTCGGGAGTGCCTTGAAACAGCTTGTATATGTCCGTGTTGTACATCACTATTTCTGGAGATATGACAGCCGTGACAGTCCGCCAAAGATACGGATTAATAACAGGATTTCCGTTCTCGTCGGTATCTCCAGTGGCATTCGGAGCGCCCATCTTGTGGTACATTGTTATGGCAGGGGCATTATCCGTAGCGTTGTCTTCTGTGGAAGTTGAGAGCTTGATGACATTGCCGTACTTCTTCCACTCTATCTGGTCGCCAGCCTGTACTATCACGTCATAGGCTTGTGGGGCATCAGGCTCGCTGTCACCGTCCACGGTTTCGTAGCCATAGAATACCCTGTCCGCAATAGCCGTATTACTGTCGTCCGTAGTCTTGCCCTCTTGGTCTTGGAATATGTAGGCAAGGCTCTTCATTTCCATATCGCCAGTAGTGCTTACCAGTGTTGCGCCAAAGGCTATAGGGAAGCCGTTGCCGAACTGTGCGCCAGTATTGGAATACGGTATCACGTTGTCGTTGCCGTGGAAGGTCTGCAAGTTGGATAACACTACATAATCGTAGAGTTTTCCCTCTATCTTCTCTTGCCCCACGCCTACAACCAAACGCCAGTAGTATCTGTTATCAAGTTTTTCGTCCTCTCCTGCCTTCACATTAAAGGTCTGACAGAGAGCCATCATGCCAACATGCCACCAGTTCATAGTTTTTGTAGTGCCATCATCGGCAACCGCATAGCACTTATATGCAATTACCTTCTCTTTCGCTTCGTCATAGATATAGCTAACCTTAGCTATCTGTGAGCCTGCATTACTGAAGATAGTCGTTCCGCCCGAATAGCTCACCTTGCGTATCTCTACGCTTGATGCAAACATCCTCGTTCTTGCGGTCAGATAATCTACAAAGAGGTGGCTCTTACCATCATCGCCCATGTAAAGGTCGAAGCCTTGCGCTCCGATGATTACTCTATCCGAAGGTGTACTATTCTTGTCGTGTATTCGGTCAACGATAACATCACTCAGATTGGCATCGCCATTGCCTGAAATATAATGCTGATCATCTCCAAATTCTAAGCCATTTATAAATTTCTGTTTTTTTAAAAAAGTTAGAACGCCTTTAACAACATCATCTTTATCTTTGGCAACAAAATGCTTTACGCCAAACATAGTAAGATAGTTTGGAGTAACAACATCTTTTTCGCTACTTTCAGAAGTTGACTCTACCGCAACACCAGAAAGCAGTTTGGACCCTAAAAATAAAGAAGTTATATTTGCGGTCTTGGCAGTAAGAGAATCAAAAGTCGCTGAAAGAATCGTTTTTAGGAAGGTAATAGTGTCAGACACAGAATTATACTGCCACCATGAGCCTTCACCCATGTTTGCTATAGCTTCGTCGCTTGCCAACGTTCCTGTATCGACATCCTGCTCCCATTCACGAGATTGTAAGGAGCCATCTTCTTTTTCACTTGCAGAAATTATGCCCTGTAAGAATATGAAGTAATAATCCGTTGAACCAAGTTGTTTACCTTCTGCAGTCTGACCATATATATCTATATGCTCAGATGGAAATACCACCATGGCCACATCATTATCGCTGTTGTGAATACGAGGTATTGCTACATATACGTATCTTTTGTCATTATCAGGGAACACAGAAGGATATAATACTAACGGCCAACGTTGGTAATTATGACCATTATCATATTCTAAGCCTTTTATTCCTTTAACATAACAAAGGATATAAGCATTGCTCGCCACATTGCCCTGTATGTAGTTAGCAGAGCCCATGGCGTTTAATTGTATATATATAGCATTACTGCCGATCCAATAATCCGATGTTTTTGCTTCAGTCATGATTTTAATCTTTATAGGCAAAGATAACAACTGATGACAAACTTAAAAGGACAAACAAAAAAAGCAAGTATAGCTATTGTATAAATATAACTATACTTACTTTGTAATATCAGCCTACAGATAATTATTTTTCAATAGGCTGATAATTTATTTTCAGTAGGCTGATATTTTTTCAGATTCAAATTTATATACTATATGCGATGTAGTGTTGCCTAAGTCCGTCGCAAGGGTCGGCTTTTTACTCGATATGGACATTCTCCTTGAAGTCGTATCTTACGTATCGGTTTTGCAACCAAGCCACAGGCGTTTTGGAGAAGATGTCTGCCTCACAGTCGGCAAGGGCTTGCACAAAAGCCTCGTACATCTTCTGTTCGTTATGTTCTTCCAGAAAGCCCTGGCTCGTCTGCTGCCATATCAGATTAGGATGTTTGCCGTCTATCTTTTTTCCTTTAACAATCAGCATGACACTTACAGAGTTTTTACCCTCGCACACATCCGCACGAAGCATGCCGTAGCCAAGCGGCTTGGCAAAAGTGTAGCAACATCTCTTATTCTCCAGAAAGCGGTAGCCGTAGTTTCGCAATGCCTTTATCACAAATCTTCTTATGTTCAATCTTTATTTATAGTTCCACTAATACTTTTATCTCTTGGTTGCCTCCTGTAGGGACAAGACAAGCAGAGCATAAGCCTCAGGCAGAATATACACGACGTAGCACATCAAACATGTGGGTATAGGGCGGTGTCTGCATCATGCCTACTACGAGGGTGCGTGCGGTATCAGTCATTGCCTTGGAAAATTACACTTGCTTCTACCAATCTTTTCTCGCAGATCACACCGAGGTCTTCAATAACACCCAGACATGAACCACATTCCAGACAGAGAGTAGAGCAAATCAGAGGGGGAGAGAATTGAAAGTATGGGCAATTCATTCCCCTTTTTGCATAAAGTCTTTTGTCCTTCATAAAGGAATGGATCGCTTTTGCAAACCTCTTCAGCTCTCCGTTTTCTCTTTCCAGTTTGTCGCAATGGTCGCGTATCTGCCGCATCTCGCCAAGCGTCTGCGTTAACGGGTCTTCATCCTTGCGCTTCTCTTTACCGTTCAACTGGTGCACCGCGTCGTTGAAATCGTCCACGAGCTGATAAACTCGCTCTGCTCTCTTTAGAGCTTCGTCACGCTCATGCTCCATTTTTATGCAATGTTCAGTCAGGCGATTGTATTCTTTATGCAAGGCATTGAACTTCTCGCCCAGCTGCTCAGAAGTGGAGTTTTCTGAATCTAATGGAACAAGACTTTGCTTTCCCTTGTCCCATCTTTTTCCGAGTTTCTCCACGGCATTGTTGAGAAGTTTTTCTTCCGTAGGCGTAGCGTATCTCATCTCGATGCTTTCTTCTTCTGCGCATGTACCGTAAAGATCCAGGGAAGCGTTAAAAGTAGGCACGTCGCTGTCTTTGCATAAGCTGGCGTATGCTTTTATCTTGGGATAATCAGTAAATTCCACTTTGCAGAAAAAGAAAACGTAAGTCAGAATGTTGCCATCTTTATACTTGATATCCGTTGTTATGATGTCGCCAGGCTGGAAATTAAGCACATTCCAATGTCTGTAAAGATGCGAGAGAAACAGCATACACTCTCCTTTTTCAAAGCACGCTAAACGTCCGTTGTAACGAAAAAGAGGGGAGTATGCTTCATTCTCCCCAAGATTAGGGAGGTCCATCTCAACACCCGAAGCGTTGGTTTCACACACCTTCATATAGCCGAACAAAGGTGAAAAAAGCGTAGCACCTTTAGTCAAACTGCGGAGGAAGTCTGCCATTTTTTCGTTCTCGAAAGTTTTTGCTCCCATTTCGGGAATACCTTTTGATGTTTTTTGTGTCATAATGTCTATATTTTCGTTATGCTTTACTTTATTCCGCTTAAATCCTCCAAATTCAACCTTGCGGCATTACAATCAAGTTTCTCCCAATATTTCAACGCATCTTCTATAGTCGAAAAAAGGTCGGAAATATCGGGTATTGTGACGTTATTGTTTGCGCCTTTTACGCAGTCGGGACGGTTGCGACGAATTACTTTTATATACATATCCTTTTATGTTATTCTCTTACTTATAGCCATGTGTCACAATGACCATCAACCCATACTTTGCAGGCTCTAAGAGGATTTTGTTCATTATACATGCTTTAATATATAAAATACAGGCGTAAAAATAGCACAATATATTCAGATTATATATATTGTGCTATAGAAATTAAAGAATATTATACTTTGATGTTTATACCATCATACTTGCGTATGGGGATCCGTTTATGTCTAATTCAACTGTAAAAAGGATAAAAATGCCATCTTTTTTTTGGTTATCGACCCCATTGACCGAATCTTCTAAAACGACATGACACGGAATCCAAGAATCATCAATAAGTAACCACAAATGCTTAGATATCAGAAATTCGTGCAATACCCAAGTTGCCCAAGGCTTATCCAAAGCAGAAGTAGTGAGAGGTAGTTTATCATGATCATTCTGAACTTCGGTAACTCTTCGAGAGAATTTACTAAATGACTCTTGGAGGGAAACTGAATATGCTGAATAATCATAAGTCGTTTGTTCCTGGGGCAGACTTACTGCAGTAAAGCTCTCCATAACACCTAAAGAATTAATGAAGCGAAAATGATATCTATGTTGTGGTGCTTTCTTGTTAAGAGCATAAAATTGTCTGCCATCAATAATACGTTTCTCACTTTCTACACCTTCAGCAAATGTGATATCGTAAACTTTTGAAGACTGACCTGCAGTAATATTGCTGATGGTCTTATCCTCGTCATAAGACGAAGGAACTACAATGGATTCACCTTTATATACAACCTCTGGTAAATCAGAGATATCTGACGATGGCTTGCGTGAGAAGAAACGAGCAACTTTATTCCCGTTCGCCATCATTCTTTCTCGGTCGGAATATGTACCTATAATTGCGGTACCACCAGGATTAGTGATAGCCGTAGTTTTATGCTCTTCACCATTTTGCAGATATTCATCCCAAGCACACAACGAGAAAATGACAACAGGATAGGCAGAAGGGGGAACGGAAGTATAGATATAATTATCTGCAGCAGCTCTCAATGCAGAAGATATATCTATCTCTACAGTTTCGCCACTATTTGCTGGTGTCGAGAAAGGAATTTTGACCGAATATTCTTTATTGACATCTCGATCATCCGCTGCAGGCATTATACCTGCAGTTACTTCGATTTTTACATTATGGAAACTGACCTCGCCTTTTAGAGTATCAGCAACAACACTATATACTATAGGTGAGCCTATAAGAGGCGAACCTCCAACTAACTTTAAATTCTTTGCCATGGCCATAAAAATTAAAAACTAAAAAACTCTATTACAGCATCGCCAAGTCCTTTATCGCATGATAAGGAATAAGATATCTTATTGATAAAACCAACCTTACCACCAATCGACCATTTATCAAGCCAATGATTACGGATATCCACAAGTTGAGCGACCGAAGCACGCACCTTTATACTAAACTTTTTCCGATTCAAGAAGAAATGAGCATAAGGCAACATAAAAGTATCAAATAAGCCTCGTGAACGAACTTTACGAGTAATCGCCATAGTGTCCTTATCTATCTCATCAGGAATACAAAGAGATATGCCTTCCGCAACAGCCCAATCAGGAGTCTTATACGCACGAATTTTGAGCGAAAAACGTTCTTCAACACCGATACCAGGTAATATACCATTATAATCATAATCATTACCAAATTGGTCAATACTGTCAGAAGACATAGTATAACTGCCAGAAACTGTTCTCCACTTGCCTGTACCAAAGCCATCATAACCATAATCATAATTTTGCACACCCATATCTGAGCCACCTCCTCGCATTACAGCGAGAGACAACTCCTGATCATCCTTTTGAAGAGGACTATTGCCATCATCAGTATTCTCAGGATTGTAGCTCTCGACGAGGTTTAAAACCTCTGTTGCATATATCGTGACATTGAAATTTGCTATTACGTTACGAATTTTCTGAGTTACAAACTCATGCTCCATATCTTTATCTATATATGCAGCAAGAACGGGCGATACATTCTTGTTAAAATTATGGACTATAGATTCTGTGTCAATCTCGACTTTTGCGGACTGAGCCACAGCATCTAACTCATTGTAATAATTCACATCGTTGAATACAACTGGCAAAAAAGATATTTCACGTTCTTCGATATAATCCTCATTTTCTTTACTGCAATCGCCAAGTTCTACTCCTTTATATCCGCCGACCTCAAAAAGAGACGGGCGAAAATCGCTTACAGTCTTTGCCGACTTATTAATCTTAATACGGTAAGCGTTGCCTGTTGTTCGGTCAATATATGTTGTTTGATCTGAGGGCGAAATATTAACGAAGATATCCCGATACGTTTTATCATAGACAGTACTCTTACGAGGATAGTCAATATAATCAAATGTTGTATCATAGTCCTTTACGCCTTTTTTGAGATTTTCGAGTTGATCCTCAGAACTGCTCTCTGCAGAATATTTCATCCTAAAGCCGAGATTCTTCTCTGTTATAGGGTTCATAGACAAAACCGTTCCCATGAAAACATGATTTGACTCAGAATCTTTTTTGCGGAAAAGGTCACGATAAAGATATGCTGTTACCTTCTTTTTCTCGTAGTCATAATCGAATTTAATGCCAAAAGCATTCTCTAATGCAGACAATACAGAAGAAACAGATTCTTTCGGAAAATTTGCTCCAGAAGCTAACATTTCGTACAAATCGGCAGTAGCCGCTGGTGTCTTGTCATAAGAAGCAGATATTGTTATAGATTTACAGCTACCAGTTCCGACCTGGTAATGAGCATTCATTTTAGGATCTTTCTTGTTTATATAGTCGAAGCTCTCTACATTTTTTGCTTCAGGATTCTCAATTTCAATTTTACCACCGCAGCCTCTTGAAGACAACCATTCATTAATTTCATCAAGACTACTGAAATAAGGCTTTGTAGTATCTGAATAATATTGCGTGGCTTTACGAGTTGTATATTTGCATCGAGTAGAGAAGAAAACAAGATGCTTGAAATCTCCAATTTTCAGCAAAGCAGAATTATCGAAAGACACGCCTAATTGCGCAAACAAGCAATCCAAGAAATAAAGCACATAGAAACATAGACCTGATTGAGGACGGTTTGCATCGAGAACCCAATAAGGATAAATATCTTCATATATGTTTTTACTATCTTTTTTAGAGACATTAGAGCTTGATGTTTTACCATCATATCCCAAAGCATAATGTTTGTAGCAAATGCGAGCATTTGCAAAATAAGCAGGTTTACCATTTTGCATAGTCTCTCCGTATGCTGCAGATGTATTGATATAAGATACCTTCACTTTAGGTATAACTACGCTTTTATTGTTTGGATAAGAGCGCACACTATCTTGCACAGCCACCTGCTTACTATCATCTACGACTTCACATTGTGCTGGGTAAGAGAAACCTAACGCTTGTGGCTCAAAGTCTCCAGATATTTCATTGTTTCTCTTAGTAAGAGTCCACGAACTTGACTTACCAATCTTGGCATTTACCGTATATGTATATACTGCATCGACATGTACATTGCCAATTTTCTCACCAATAACAATTTCGTCTTTTATATTCACATCTGAGCACTTCATGTCGCCAATCAAATCAGCAAATGACTGACGAGCTGCAGTAATATTCAGAGTTGTAGAGTCTTCAATTTCTTCGTCAGGCATAACCTCGATATTACCGCTTGCAAAAGGAAAAGAATCTACAAATATTCGAGCAGGAAGATGTTCCAGTTCTACAGCTCTAAAATCTGTATTTATGTCTTTGATATTTTTTAAAGTAGCCATATTGCCCACTAATGGCACAGGCGCAGGATATGAAAACATCTCTTCTGTGTCATTAAACATCGGATTTTTCTCCTCAATATCAATTGAGAAATCGGAAGGTAAAGTCAAGTAATTACCTGCTATAGAAACTGCTAAATGGCTATTCATAATCAATTATATATTAATACTAAGAAATCCCAAAGGCTGCTACCGGCTCAATCTTTTTGCAGCCAAAATTTTTAAATTTGCACGTTGGTGTCAAAAACAAAGTACTTCTGCAATACAAACGAATACGAGTTGCATTATCAGCATACAAAACGCAATCATCATGAAGAAGAATATCTGATTTTGAATTATAGATATATCCAACAGAGCTGTGATAAAGCCCTACATTTAGATTCTTGCTCTTAGAATAAATCTTAGAGTGCTCGTTCATGTCAGCATATACTTTCGCATCGCCAAAAACAAACACGCGCTGATTCTTAAAACATAAAAGACTTATTAATTTAGAGTTTGTATTATCAGCAGCAATAATTATAGCATCAGGTTTATCACCTGGCACCTCATTAACCCATATACCGCCTGCATTAAGCTCTGCCTTCCATTTCTCGTTCCAGAGTTCTATATTTTGAGCAATAAAATCATGGATGTTTTCTTTAAAGCACGACAGAATCTGTTCGCGAAGGAGCTTTACACAAAGCGACACACTATTCTTGTCAGCAGCATTGTTAAGTCCTGCAAGACCAAGCTTGCAGAACTTAAACTCACGAGATGCTAAAAACAAACTACTAAACAATTCTTCTTTATCCATTGTTCTTTTAACCTTTATTTTTTGCGCGTATACGTTTAATTTCCTCGTTTTCTTTCAGCATATCGTCGATATGTTGCAGAATGACGTGAAAGAGTTGAGAATTAATCTCTTTTTCAGTAAAGCCAGTATACTTTTCAAGTGTTGCCGACGTACGCACGTATACTTCCAGAGGATTACTATCACTGTTCTCATCAGGCGACCCGACCTTAAACATGTGAGTATACTTCTTCTGCAGATAGTGCATCATACCCATCCACCAAAAACAGATAACTTGGAATTTAATCGGGTCAAAATCGCGGAAGTACTTAGCATTATCAGAATGTTGGTTGCTACGATATTCATAAGCCCTGTAAACCTGTTGTGTCTGTTCGTCTACGCCTTTAACTTTAGCGTTAAAAATGGTAGCAAGAAATGAGGCACGAGCAAGATTTACATTATGCGAGACTCTTTTTATATCATCATCACTATATTTGTTTCGTTCTTTTTGCATGCGCAAGAGCTGATTGGAAACTCGTGTGTGATAATCAAACCAATCTTGAGCAAAACGATATTGTTGCCAACTGAAATCCTGCATTAAGGCAGAAGGACCATGAAACTCTTTACGCAACAAGCCACGCTTAATGACAGGATAAGGAAACGAAGTTAAACCTGCAAAGCGCTTATTTGGACCTTCCAAAAAATCAAGCATATGCTGCTTTCGTGTTTTACTATTGTCAGGCATAAGGATATCACCTTCACCAATCCAATAATCAATTTGCCAAAGGTATAAATCGAAGATATCTCCCTTATATTCGCACACACAGAATTGTTCTTCTACAGGTACTGCAGGATTAAGATTCTCCAATATGTTTATCCCAGATAAGGCAAAAAAGAGTTCAACCTTACAATCTTCAAGACTGAAAGGCTTGTATATGGATTTTTCAGCGGCGTGACGTAATAGTACTATCGCAATAGTCTCCAATTGGTCAATTGTGCAACTGTTCCATGTTGTAGGCAATTGTAAGTTAATTTTCTTTGGTGCAAGCATGAAAGTGTTAGAAGTTGAGAATTTATAATTAGTGCATAAATGGCGTAACAAATAAAGAATTGCTTGTCTTGTTTTCAAACAAAGGTTTTCTTGGTTTCTTATCTTGCTCTACGTAGCATGGAGAGAGCTTTAGAGCATCGATAGCGTCTTCTGGGAATTTCTCTTGATTAACCTTGATATATTCGCAGATAGACTTTAGATATCCTATCAATTCATCATGTGCTTGTTGTTGACGTTCTTTCTTTGCTGCAAGGACAACAGACCGGGCAACGACACCACTTGCCAGAGCTTTGCGAAGCTTATATATCAATTTAGACAAAAGTTTAACCTCTGTACCACAAATAGATTTATCTACCAGATAATCAAGAAATTCCTCACCTATAGAAGGTGCTATCTGCTCTTCTTGCACATAATGCAAATCAGGCAAAAGCTGGATATACTTTTCTCTATTCTCGTAGATGTTAACAAACTCCTGCATGATAGAGGCTGTTGGTATCAATAGAGAGGCAACAAGGAAATAATAACGACTACTCTTCCAAAGTTCGGTAATGAGTTTTTCGTCTACAAGCATATCCTCGTTATCACCAGATTCTGTAGTTTCTGCATCCAAAGAAGTTTCCTCAGAAGATTGTTGCTTCACCAAACTGACTAACCCTTCTAAATACTGCAGCAAAGTATTCATTGCAGTATGCGCCTCTTTAGAGCATTGCAGTTTATATGCGGTAATAGTTTCTTTATCGACTTTTTGATAATCGTCACTTGTAGATATATTAATACCTGCATTATTAACACTTATAGCCTGCACACTCACAGCTCTGCCCATAGCATCAAAAGCTATGCAGCGTTGAGCTAAAAACAAAAGTTGTTCCCATGATGACAGCTGCTCACTATTAACAATTTTTGCCAACCATTCGTCAATATCGAGATTTCTATACTCTTGCACCAATCGGGCATATAAGCTGTCGCCAAGTTTCTCTTTTAAGAAATCTTGCTCAGAGTTCTCAAAAAAACCCGTCAACTGCTCTATATTATCAATAGCATGCGCAGGTATTGCCATGCGCAGCTCTTCAATTCTTGTTAATATCATGTCTATAATATTTACTTTATATTAAGTGGTTTCTTTAGCCTCTGTAACACCCGTTTTAGAATTATCAAGAGTTGTTAATGCCAATCTCTTAATCCTCCAGACAAGATGTTCTCTATCCCAATCGTTAATTGCAGAAGCTACTTCATACGGACGCAAGAATAACTGGGTAGAAGGTGCCATCTGCACCTGCTTAACAGTATATCGTTCACGCAAATCGGTACCACCTGACGAAGATTCTGTTCCTGGAGTATTGCCAATAAGACGAGCATCGAGCGACCAGCCAAAGCTGATTATACTTGAAATCTCTTGCAATTCCTTTTGGTTAGCTTCCGCATCATTCTTGTTGTTACGTTCAATTTCTACTATCTTAAAGCTCTCGTGTTCCTTGCCATCTGGTCCGACATATGTATAAGCTAACAAAGAAGAACCGGAATTGTCGCGATTGCTAAGATAAGAATTAATCGACTGAAATAGCGACTCCATTATGTTATCTCGTTCATCATCAGTCTGTGCGCCTTTTTGTGAATAAAGAGAATTGATATAACCTTGATCGAGATATATAATTCTGCCAACGACATTACTATTACGTTTACGAGTTAGTCTATCGCTAATTATAGTTGCAGCATACTCATAGATATCCCCAGCAAAAATACTATGCCATGCAGGCTTAGGATAGTAAGGACAGCCTGGAGTAGGGTAGTATATAGGCATTATGATACGAGTTGGACGGTCTTTTGCCTTTAGATTATTTGTTCTGGCATTACGAACAAGTTCTTCTATATCTTGCACACCTTTGTCAACTCGTACAGCAGGCAAAGCATCTACATCGTAAACGTCACCAGTTTTCTCTGGGTTGGAAGATGTAGAAAGATAAGGATCGTTAAGCCACGAATTAGACATATACACATAATTACTACGCCAATCCTTATCCATTCTCTCCAAACGGCATATATGCGCAGGTCTATACATTATGCCTGTTACTTTAGGCTTCCATAAGTTAGGCTTAACCACATTTCCATTCTCATCAACAGAATTAGCGTTAAGCTGCAGCTCAGGAAAACAAATCCCAAGCAAAGTAAAATCAGATGCAAGTTGCAAAGAGGTTAAAGCCAAACCATTATTCTCTTGGAAAGTACGTATTTCTTTATTTGTTTTTTCCCACTCATTATAATCGTCCTTCAATTTATTGATACGCGCTTTCAACTGCTGATACAGCAAACCTGTAGAAGATTTTAATTCTTCCTCAGTAGTCTCTTTAAGTAATAGACCAGGGTGGTCCTCCTCTATAGTTTTACACTGCTGCAGTAATTCGGAAATCTGTCCCTGAAGCAACATACCTGCATCCGCATAAGGTATTTCAATCTTTGTTATGTTGCCTCCTATATATCTGGAATACGCATACATTGGTTGTGGTCCCATTCCTGCCAATAAGTCAGTATTAAACTTATGAGGTACAGATGTATAAGGCAACATTCCTGTAAGCAAACTTATCACGTTTGGCAGTCGGTTGTTAGCTCCCCATTCCATCCAGCCAAGATTATTTGTGCCTATGTTCTTGCTGTTTTTATACATATTTTCGTTGCCTGTTTGAGCAAAAACCAAAGGCACAGACGAAGATTCTAAAGCACCTTCGTCTCCTGAATCTACAGACAGCATGCTTACAACAGTCTGCATGTAGTCAGCCATACCCTTTGCAGAACTTACACCATGAGTAATAGTCTTCGGTAAAGGAATAAAGCCTTCCGACTTTAACTTTTTACTCGCACTAATAAATTCCTGTGCATTATGTACAGTAACTATAGTGTTAGAGGCTTGCTTTTGCGTATTTTGTTTTCTTCTTACCATTTTTATGACTTTTAATGAGTTACGAATCGTGTACCATCAATCGAAATAACTAAATAATCATTGATTTTACGGACGTCGCCACTATCAACAAACATTACCAGGCGTTGATGCCGACGAGCGTCTACTTTGAGAGTGATCACATTACCATACTCCAACACACCTTTCAACGTCACATATTTGATTGAAACAGGAACTTGGGCTTTCTCTTTAGCTGAAACAGGCGCAATATATCCTGTTGTCAGAATATTCTGTTTGCTATCTCGCCATTGCCATTTCTCAGCATAAAAGCGGATATTTTGATAAGATTGCTCAGGTAATCGTTTTATTGGCATATTTATTCGTTTATTATTTCTACATCAAAATTAATAACTCGCACAAAAACAAAAAGGACAAAGCTAACAACTATAGCCATTCTATATTTGTCTTGCCTTTATAGCCTTTTACCCATACAAACCAAGCATAACATACCGCAGACGACTTGACTTTGGAAAAGTCACCATTTTTAGCACACACTTGTCGTCTACTAAACACATATATTGTTCTGGGGGGGCAAAACTAAAAAATTGCTTTCTTCTCAAACCTTCACAGAATAACAACCTTAAAAACATTGCGACTTTACCGCCTGTAGAAACACAACTTAAAGCTTGCTCGACAAACTCTTGTGCAACAGAGTAGGGTGGGTTAGTGATAATATCGCCATCCCATTTCTCTTGATTAAAGAATAGAAAGTCTTTTACCTCATTGCCGATTCTGTCAACAATATCGCTTTCTCTGACAGAATATCCATACTTCTTCAAGCATTTAGACAGATGACCTTCGCCGCAAGCAGGCTCCCATATCTTATGAGCAAAAGTTTCTACTTTTAATAATGCTTCAAGTGAGGCAGGATCTGTAGCATAGTAATCTCTTTCTGCTCGTACTTCAGCAACATGATTACTTGCACCGAGCTGAGTAAACGGACTATTAGCCGTTCCTTTCCAATCTTTATCTTGTTTTGTCATAATTCTATTGTCTTTTACCCGAAGGCATTAATACTCTTCCTAACGAGTAGCTCTCTTGACGACTACAACCAACAAACAAGGTGTCAAAAGCATCAGTACCGTCAGTTCTTAACTCTGCAGGAACTATATTTTCCTGACCTTCTGCCGTTTGGGCATTCGTAATTAGTTTTTCGCCACTCTTATCTTTTTTCCAGCTATCACCGATACGAATAAGTCCGCAGTTCTCCATCGCTATAATCAAAGATTCATTATTCTCACGATTAATTCTGATAGCAGGTGCAGAATAACCGGCAAGAGACGAATTTATAATACGATATCGCTCACTATGACTTAGCGTATGCCCAAGATATACAGGGACTACATCCCAACCTTTTTTGCGTAATCTGTCAATAATAACATCACACATATCACGCTTATCCATCCCATTCCAAAAAGGGACTTTAGCCGTATGATCGTAATAATAGAATACTACACGATTTTTTCTTTTATGTGGAGCATAATATCTACTCCACTTATCACAAAGTTGCTCTAACACCTCATTGTCTTTAACAAACATAGAGGATAATACATTCATTGCATTAAGACCATCACGGCGATACATCTGTGAGGTTACAACCCAGTTAATCTTTAGATTATAGTCGAAAGCTATATGTAAAGGCTCATCATCATGTACATCGGCATCGAGCGAGCAATCTTTAGTGTCGCCAAGACGGGCAAAGTCAGGTGCTTCATATTCTCTTTTTACGAGTCCTTGACCTTTTACCACGCCTTCTACTTTCTTTACTACATAAGCTGAATCTATAGCAGGGCAATCCTCCTCTATATATCCGTGAACGTTCTCTATATCAAGATTACAATAGAATCCATCACCAAGATTTTTACGTAGAGAAAGATTAAGTATCGATGTGGCAAAAACCAACGGTGGCAACAAACGCTTTTGCTCGGCAATATAGCTTGGCGAAAGTAAGTCGATGTTATCCAACGAGGAAGCACGCTTGAAGTAAAAACTGGCGCAACGCAATCGACGAATATAATCAATATGTGCTGAAGAATAGCGAATCTGCAGCATTCTTCCATATTCATCATGGCTTACCAGGTATTCATGATTATACAGGAGCTCGGCATCATCCTGTGCAATAAGATGATAATTCAACAAGAAATCGACTGTATTCTTCGTTATAACCTTGTATTGAGGAGGCAAAATTTTAAATTGACCTTCTTTCGCTAACACCGCATCAGCCAAAGCTACTATTCGTTCTTTAGTTTCTTTATGTACAGGAATGACATTATGATTAGAGCGCTCTGCATTCCTCATAAGCTCATTCCAAAATATCACATCGTCAGCATATTTATCGAGTTCAAACATTATTTGCCTATAGGTGTACCCTGCAAATTCTCCTTCATCTACATATTCATCAAGACGACTCTCTTCTTTTTCAAGCCAGTTGCCTTTGTTATTAAGACTGGCATCAGAAACAAAACAAGTAGACTTATAATAAGGGTTATATTCAGAGAAAGCACGATTGCCTAAAGGATGGATATTTCCTGAGAGCGAAGGCAACACTTCACCTTGCAGCTTACTGATAGGTAAAAATTTACACTCATCAGCAATCAATGCAGAAAGCGTCAAACCGTTACCAGAACCGAAGACACTAAGACTAAGACAATGATACAGAAAACCGTTACATATCCACAAAGCATTTTCATAAGTTTTAGGCTTGATTAGACATTCAGGAACATCCTTCGGGGGCTGTCCGAAACCATAATGAATACCTTCAACAAGACCGAAGAAACGACCTACCGCAGCAAGCATTCCAGGAATAGTACGTGCAAACAACTGTTTACGAGAAGCACCGACAATGCCTCCTGCTCCTCGTGGCATAGAATTACCGACCGCAATAATCTGAGGACCAAGCGTTCCATCAGTCTTACCAAATCGACGAGCAGCAGAAATACGTTTATGCCTTGCGCCAGCATAAAATATTTCCTGCTGTTTACGGTTCATATATACGTCTCTTCTCTCACTCATGATTCAAGTCTTCCGGTTCAAAAATTCCTTCACCATTTTCTTGCATATTGACAACATCGTCTGCAGAAATGCCATACTTCTTATATAGCTTATCAAGTTCTTCTTTAGTAAGATTCTTACTATCTGGCTTAACCACGGTAACATCGCCTGTAATGTTAATCTCAGTATGAGGAACTTGGTCTGAAGCATTCTTTTTCTCGTTGAAATTATCAAATAGCTCAGCACGAGCTTTACCTGCACTAAGCACAGCCTTTAAGTCTCCCATTTTTTTGCCTTCACGACTAACAAAGTCAAAATCTGCAAGACTCTTAGCTTTCTGAATAGCGAGATTATCAGTATTTAATGCGTCTACAATATAGTTAAGCATACAGATATCATTACTTAATTCAGAATAGCCTCGTACTTTACCAGGTTTAATTCTTAATGCGTCTACATATTTTTTCGACAACTCCTGTATTTTCTGAGGAGTAGACGCACTATCATTATTTGCCTGTTCAAGTAATTGAGCATAGTCGCGAGCTGATATCCTTCTTGCTGTTTCCATCAAGTCGATATCCTTATCAGCAAGAAACATACTATATAGTTCATAGACTAATCTTGCTCGATACTTTTGAGAATACGTCATATTCATACTCTCTATAGGTATCGAGCCATTGTGTAAAAACCATTTTTTTACGATATCAAAACTTTTCTCACTTGGTCTTGCCATCTTCTATTTTCGCGTCATTATCATTTTCTTTTTCTACAGCTTCTTTGCAAGCATCTACATAAGGTTGATATACTGCAGCAGCCTCTTCACCAATCAATTGCTTCAGTTCTTCAATTCGAGCAGTCATTGTCTCTAAGCGTTTAGCTGTTGCAGGTTTATCTTTACGCGACAAGTATTTAATAATCTTTGCCGCAGCTTCTTTATTCGCAGCTTCTTTTTCTTTAGCCGCAATAACATCAGGATGCTCACTCTGGATTGTTTGCACAACCTCCTGCGCAAATGTCTCAGGCATTTTATCATAATAGACCTTCAATGACTTTTTTAAAGGTTCAAGGTCAACATCTGATACATTATATTTCTCCTTAAAGGCTTGACGATAGATAGTATCACCACATAGTCTACCGTATACCATGGCCAACTCTCTGTCTACAGCCTCGTAGATAGATTCAATCTCTTCATTAAGATCGTGAGCTGCTTGTGCATAAGTGGCTACATCTTCAGCCTTAGCTCCTTGCTCAGCAAGCAACTTTGCTCGTTCTGCATTCGATGCGAACGAAGCTCGTTTGTCCTTAACACTATCTACTAAAGTTGCAAGCTCGGCAGAAAGAAATGGCTTTACCTTTTGAAGAGGCAAACGATAATCTGCTGCCTCTGTTTGCTCTAAAGAGGAGTTGACAGAAGAAAACAAATCAGGTTGCTTAGTAAGTTCTTGAACTTGCTTCATACTTTCTGCAGCATTCTTAGCCTCTATCTCGGCGACCTTCTCTGCATCAGTTTTTTCTCGCGTAGGATTTTCAATAACCACATGGCTATCTATACCTAAAAGTTTAGCTATCTCCATTCTTTTAGCCGACTCTATAGATGCAGCATCTTCATTTGCACGCTCAGCATCCATCAAGGCTTTTTCTTCTTTAGTTGGTCTACCACGGCGGCGAGCTATCTTTACTGAAGGTAGCAAAGCCATCATGTCGCCATTACTATCTTTAAGTGTAACTCCAGTTGCTAAATCTTTTTTTATTCGATTAACATAATAAAGAATACGAGAGAGGCGACGCTGAAAATCAGCATAAAACAAAGTCTGCATGCAAAAATCTTTGGCATACGAAAATGCAGTCAATAAAACTACGCCATCAGCAAAATCTTTACGATCATCAGAACTCCAATCGGGAGTTTGTTGCAAACGTGGTAAAAGAATGTTGGCAAACTCATTCAATGCGACAACATACTGCAATTGTTCGTCAACATTCATTTCTTTGTAATTTTTCTGTTCCATATACGAAGTAATCTTTAAGTTCTATACAAAAATATTGATTAACAAGTAGTTAAAAAGGACAAAAAAAGCGCCACGACATTAACATGCCATGACGCTCTAACGACTTTGTTTATACGAATAACAGAAAAACGCTTGTTATGCAGCGGCCTTGCTTGCGAGCATACCATCCCAGCCATCTTCACCTTCAGGATTAGTAACATACTCATTCTGGAAGGTTACAGGACTAAGTTTTAAGGTAATGACCGTCTGGCGCTCATCCTCTGCTTTCTGACCTGTATCAGAAGCAATACCGCCACTATCAGCTACAACCTTGTACTGAGGTGAGTACATAATCTGACTTACACCATTATCTTCGCAAATGACAAAGATATCAAGGTTGTTAATTGCTCGTGTCAATTTAGCGATTTGTTGGTTTACTGCTTCCAAGGTGAAAGTCAACTCCAAGCTGAAACCTTTACGACGACCAAGTGAAGAGCCCTTAATGCCTACGGTGTTTTCTTTACACTGGATTTTAAACAGACCTTTGCCTGCCTGAAATACAGGAGTAGAATAAGAACCATCCGTCATTTTTAGCACGGATGTTAAGTCGCTCTTCAAGCCGATGTATACGTTGGTACCAAGACCAGCGAAATTCTCAAGACACTCATTCTGCGAGAGTAAGTCTGTGAGAGTAGGACATGCTACAACTGCCATAGTATTTATTTGTGTTTGTGTTGTTGTTAATTACTGTTTTTATATATTCGCTACCGAGATTTAGTCGGTAGCGAATTGCGAGTGGATAAAGACTACTCAGTCTTCTTAAAGATCGCAGAAATGCCATCAGGAGCATCTGGCATTGTTATGGTAATAGTAGTAGTAGTAGCACCATTGCTCCAAGCTACAAACTCATGGCTCTCCAATGCTTCTGCTTCAAGCTGGATGGTTGTACCTACACTATATTCCTTGCTTTCACTTGCAGTAATATAGCTGCCACCAACCTTTACCTTACCCATGGTTGCGTCAAAACCAACGAAGAAGGTGTTCTTCTGATAATCGCCCTGCCAAACCACACCAGGAGTCAACGAACCTGTTGACATTGCAAAATCAGAAGGGTTGACGTTGACAACTCTGGTTCCCTGAACTGATTGCAGCTGCCATACTACATCCAAGTTGTCAGTACCGCTACCAATCTGAACACTGATACTGTTGTAAGAGTCGAGTGAATTAACACCATACTGAAGATTGTTCTCTGTATAGGCCATCATTCGGTCGCCCTTGCCATAGTCCTGTGAAGGAACAAAAATCACAAATGGGTACTCTTGAACCTGCCAGTTGCCTTTCTCGGCTCCATCAAGCATCTTGACAGTACGGATTGCGCGGTTCTTGTTAGCATAAGAATCCTGCAAGACAGTTGAAAGTTCAACGGAAATCAAAACCCTTGCCACTTTGCGTTTCAAGGCTGGCGACCAAGCATTGTAGAATGTTCGGAAAGTATTCCAAGCCTCAGTATCTGTCTCGTCAGTAATCGGCGACAAGTCGATTGCGTCTACCTGTATAAGATTCTTACGAGCAAGAGAAATACGACCATTGGCCATATCTTTGGCGATATTGGTATTAAAACCATCGTAGAGACCTAAAGCCTTAGTATCTTCATCCTCGCTGTCAGCATTCTTCTTGTCACCCCAGAAAAGGTTTGCAAAAAGGTCGTCAGTATAGTTGGCGATGATCGCCTTGACAGCAAGCTCTGCAAGAGGATAGCTAAACTTAGCTGAGCCATCTACCTTATAAGGAGTCTCGATATATCGATCTTGGTTATCAGTATATCGGTTCCAAGCTTGCTGAGCAACAAGCTCGCGCTCCTCGATATAACCAAGCGAGCTACTTATTGCTTCGCCAACCTTCTTGCGACGAGTGGTGCCACCCTTACGATTGAATACTGTCTGAGTATCTTTGAACTGAACGCCTGAAACTACCTGAATGCCCAAACGTGCAAGCTCTCCAGGATTAGCGTAAGCAGCTCCCATTATTGCCTGACTCTTAAAACGGTCGGCAATGTGTGTTAGATAACTTGTACTAATCATTCCCATATTCCTTAAAATTTTGAGTTAATTACTGTTTGTGTTGTTAAAATTGAAGATTAGAAGCGGTTAGCCACCGTAAGCATTGTGTGCGATCTTAGCGTTGTATTCATCCATACGCTTTTTGTTCTCAGCAGGCGACAAAGAGCTGTCATACTGAGGGACCTCGCAAACGAAACCTTCTGCCTGTACTCCATTACCATTGTTAGAAGGTGAAGGACCTGCAGCAGGACTCTCGCCTGGATTGTTTGTAAGTGCAGTTACCTGATCTCTCAAATCAGAAATGGTCTGCTCATTCTCGGTAAGAGTCTGAGTCTGCGTCTCGATAGTTCCCGACAACTCGGAAGTCTTCTGCTTCAGCTCGCCAACCTCGGTTATCTTTGCGTCAAGTTGCGCCTGCAAGTTAGCCAACTTTGCTTCATACTCAGCCTTTGCAGCGTCGAGGGCTTTCTGACCATCAGCCTTTGCATTTGCAACCTGAGCTTCATAAGCCTGGCGACTCTGCTGAATATTGGCAACAAGGTTATCAACCAAAGGTGCGTTTAGAAAGACTCCCTCTTCGCTGGCATGAAGTTCGGTTACTCCACACAGCATAGCTACTGTCTGATAATTCTTTTCCATGTTTTCTATTTTTGTTAATTTTAGATTTTTAGTCGATGCAAAACCAATTCCTGCCGAATGAGAAGACTGAGAGCTGGCACCATCATTACCGGAAGTCGGTTTGTGCGATTCCCGATAAAGTTCCTCTATACGTGCTAAACATTGAGCATAATTTTTCTGTCCATCTACAAGAATGCCTTCAACCTCTGAGCAGGCAAACATTCTACCGCCAAGGTGAACATCATCTTTAACTTTAGGACAAGCAGCCTTTACATCAGCAAAAAATTCAGACTCCAACTTATCAAGGTCGGCTATCAAAATTTTATAATCGCCATCATCAGCCGCACGCTTCCATTCGTTTTTATGGATAGAGTGAGTGGAATACACCTCGTGATAAGTTTCACCAGTTTCAGCCTTCTCACCATCCTTCATGCTATACCATGCAGCCATCACACCAATGCTTCCCACCTCGTCGGCAGGATTCATGTAATAGCGTTCATCACTCAGAGCTGCGATATACATTCCTGCCGAAGATGCCATACCATCGATATGAGCAATGACAGGCAATTTCTTTGAGCGTGCATAGTCAAAGGCGTACTTATAATCCGCAATGGCCGAAGCTGCACCGCCTGGCGTATTGAGATAAATAAGAAAACCGATACAATGCTTGTTGTCAGCATTACGAAGAATGATATTACGATGGTCTTTACTGCCGTATGAGCAAGCGCCACCATTTCGAGTGACAGGTCCTTCGATTTTGATAACACAGATATATCTCTCATCATCTTCCTCGTCAGCATCCATATCGCCATCCCAATCTTCATCATTCTCGTACATCAAATGCGAGACGTGAAATTGACCATCTTTATTCCGACGTTCGATAGCTGCTAAAACAAAATTAGTGTCGTCAAACGAAGCGTGATTTTGGCGGTTGCTCTCAATCTGCTCGCGGTATAGGCGAACAAAAGGAGCATCCATCATCAGCAACTTCATTGTCAGAATTTCGTGAAGACCTTTTATCATTGTTGTTTTTACGATTTAATTACTAAGTACAACACAAATTTACAAAATGCAAAAAGCGTAAAGGACACATTAATTGTACGTTTACCATCAAAATTGGGCAAACAAAAAAGGCAACAACTCATCACGAGCTATTGCCTTACCTTGATTATAAAAAATGCGTTTAGAATTTTAAAGAGACGCTTCCCTAATTCTTCGACATCAAAATACTAAATCTATGATCTAAAAAACGTTATTTTGTTACAACGTCTATCATATTAGAATACGACTTACCAATAATCTTTACTGTTGCCGTAGTGCCATCGTTGGCTCCGGCATTAATTATCTCAATCGCTGATCCATGTGGGAAACAATAGAGCAAACGACTTGAACCGTCAGCATACCTTAATATAATAGAGAAATCCACATCCTTAAAGGCTTCTGCCGCCAGTTGTGAACTTAAAATGTTATCATTTATCCCCGATAACCCTGTAACTTGAACCTCGTGGGTAAAAATCACCCCACTATTTGCTGTTGCCTGCGAGGTCTTAAAACTAATTTTTGCGCTCTCTTCAAGTTCTACCAATATTTTAGGTTCCGAAGAATCAGAAACATATCTTATAGAAAAATAAGGAGGTCTACGAAAAGAGGCAAGAACCTGAGTTATCATAGGTATCGATGGAGGAAGAGAAATACCTAAATCACAATTCGGATAGATATCAATAGCACGTATATTATCAGCTATCAATTCTGTACATTTGTTATTCATATTACAATATTTTTATTAAAAAGTTACTCGGACAAAAATTACCACATTTTTCTCCATTTTTTTAACTTACATTAATGTCGTATTTAACAATCAAAATTTATTTTGATACTATTGACTTCTTTTCGTCAGTATAGATAATGCGTAAAGCTTCCATATTCTTTTGCTCCTTCAAACTGCGTTTACAGTTCTTCGGAGCTAATTTACGTTCAAGCATCTTGCGTAAACTATCACGCTCTTTACCTGTTCGTGAGCCGCGAATATTATGGGCTTCTAAAAAGCGCTCGTATAAATCAATATTAGTACGACTTACATTCAGTTCTTCCTCGACACGCTTGTTTGCCAAATACCAGTCATAAAACACCGACTTAAAGTTAGCAATTAAGAATTTCCGTAAGGCTACAGCAGAACTTCTGTCAAGAGCGTAATTATCATTAGTAGGATGAAACCTTCCTTCTCTGTATATCTGTTTAGGAATCTCGATACAGAGAAAATCGCTACTATTCAATTTGTCGTTATTCGTTGTATTGGTAAGCAAGCAAACCTCTTCGGAAGTCAACCAAGTGTCAGGATTACGATTCAAAACTTTACTCGAAGAAACGGGCGACTTGCCTATACACATAGTCTTCCAAGTATTCTGCGAGAAGCAACCACGGACTATTTGTTCATTAATGGTGGTAAAATGCAAGCCACGAACGAGTAAGTTGTATGGGTGAGTGCCTGGTGTAAAAACATAAGGATCACTACAAAGGAGAAGATTATTAGAATCTTCACCTCTGTAATAATCTGCGTATAATGAATTTATTCTAAGATATATCTTACCCATGTCTTAACTACTAATTTATCATAATTGCCATTATCAATAAATAAAATTACCGATTCCTACACATCAATTATTCCTTCAGCAAGGAACGGAATGAAGGTTTTCATTTCAATCAGGATAAGCTGACATAATTCTTTAGCATCAGGATGTGGAGCGCCAGTAGTTCCTCGTAAACGAAGATCAAAGATATCATGCCATTCTTTACAACTATAAGTATATACCACCTTAGTAGCCGTTTCCAATGGCAACACGCCACGAGCATGCTGCGGCTGCATACCATGGCGAGTGAGATAAAGATAACTTTTTTCAGCTACCCACCATGCTAAACGCATAGCCCATTGATGTTTTCTTGGCAATCTTCTAAAACCTTCTGGTTCACAAATACAGATCTGCCCACCATGCTTATTAAAATTCACATATCTGGTACTCTGCTCGGCAATGGCATTAGGCGACTTTCTGTTTAGTTCCCTCGAAGTTGCAATTTGTGTGGTGCAGCAAACAGTAACACGTACTGTCATCAACACCGCCTGTCGCCATGCCGTAGGCAGTTCCTTTGCCATACGAATATAATAAGCCTCGCTAACAGAATACTCAGATAGACGATGGCACAATCTTTCGTGTTCTAACACGAACTGACCATTCAAAGCAAGAAAAACGGGGCTTGCTATATCCTTATCTTTGCGTTTCCTGGAAGTAATACGCACACAGCCACAATATGGGTTGCTCTGCAGATAAAGTATTATTCCTGCACTCATCTTATGGCCTTTAGGGAGATAAAAATAATATGTAGAATGACGAAACATCGAAAGATGTTTTCTATTTACTAAGCTCTGTATAAGAGCAGTATCTGTGCCTGTCGCCTGACTTGCATAGCAAACACGAGCGCAACGAGCAATATGACTTTCGTCATCTTGCCCTTGCGCCCACAATTCAACTTTTGCAGATATTTGTTTCATTTATTTCTCTCAAATTTTAATTGGTCAGTATAAAAAGAGCGACATTCAAAAAACTACGCCATAAGTCAGCAACCATGAGCAATAAGTAGACTAACCAAACATAGAAAAACGGTGCCGCTCTAACTATCTACACCATGTTGTCAATAACAACATAGCGCAGACGGAAGTCGTTTTTTTTATATAGGACCCCGCGAATCAACCTTATTTTAAGTAAGCGGAAACAGAAATAAGGAATATCCTGCCGACTGCAGACTTGATTATGCTGAAACATTCTTTTTAACTTATATCATTTATATGGCTTTAGATTTTGCAAACTTACTTAACACCAGGAGTTCAATGTCTGTTATCAGCAGTCTATTCCAAATTCTGTTTTTCGCTTAATATCTTTAAGCACGAAATAATACTCCTCTACAGATTAATACAACGATGGGAATGCCGCCAATGGCAACTTTTTAGGTAATAAAGTCAATGTTCCCTGTTCAAGCGCTTATTTGTGTCAGAGCTTAGCCCCTCAGATACGAACGCTCTTCCTTTACCTCTTCAGATTATATCGCGCCAACGTCCTGCAAAATATGTATGCCGCCAAACTTTAGAACGATTATCGTCTTGCCATATTTGAGCTATTGAATTATCCTTTGCGCTCATTCCTCTCGTTTCATTCAGCGCAATCTCTTTTTGTTACGGTTGTCATAACCGCGAGAGAGAGACTTCCGAAGCAAATCCAAAAGTCTTAATGACAAGAAACATACATAAATATGAGGTTCGATGTTGTCCCAGACTTCCTATTGGCGAAGACTAATTGCCTATAGAAACCACCGACGACATTCACCACGTTGTAATCTCAGAGAAGTGTATATTCAATGCAAGTAGTCAAAGATCTCTTTATATATAATGGTTATTCAACCATCATGTATGTTTTTTTCTGTACAATTCTGCTCTTTGTTCCTTAGTCAGTTCTACACCTGCTTTATTGCAAAGACCGAAGAACTTCTCTATCGTAACCTTACCTGGAGCATTTCTAAAGCGAACACAGGCATCATACTGGCGAAGACATTGCCTCTCATTATAATTTTTATAATATTTAGAAAGACGATTAAACCAGTCTTTACCCAATTCAGCATCAAAACGCGCCAAAGCCAAGCCCATTTGAAACCAATCCTCATAACCAGGAGCAATATCCAACTGACGTGATTCTATGTTTTTAACCAACATTTCAATACAATCAGTTGTGAAATCCTTATCATATACTGAAGATATGTTAGTTCTTGCAGCATTCTGATAATGACGTTGCTCCAACATGCCTTGTTGTATAGCTGCAGGCAGACCTGTATAAGGAATTGCATTTTCGTTAATATATGGTTCCATATCAAACGAAGCTATTCTCAGACGAGTTATATCACGGCAAGCCTTGTCGAGGGTAATACCCAAACGAGAATACTCTTTACGCAAAGCATCGAAATGTTCGCCATGGCGCTCAGGATAAGCTAACCTCACCATCACGAAGTAGCCCAAACCCGAACATGACTTAATTATGGCAGCTGTCTCAGGTCTATCCTTCAGACATAGCTTAATCTCGTCAAGGTCTTGCTGTTTATTGTCTTGGAAGTCGATATCCAACGCAATGAAACCAGTATAAGACGTAAGCAAATCGGTGCGTCGTCCCTGCTCGAAATAACCACTCAGAGTAGCACTCGGTAATCCTATCTTCAGTTCTCTGACTACAGGATCCTTTTTAGCAGCTTCAAGCCCTTTTTCAGAGGCAACCTCCATAAGCTTAGCTCTATATCGCTCTACCTCGTCTTGCCAGTAGCCTCCAAACAGGAAGTCGGAAAGGGACATGGAACGCAGATAACTATGAGTATTATAATCATAGTATTCACCACGACGGTCCCTAACATCCTTAAAGATGGAACAACTAACATCAAAGATACTGCTCATGTTTCATATTGCTTCTGTTTACGTTTGCAAAGATAGGGAATATTTTCAATATAAATATTAAATTCATATATTAAATATTTGTATTTCACGTTTTTTAACTGCGTTATACTATCTTTTCACATTCTACATATTTTATATATATTATAAATACCAACACATCCATCTTTAATAACTTTTTATAGCCTGTTTGGAATAATTAAAACACAAAACCATTCTATATATAAGTTATTTAGTATATTTGCACCATAGATACAAAATATCAACCTCTATAAGAAACAAAAACACTATGACGAAAGTAATACATGTGCACCTATTAGTAGGAACGCACAACAAACTAAAAGATTTCTACTTTAGTTCGATAGCTGCAGTATACACAGTTCTAACCTCTAAAGAAGTTGGCGCAACTCTAAGCTATCTTCAGCATGCAGGACTATCTGGTAATGGCACCGTGATAACAAAGAGAGCTATCATCAAACAGTCAACCCTCATATCTATACAACGAGGATTAATCCAACGCAACGATAGCCAAGGTCGAAAACCATAATCGATCTTAGCTGTTTTTCGTTTCACAATAAGCATATAAAATTATCAGCCTACTGAAAATGAATTTTCAGCCTATTGAAAATCATTTTTCAGCCTACTGATAATTTTTTATTTCCTACAAGTTGTTTTTCACTCCGTCTTCTACTTTATTTTTTAGTCCTCGACAAAATGCCAGGCTTTGCCATAAGTTTGCCACACTTTTGTCTAAGATTTGTCTCATGAATGAAATATTTATTTTCTTGATTTTCATCTCCTTACGTAGAAAAATGCCATTTTTATTCTCTTTTATATATATTAAAACACACGTAGGAGAAAAAAAATAAAATAGAATTAATAGAGATTTATTGGATTTTTGTTTACATGAAAGCAAATCTATAAATATACGCTTTTTCGCTTCAATTCTTTTTCATTAAAGCAGTATATCTCAATTTTGGCTACATGTCACGGAGTGACAAAAATGTAATTTTACATATTTTTTTAGGGTAAAGGGATTTTACTTTATGTAAAAATATGTAATATCGGGGATAATATCGACAACTTTCGTGGGTTTATATAGCCCCTATATAGACATATCGGACATTTTTATTCGTAACTCACTGATAATCAAGTCTGTCCAAAAATGTCCAGTGTCGGATAAAAAATCCATGGCGGACAAAAATGTCCGACAGTGTAAAAATGCGGTTTGAAGACTTGGTAATCTCAGATAAAATCAGTAAATTTGCACTATATATTAAATTGGGGTGTTATATGCTTTTTATTCTTACCTCATGAGATATGATTGCCTTATATGCAATACGGCGTACCGCATAAACTTGCTTGCGTAAGACTGCGCATAAAAAAATATGCCCAGCCGCTCGAAAGCAGCTGGGCATATTGGTTTTATTCAACGAAAAGGTCGCTTGCTGAGATATTAGCGTTTATTGCGCATAAACCGTTGGGCTTTTTCGAAGTCTTCATAAATTCCTCCTGCGCCAAACATATTCGTTTGCGCTTTAATTGGTTTTTGTAGCTGAGCGGTAAATGATTGTATCGCTGGCATCATTGCTTGAAGCGTGGCGACGATATTAGTCATATCGCTGGCGTTGGTTGCTGGAGAAGAAAAAGAATCAGAATGCGAGAGAGCGGCAATATTCCCTGAGTCGTAAACCTTGTATGTACGTCCACTCCTATTGCGGTCAAATTCTACAATGTCGCGAATAATATCCGGGCGAGCCATCATCATTGCAGCTGTAGTTTCTCGTCCTATAATCATTTCTGGACCCCGCTCTGCAATAAGCGAAGGTTTGCCTCCTATCATCGTTGCTATAGGCTCTGTTATTAAGCCAGTAGCGAGTTCGTCGGTGGGTTTTGCAGCATACACCTTTCCGTCGTTGCCGACAACAGGATATGTCTTGCCGTCGATAGCTCCACCAAAAGCAGAAACGTTGCCACTGTCATAAGTCAACATACCTGTAACGAGCTTTGTGTTTGTGCTCGACGAGGAAGATTTGCCTTTGCCAAACAATTTGCTTAATGCAGAATTGAGTAAGCCCATAAGCAGACCTTGTATGACTGCAACAAGAGGAAGTCCGAAAATACCTAAAGACCCAATGATTTTTGCAGCGCCCGACGCAATACCTGCGAATACATTGCCTTGTGCTTCAGCACCGGTAATCTGAGCATCTGCCGCAGCTTGCTCAGTTTTCATCTCAGTAGTCTTTTCGCCTGCCGTAGTCAAGATGTTTGCTTTACCTTGCTCTGCAGTTTTAGTAACTTCGAGTTTCTGGTTTGCAGCATCTGTTTCGAGCTTTGTGTCAGCTTTGATTTTTTCTTTCTTGGTCTTGTCTTCGTCTTTAGCATCCTTATCAGAAGCTTTCTTTTTCTTCTTAAAGAATGAGCCTAAAGCCTTGAAAACAGACTTGTGAGTAGACTCATTAGCCTCCTTCATTCCTTCTTCATACGTCTTTTCGCTCTTTAGCATACGCTTATGAAAGAGAGCACGCTGTATTTCCATCTTTACCTGCTGAGCGAGCATATTGATTGTCATCTTGGCAAACGAGCGAATCATGTTTTCAGTAGCCTCTTTAAGAGCATCACGACCTTCAGAAGCTGAATCTGCCATCTTTACAAAAGCTTCACCCACAGACTCGGAAAATTGCTGCAGAGGATCAATCCATTGCTGCAATAAGTCCATACGAGCCTTGATAGCGTCGTTGACATTGTTGGCATAAGCGAGTTCTGCATCCTGTGCCTCACGCTCTGCCTGACGGATTAATGTCATATCGGCATTAGCCTGACGCATCATTTCGAGCTTTGCCTGGGCAGTACGCATTTGCTCTTCTACCATCATTATATTAGGATTGCCCTTAATAGTGTCTGCAAAGCCATTGTTGCGAGCCATTTCTTTAGTATTAAAGAAAGCACCACTATCACCACGCCCATAAATTCCCTCGACTCCTGCCTGGAGAGATAAACTTCGCTGGCGTTGCTCGGCAGCCGCACCTTGAGGAGAGCGCTCCCAGCGTTCAGCAAATACTCGCTTATCTCGGTCGGCATTAGTTTTCATCTTGGCATAGTAATCGTCATCAGCCTTGACGAGAGCAATATAGAAGCTCAGTATCTCGTTACGATATTTAGGTATGTCGGCAACCCAGGCTTCCATGTCTGGCATAGCCTTAGCCCAAGAAACAAAGTCTGACTTTTTAGGAGTAACTTCCGCATCGTCTTTTGCGTTCCATTCGCCATTAGTGACAAATTCTTTTAACCAATCGCCAAGAGCTTTATTGTCCTTAACGTCAAAGCCGTAATTCTTTGTGCCATTCTTGACAAAATCTGTGAGCAATAGATTCTGAATGGTTGGTGCAGAAGACGCTGTTACCGTAACATCAGGAAGGTTCAATGCCGAGCCATCAAGTTGACTGTTTTCCTTATGTTTCACATCCTGTCCTGCAAAGAAATTCTTCGGACGCTCGAAAGGAATACCCATATCGAGGAGCTGCTTTGCAAGATCGTCGCTAACATCCTTGACCACATCATACTGCCGGAAGTAGGTGTCTACTGCTGTAATCATCTTGCCTTGTGCTTCGGTAAGTTTCAGGCGATATTGAGCACCTTTTTTATTGATGTCGTTAATTACGCTACGACCGTCGGGCATACCATTGCCTCCTGTAAAGCGAGCGAGCAAATTGTATGTAGCAAGACCATTAAAATTCTGCATGATCTTCTGAGAAGCGTCCGAATTGGATGACTGGTCTACTCTATCGAAGCCCCACCCTATCGTCTTCTTCATATCCTCAAAATCATTCTCGCGACCGCCAAGGGCTTTATGTGCCTCTACCTGTACCTGCAAACGGCGCTGTTCGAGCCATTCCACCAATGAATCGGCTTTAACTCTCGTTACTTCACCGTCATTATACATCTGCTCAACAGCATCTTTTTGCAAAGTATAATATTCGTCAATGGCAGAAACAACGGCAGTAGCTTGCTCCTTAGCATTTTTAAAGGCTTCGTTGGCAGCCCTGACAGCATCGTTGTGCTCTTTTTTAAGTCGAGCAAGTTCATCTTTGTCAATAGCCTTGTTATCGAGTGAACCCAAATCCTCTGTAGGTTTATTGTCGTCAAGGCCAAGTCCTGCGTACTTTTTATAAACTCTTTGTGTACGAACTTTCAAAGATCCATAAGCACGAAGATAACGAAGAGCGTAGAGAGCGATATCCTGGGATTTTTTATGGTTCAAATCTTTCACATCGTCTTCTGCGCCCATAGTTCTATCGCGGCGAAAAACTGCAGATAGACTATTTGAAGACAATGGACGGTTAAACATTTGATAGTTTAATAGAGACAGCATATCACGAACTCCCATGCCTCTATGATCTTCATAAAAAGCACGCAACACTTTTGACGAATAGCCTGCTGCTTCTGTACCCTTTACGAAATTATCATAAGAAACTCCCAAATTGCGCTCGTGGGAAGCTGCTGGCACAATGTAATTTTTTACATCTTTCTCTTTGAGTTCGAGATAAGCCTTACGCTGTAAAGCACTATTCACCTCTTCATAAGCACGAGCCAAATCTTGCGCAGTTGATGTTTCTGTAAGCAGCTTTGAAAGATAACCACCAAATTTTTCATTGAATTGTTGAATTGCTACCTTATGTGCATTTGTTCCTTTTGCTGCATAATTGATAGCAGCTGTATAACTCTCTAACTCAGACACACTTTGCGCATAACTTTCCGGCATGCTTTTTATTTCTTTATTAAAGCCACGCATAAATTTTGTAGCCTCCGCAGCAGCTTTAGAGGTTTCATACAATCTGGCGATAAAAAAACCTACTGCAGAGGCAATGGCTACAACAATGTTCGCACGTGTGGCGAGACTAAGAGCTTTAAAAGCTGTTATAAGCTTGCGTATGACTTGAATAAAAGAAAGACCGGAAGCTGCCAACTTTTGCCAAGCGGCGAATAGACCTTGCGTACCAAAACCTAATATGACTGAAGGTAATAGAAAAACGATTAATTTTAAAAGACTAATCAAATCTTTAAGTCCTTCTTTTAATACAAAAACAGCTATTGTACTCGATGTAAACTGTTTGCTAAGATCATACCATGCTTGCGCAAGTTCTTTGGTTATATCTACAGTATTTTCATTAATAAAAGTCTTTGCCCAAAGATTATTTGCACGTTCCATCAATGCCTGTGAAGTTTCCTGCTGTATAGCGTACTCGTCAAGTACGGCAGTGCCCTCTCTGTAAGCCTCTGAAGATGTGCGGATATGCTTTTCAAGCATATCTACATTCTTCGCCATGGCCGTCATAACATTCATAAGTCGTGTACCATCAGAACCGAGATCTTTGAATATAGGCGCAAGAGCATTCATATTACCGAGGTCGTGCATCTTATGGAAGATTTCAAGAATTGCGTCCATAGCCCTACCCTGCTTGAAATAATCATTGATTGTACCCTCTGGTATCTTTAAGGTTTTTTCAATCAGATTATGATTCTTCTGCAAAGAAGAAAAGAGCTTTGTAAAGGCAGTAGCAGCAACTTCAGGAGCCAAATACATGGCATCGCTGGCAGAGCCGAGGGCTAAAAGTTGGTCGGTGGTAACACCTGCAACCTTGGCCATCGCTGTCAATCGCTTCGCAAACTCAACAATGTTAGTTGATGTTGCCGTACTCGTAGAAGAAAGACGGAAAAGAGCAGAACCGACTTTGTTCATTGCATCTTCCACATTCATCTGCTTCAGCAGTCCCATATTCTCTACAATCTTGCTCAAAGCGGTAAGAGCATCAGCTCCCATATCTTCTTTGAGTGCGACATTTACGACATTTGCGGCACGAGTAAACTGAGCTAATTGGTCAGCTCCTCCTTCACCAAAACCGAGTTTTGCGCCAGAATAAGCGATATCGAGCAATTCGGTTGGCGCAGTCCTGGTGTCTTGCTTATAGATTTCTTTAGTGAGCTGCTTAATATCTCCCATTGGCAAATTAGAGACCTTGCGGATATTCGCCATCTGGTCAGAGAGCTTGTTGTTAAGGCTTATCACCTCTTCTATCTTACTCTTGACCGTATTCATCATTCCAAACACACCTGCATAAGCAAACATATTACGTATAGTAGTTTTCCACGCAGAGCCATGTTTGCGGACAGCATTAGTATTTTTGTCTATTTGCTCTTGAATTTTAGTGAGGTCAGACTGAGCTTTAGCAAACTGTGGATCGTTGGCGGCAAGAGAATCGCGGAAGCGTCGAGCTTCTGTAGCAGCTCGACGAAGTTCACGAGTAGATGTAGATGTAAGATTTTCGACAGCATTCTTAATACGTGTTGTAGCAGTAACCGTTTCTTTCTCTGTATTATTTGTCGCACGTATCATCTGATTTAAGAATTGGGCTCTTTTAGAATTGCCTTTTCCTGCAGCCTCCAATTGTTTCAGCTCAGCCTTCCAACTTTTAGTCTGAGCGCGGAGCTGCTTCATCATATTCTCTGCCTGTTTAGCATTCAGAATTACCTGAATGCGTGTAATTACGTCATTTTGTGCCATGTTGTTTTTATATAATTCTATCCAAATTTAGCTATTTGCGACAGAGAATTAAGGACAAAGCCTTTTTGTCCTTTTGGCGTAATACCTTATATATATATTTGCATAACTAAATACAAACATCATGGCAGAGGTTAAAACTATTCAAAAAGCAGTTTTCCCGCTATCGTCGATAATAAAGACGTATATGCAACAGACAACGGACGATATTCAAATGAATATCAAAACGCAAAAAATATGGCCATACGAGGTATATCCTGGATATGCAGAGATAAACGAGCAACGTAAAGAGAAAAATCAATGGTATTCTACTGGCGAAGGTGCCAAGAGTATCAGAGGACGCATAATTAGTGCAACACCTGATTATGTTCATGTGGAATTTACAATGCTGCAGCACATGAGATTTGCAGACATGGGCGTTGGTCAAGGCACATCATACGAAGACGTACAGACGCAAAAGAAAGCTAACTACAGACGCAGATACATCCGTAAATGGAACCGATTTTACGAAGGTTTGAGCCACCGTCCTGCCATTATGATGACTATAAGACATTTAGGCTTCAGAATGGAAAAATATGTCGAGAACTTCTATGGCAAATCACATGTATCTGAAGTGTTCGCTTTTCCACAAGATCCTATTTATATAGATATATAAGTTAATAAAAACATGTTTTCATATAATCAACACAACATAAAAACATTATATTATGGGAATATTTAGCATATTTAAAAGTAAAAAGCAACGAAAATTAGACGAAATAGCAAGAGTGTCGAGTGTCTTTAAAACTCTATTCGAGCTTCAAAAAGACGGATTGATATTGTGGGAAGGTGAAAAAAGACGATTGTATATCGAGCAGCCTTTAGCTATATTAATGATGAGCAAAGAATGTAAATGGCGTGCATTCTTACACAACTGCTATCTTTGGGTATATTACCAGGAATGCGAGAGTACGGTAGAGAGCTATATGGTAGAGGAAGAGCTTAAAACTGTAAGACGTGCTAAAAAGGTATGTCCGAACCTTAGCGTGCGAGATATAAACCGCATTAAAGCTGCCAAGCGAGAGGAAATAAGTTTTAGCGATATAGAAAAAATAGCTCCAGAGTTAAAAGCCTTTGAATTTTTCATTATTCGGAGAAATAGCGAGGCGTTACCTGGTAAGGGTGCTGACGGGGGCACGGGGGAAACGGTAGCTGGCGGAGAGCTGCAGTGCGTCGGGCAATATAATCCTGAATCAAAAACTTTCGAGATTGCGCTTTGGAAGGATGTTGAAAAATTCATCCGCCAAAACAAACAATAAAAAAAGAGCTGCCTTCACAGGTAGCTCTTTTCGCTATTAAAACAACCTATTAACATTTTAACATTATTATAACACCAATGTTGCTATCTTGGTTCGCTAACCAATGACTTGTGCAATAAAAATGTAACTATGAAACATAATAACTAAAAATGTGACTATTTATATTTTACCGTAGAGATGCAAAGAGGACGAGGTTGTTTAACCTCGAACTGAAAAGCAAATATCCACCAACCTGACTTAAATTGAGGCAGACTACCCCATTGACACGTGGTGAGGTCGATACCACGTAGCGTATTACGGATGTTGCCAGTAATAGGGAAAACACCGTCCTCGGTTGTACCGATGGTCAATGATGGCAGACCTTTATTCGCTGCGGAATTTAGCGCCTGAAGAAAAGCCATAAAATCTTCGCATATCTCAGCCAAATCGACTTTGCATTCTGTTGCAGCTTCATCATCCGACTTAAAAGTAGTTCTGTTGCCTACTGTGCGCTGTCTTATCAAAAAGTATTCCGTATGCAAGTAGCTTATTATCTTATCATTATTAGACAAGAGCTTTGCGTCGACGAGAGTACTATGCGCCATACAAGGCGAAGCAGCAGTATTGACATTGCGCACAAACTCGTTTTCTGCATTCAGCGTATCTACGCGATAGAATGTTTTGTGTTTTTGCGTCGGGTCCGCGCTATGCGACAAAGGCTTATAGATACGAGCCCACTGCTCAAATATCTTATCAATTCTCTCCATTGCGACGTGAATGTATTGCTTGTTTTATTTTCTCGAAAGTGTCTTCGTCCACATTCAAGTGACGTTTAGTTTTGTCTTGCAGTATTATCTGACAAGCTTTAGCCCAAGCGCGACCATTGCAAGAACTTTCGTTTTCCAAAATACTTACAAATTCAACGCCACAGAATATAGCGGCAATATATGCAGCAAGATGTAGGTTGCCAAGATGAGCAAGTAACCGTTCGTCGATAAGGTCAGCAAGAACTATGCAGGCAAACACGACCATCAGGTCAAAAAGCATCTTAGACATGTGTGATGACTTTAATTTGCCATCTGCGGCTTCGGCGGTATACATTTTGCGTATTCGTCGATTCAGTCGCCAGGCTGTTATACAGTCAATCACAACAGCGTACACACACACATAGAAAATCTGCAAGCTCGGCTCAATGGTATACCATAATGCAGCCAAACCACCTGCCACAACGCGCGTTATCGTTGGGACAAAGTTTGCGAAAGTTGGATATAAAGCGTTTTGCATCATTTATTATTTTATTTAGTGCAAATATACAAAACGCTTTATTTATGATAAGGACAAAAAATTAGTCATCAAAATCGAAATCGAAGGACAACTCTGCAGCTTAACATCTAATTGCGAATTAATAACCTCATTATTATTTTCCATTTTCTGTTTTAAGTTTTATCACGAAAAAGTCCGTACCTAACCATTCTTCAGGACATAAGCCCATCTTCGGCTTACCGATAGAAATACTCTCAATTTCTTTTTCTATTCGTGGACTATCCTTACGACGACCATTAATAAAAAGAGCGTGAGTAAACTCTTTAGCATGCTGCGAAAAACGGTTCATCCAATATGGCTTAATCACCCGATAATCCTCAGTCTTCTCGCCAGACACAATCATATCAAACCATTGCTTTTTAATCGTGAAAGTCAAAACTTTCTTTTCCATTTTTTCCTTTTTGCTTTAATTTATATGCCTTCCAATCAACAAGCTCGTGACGAGAATCTATCCAACATATAAACGTTAAAGGAATTGCCATAACATGAATATCATCTCCATAAGTAGAAACCTTTAACATGATTTCGCCATCAGAAAAATCGCTGTCAAGAGTCGCACCAGTATAGCGTTTATGTTCAAAACCTCCTATACAATCATATTAGGTCAATTCCTTAGTTATTTGTTCAATATGCTCATCTTTCACATTTAACTTGTTTAAAATTCATGTTTATCGCAAACCAAGACAAAAGAAGAAGCGTGCTCGTCATTGCAGCACCATTCTATGCCTTTCGCCTCATTGATGAATGAACCAGAAGCAGTTACCGCAACACCTTTCGTTATCTTCGTATTCCATAAGCATAACTATATCTTTTTTAGTTTTATCTTTATTGCCTTCAGATTTCTTTCACCTCCATCCCAAAAGCAAGAACGTCTAAGATAGAAAGGTTGACCTTTAAGCCAAGGGAACTTATTATAAAAAGCCTTCCATTTAGCCTTTCCTGCCTTCAAAGGAGGCACTTCTATACAGCTTCTAACATAGCAGCTACCAAAGACTAATGTATTATCACAAACATCTTTATCCATAACTATTCCTCCTTTACACCGAATGGGGTGTCATCAACAAAAGTGAAACGTTTTAAAATGTCACTAAATTTACTGTGTAAAATTGTACCACAGGCACTTCCATAACCTATTAATTTATCTTCAATATAGATAATTAGAAATAAACTACCTTTGCCTTTTACCCAACCAAAAGGTTGATGCTTCTCCATTTCTCTCAAACACTCTTCTGCATTGGCAAAAGGCCTGTACCCAGGCTTTGGCTTAATGCGATATACCCATTTATTTGAAAACAAAATCTCGTCCATTTCCCACCAATCATTATTAGATTCTATACCTCTTATGGTACATGGTTTTAGTTAACCCTCTATAGCCTCTCCTGCGGCAAATGCCTGAATAATAGGCAATAAATCTGCTATTTCTTTACGATTCATGGTTTATTTCCTTTCTTTTTTGTTAATTGCTTTCAATCTCCTACGTTCTTTTCTATTGAGGATACGAGGTATATCAGCATCGAAGTTTTCTTTGTTGTCAATCTTCTCGTTAACAGCATCAAAGTCTGTTTGTTGATAATTATTTTGAAGTGCTTCTATCAAAGAGTCCAAAAATAAATCATGAAAATTGTGAATATTCGTTTGTTGTGGCATGTTTATCCCTCCAATTCTTTTATTAGTAAATTACTTTCCTTACCAAATGGTTTATAACCATTTTTCAGATACCACTTTAAAACAAAACTCTCGGATTCATGTTTATTAAATTCCAATCCGATCGTCTTCACTCCGTTCAACTTAGCTTGTTGTTCTGATAGTTGTAATAGGCGTTGTGCAACACCATTTCTTCTATGATTATTATCTACAAAGAGTGCATATATTAAAGCATCAGCTTTGCCGAAAATATCACTAACATATAGTGGAATGGATATTTGAACCGAACCATGATTCTCTTCATCAGTTATTAAGATTCTGATTTCATCCTTCCAAGTCTGCTTTTGTATCATAATCAATCCTTTAAGGTCAAAGTAAGCTCATCCTTTTTGACTGAGCTTTTTGTGCCGTGGGTTATTTATTTACTTCAGTAAACACACCATCAATTAATTGATAATATGTATCAGCTTTGATGTTTTCTCCATCTACAAATTCCGTCTTTACGCAAATAGGAACGTAGCAACCTTTTCCTTCGCTATATACCCATTCAGAAAGAGTAATCCATGAACCTATTTTTGCTTTTGCCAAAGCTTTACAGCCAGCACACATAATTACAGAATCTGAGCCTGTACTATCAATCTTAGCAAACTTGCCCGAAGAACTTATTTGAGCAAAGTCGCCAAAAGAACCTATCTTAGCAAAGTCACCCGAAGAGCCTATTTGTGCAAAGTTGCCCAAAGAGCCTATATGGGCGCAGTTACCGCTCGAACCTATCTCAACAGAATCACCGCTCGAACCTATCTTAACAGAGTCACCGCTCGAACCTATCTTAACAGAGTCACCGCTCGAACCTATCTGAGCATAGTCACCGCTCGAGCCTATCTGAGCAAAGTCACCACTCGAGCCTATCTTAGCAGAGTAGCCGCTCAAGCCTATCTGAGCATAGTCACCGCTCGAACCTATCTTAGCAGAGGGACCGCTCGAACCTATCCAAGCATAGTTGCCGCTCGAACCTATCTGAGCAAAATCAACACTCGAACCTATCCGAGCTGAATCAACACTCGAATCTATCTGCTTTCTTTTTTCGCCATTATCACTAAGAGAGGTTCCTTTTTTTACCAAAACTGGCGAAGTGATGTCTTTTAGCCATTGTATTCCTATATTTATGATGTCGGCAAGTTTCAATTCAGCCTTGATTCTAATGCGTGACGAACAGACTTTAGTAGTGTCTTCATCTCTATCAATATAACCAGATTGCTCTACCTCTGCGAAACGAGATTTTAACATGTCGTAGTGATCAAAAACCTCTAATGGCGATTCACAAGCGTTAAAACCTCTTATGCAACATTCTATATGCCCTTTAATTTTGTATTCTTTACCTACTTCGTATTGAAAGCCTTGACAAGAGAGAGAAGAATCGAATGCTTTATATGATTTTATAATTTTTTCTTCCATATATATGTAATAGGTTTGTTATTTTATATCTATGCCAAACAATTCAAATAAGAACTTATAATCCTATATTACAAAAGCCTTTTTCTTGCATTGTAAATCATGTTATATTTTATTTTTCATGTTCCGTCCTCCAAATTAATCTATACTTATTACAAAGATTGCGAAAGATTTTCTTTAACCAAATAGTCATTACAATCCGTTGGAATATGATCTGCTAAATCTTGCCAATAACAATTATTGTCATAATAGCAACTTTGACACTTTCTGATTTTAGGATTCATATTGTTTATCATTTAACTGAATAAGAGCTTCTTCACATCGCTCTATATTCAAATCCATATATGTCATTAGTTGATCATCTTTCCCAGCGTACATACCTTTCGTAAAAAAAAGGGCATCCTTAACCTCTTTAATTAATTCAATAGCCTTGCCTTTACTCATAGTCCTATAGATTTTTACTCTTTTGCCATTTATTATAGCCATCTCTTTCTACCATAAGATTCAAAAAAGATGATATAGGAGCATCTACTTACGTTTTTTTAAGTCTTCTGTTATGTTGGTATAAAACTTATTTCCAACCACCTTATACTTAAAGCGCTTATCAGAAAGAAAAGTCCCTAATACATTCATAGTTGGCATAGCATTGGCACTTTGAAGAGGAACCAGGCTAAAACAAGCCATTTTTTCATCCCAAACAACTTCCGTGATTGACTTTGTTGTTTGATTTTGAATGTAATCATGCTCAAAGATTTCTCTACCATCACAATCTTTAAGACCTGTAAATTGTTCAACTGTCTCAGATCTAACTAAGCGGTAGTCTTTCCATTTAGCAGAATCATCTATTTCCAACAAATATGCGCCATTGTTCATAACAGATAATGGAATCAAAATACCTTCGCCCCATTTATCTTCTCCTTCAAATTTTGCTCTAAATTTAATAGTTCTCATTTTATTTTGTTTTTTAGTTATTAATTCGTATCGTTGCCATCCGGCAGCCCAATTTACAGATGCTGGATTACAACAAAGGAAAGAGGTGTTCACATTTTTTACAGATTAATACAATCTTGCTCTACTATCGCTCATATCATCCATGGTTTTTACACGAAACCATTTTTTCGGTCTGTTTTTATTACTATAGACTGCAGCATAACCAATATATTCATGGCAAGCAAGGTGATAAGGCGAGATGCTACCGCCAAAAAACTCTGAACTTTCTTCGCGGCAACTATATTTGTTGTGGCAATAAGATATACAATTATTGCATATGAGGGGGGTATGACTCATAGTTTTATCTCCTTTTATAAAAATGTTTAGTCGGTTGTTTTCCTCTTTTTTAGAATCTCAGACACAAGTAAAGCTCTCAAAGCTTTCAACTCTTTGCGGAGTTTTATGTTTTCGCTTTGCAATTGCTTTACTTGATGTCTAAAACTCAATTCATCCAAATCTTTATACATTATATTGGCTTATAAATTAAGCAACATAGGCATAATAAGCAGAGTAAGTCTGCTATCTTCGCTATCTTCTTCAACTATCATAGGTCTATCACAAGAGATAAATGATAGCTTAACATTCTCGGTTTGAATATCAGACAACATGCTTAGCATGTGTTCTGCATGTACTCCTATAGACTCAGGCTTAGTCACTCCCTTAATTAATACATAGTCGGTTGTTTCTTGTGCCTTGTTTCCAAAGTCTATATCTTCTGCCTCAAGATTCAGGGACATTGTCCCAAAAGTCAACTTTATTATATTTGAAGCTTGTGAAGCGAACAACTTGACAACCTTTAAAGAGCGACGGAAAGCTGCCAGATTCAAGACTGCATATTTCTCGCAATTTTTAGGTATTACAGCATTATAATTAGGGTATCTACCTTCCATTATTCTTGCAACAAGCAAAGTTGAACCCGAAATAACCTTTATAGCTGTATCAGATACCAAGATCTGAATATCTTCTGCATCATCTACAACATGCTGCAACACTGCAACTACATTACGAGGAATATTAAAACCAAACGTTCCTTCTTTGTCATCTGCAGACTCACGAACTATAATATTCCGATACATATTACATGAGTCTGTACCAACTACTGTAAGCATCGTAGGTGTTACATCTACACGCACACAACTTAAAATAGGTCGTGCAGAATTATTATCTAAGTACTTAGAAGCTTCCTTTATATAAGAATAGAAACGTTTGCCAGAAGTCACAAGAGTATGCTCATACCATGAAAAAACGAGAATGGGATAATTATCAGCTTCAAATATTGGCGTCACAAACTGCTTGGTCTTTCCATTCTCGTCAACAATACTAAAGGTAATGCGTGCCGACTCAAAAGAAACGTCTACAGAAACATCCTGATCCGGATAGAATTGAAGTACTGGCAAGATTCTTTCAGTAGGCAGACAGAAATCTTTCCACCCACCTTGCTCTATGCTAAGTTGCAACGGTAATTCCAACCATCGTTCGGAATCAGAACCAATAACATGTATCTCACCATCTACCTGATGGAAATACACGCAGCGCAATATAGGTAATGTTGTCTTTACTCCTACGCATGCAGCTCCAGCCTTTGCTAAAGCATTATATAATAATGTTGTATTAATTTTAAAAATCATAATGATAATAATCTAAAGTTATGAGATTTTTTAGAATGGAAGGGCATCCTCATTGTTGCCCGATGTCTGCAGAGGATTACCATCTGCATCAAGTTGCGTAGATGGTTTCCAAGTCGTAGGAGCTGCTGCCTGAGCTTTAGGTGCTGGAGCACCAGCCAACTGACCTTTAGGCTCGTGCATCCACATCGAGGTACAAAGAGTAATATTAGATTTCATACCAACAAAAGCCTTCAACTCTTGTTTCTGTTGTTCTGTAAGAGTATCTGGATTCAAGTCAGGATGTTGAGAAAAATATAGAGCCTTCGCACGGTCAACCAACTTTTCTCTATATTCCTGTGTTAGCGACAGACTTATTCTATGCGAAGGAATGTTGTATACCGTTATAGGCTCCCCTGCCTGTATTCTATTCTTCTCCCACCATTTTACGATGCCTTCGCTCGCAGGACCCATAAAAATATCCATATTCGCATGAGTCTCGCCTTTTTTATCGACGTTGACATGAATTTGGTTCATGTCAAGTGGAATGCAAATATACCCTCTCTTTGGAGCATCAGAATCAATGCCTTCTAACAACTTGGCACCGAAGAGTGCCATTAAATCTAATTTTCCGCCAAATGTTGCCATGGTTTTATTTTTTATGATTAATATTGTTCAATAATTAAAATGGTAAATCTTTATCATTAATTTTAGATGCCATAGACCCGTCGCCTGCAGGTAACACACCACTAAAGCCCGACGACCTCTTGCCTTGTTTGAAGTCGGTGTAAGCCCTCCATCTTTCTCTCTCTTCATCGGTAAGCTCATAAGGATTACCGTCTTCGTCGAGTATAGGATCAGGGTCAACGCCCTTAGCTATAAATGCTTTATATCTGCGTTTTTGTTCCTCGTAGTCGGCAGGAATGTTCGGATCATCCGCTTTGTATATGAAGATAACCTTACTGTCTTCAATCTCGCGTATTTTCTTAGCGTGCACCGTAGGGTCATTCTCCCACTCTTTGCCTACAAAATAGCTCTGTATCTTCCATGCCTTCAGTCGGAAGGTGCCAGCCTTGAATGTATGTACAAAGCTACCATCACTACGCTGTCTTATCTGCGGCGGATTCACCACCATGTTATGATCATTACAGAATATCTCGACTTTCTTTCTGAACGAATCAGGCGAATATACAGACTCTCTCTTTTCGCTCGTATTGACAAAATCCATGTATTCGACGAAGCAAGAATCAATGTCAATAGGCACACCATACATTTGCTTATCCTCCATTCTGGCGAAGAAGTCTTTCTGCCATTCCATAAAGCTCTTGCCATATTCTTTTTCTTCCGTTCGCTCGATGGCTTGCTCTGTAGGTATGTTTATAATGGCATTATAACGCATTATCATCTGTACACCTATAGCGCATATATACGCTATCTGATTTCTACTGCTTGCAGACAGATATTCCGGATTAGACGTAAAATCCTTCATTATCTCTACAGGGTCTCGCGCTCGTTGGCTCTTCAGTACGTTCTCTCCACAAAATCTGTCGGAAAAGCCGCACAAGGGGAAACGACGTGTGGTTGAGTTCGACATATCATTAAGAGCGTAATTGCTACTTATGATTAATCCAGGAGCTTCTTCATGAGGCAACGTTATTGGGTTCTCGAACTTGCGCTGATATTTAAATCCGCTCGTCACATAGTTGTAAAACGTCTGCATATTCTGTTTCTCCTTCAAGTCCTCGATATGGACCACGCGATGATGTCGCGGTATCAATTCCGAAAAAGCAAAAGATACTTCCTTCGTGGGAATAATGCTCTTGGCATCTACGGTGAGTATATATCCACAACAGCCCATAAAGGTATTCACGAACGTAGACTTACCCGAACCTCCTTGTGCTCTCTGTCCTTGCTGGATGCTATTCTCCATCAGGTAAGGTGCACAATACGAGGAATTACCATGGTAACGGAATAACGGACGAGCTAAACAGAATAAGAGGTTTGCTAAGTGAGCATCTACTATGGCAATCTGGTCTTTGGTCAGATCTTCTCCACGATGTTTTCGTTTTTTTTCTTCTTGCCAATATTCATTCGCAAAGCCTCGCAACACAAGCAACGGTGGCCACCACTCTTTTAATGGTTTGCCACGAAAATCAAACTTCCATCGATACACTTTAGCCCAATTTTCGAGTCTATCCTCTTCTGCTTTTATTTGTTCGTCGGTATATGCAGGTTTCCCGTCTTCAGTCTTTTGATTTCGCCAGGTTTCAATCTGCTCTTTTCGTTGCCGGTATTCTGGATTCTCCTCTATAGAGAATGGCACATTATTTCCTAAGAAGGGCGTATGATAATCCCATGGCAGCACCTCACTTCGATTCACAAAATGATTCAAAGAATTATATGCCACAGGTTGTATGCTGTCAGGCGTAATTCTTAAAGCGCAATTGCGATAATAGAAGTAATCAAGTTTCTCATTATATGCAGCTCTATAGTCAATCTCTTGCAATGGCAAGCCATCAATGGTTTTATCACTAATTTCTCGTGCTTTTTCTATTGCATCGCAAAGTTTCTCAAAGTCGGTACTGTCTGGTCTTGCCACAGTTTTAGCATATTCACGCAAGCACTGCCTGGTAGCAGATACCATACTTTTTCTATCCAATTCGTCAAAGAATGGAAAGTCTAAATGATAGAATCTACCGACCTTATCTATAGAGTCTTTGTTTTCTACCACACGACAATAACCTTCAGAGGCCATAAACTCCCAAATCGTAGCAGCGTTCACAACCCAATAGTCATCTTTTGTTTCGCCATTCTTATCTTTCTTGGCTACATGCTTTAATGGCGATGAAGGCAAAGCGGAAATGATAGACGAAAGAAAGAATCTATTTATATCGTAATCCGAGGTAAAAGCCTGCTCCTTATCCATCTTGAACACAAGAAAGAAGTCTCGCACGGAATTTACAGCATGCTGAAATATCCTTGAACGAGAGCAATGACCGCTAACATCAAAGAATGATTCAGGTAACGCGGCACGATATATCTCACGATATTTTTTTCCTATCATCCTCGCCTCGCGAATACTCGCAGAATCGTTGGGAAATAAGGTGTATATACGATGAGCAAAACCGTGCATTTTACTATATTGATGTGCAGAAAAAGAAGTACTGGCATAATTGAAACACACATGATATGCCTTACCTGCATAATCCTTGCTGTTTGGATAACTTGCTGACAAGGCATTAAGGTGATAATATGTGCTAATGGCGTCTGCTATCGTCTTGCAAAATATTATATTGTCGGCCTTAATCTCGTGAGGTTCCATCGTTACGGTTATAAGCTCTTGCTTACCGTTCTCTTTCACATGCCACATTTCTTTAAGTGGGCGATAGTCTTCTGTCAATCCAAATTCTTCGAGTGCATCAAGATAACCTGTATATTGTCCCACCTTGTTTTTAGATCTCAATTCGAGAGAGCGAATGAAAACTTTATCTCCACCAAGCCAACGACCAACTTTAGTTGTCGTAATATCTTCGTTTTTCGAGAATACGACATTTGCAAAGCCAGGCATTCCAGGACGGAATACGCAGCCTGTTTTCTCTTCAGCATCTGCAAAACAAATAAATAAAGGATTGAATGGCGTAGATATTATCCTCTCTGAAATATACTCACCATCTCTACGAATTTGGGGCAACACGCATTCTGATAATGCGTAAATGCGAAAATCACTATGCAGCATGTTAGGAGCAAACCATTGAGCATTATCGCTGTTAGGGCAAGCAAAACCTAAACGTGTCACACCATTTTTATCTAAATAGACGCTACATCCAAGAGCCTGAAGTTCTTCAACGTTAAAACCTGGTTTCCTATAGTACGTCAACACCTGCTGAGGTGCAACATTCTCACGATAATCAAATCCATTATCTAAAATGTCGGCTCCCATTCCTGCCAAGTCTACCAGCTCTTTGCACATTTGCTTCAAGTCGGCACCAAGCATAGGTCGGCTACTTACATCGGACAACAACTCCAATACTCCATAACCCTCGTGCCCATTTTCAGTATTGCGCCATTTGCTTACAGGCGTATCATACAATCCTCCCTTCTTGTTTTTATACACGATGATAGGCTTCTGTGAACCATAGCGAAAGCACACCTGCTGCTCAGGGTCTTTCTGTTCCGCAGCAGGAACAGCAACAAGAGCCAATGGCAGAGCTGCAATTTCGCTAATGTAGGCATCGTGATATATAATAGAAGTTGAGGGAGTCATAACGTTTACTAACTTAACGAGAAGTTGTTTTTTTTATTTATAGATTTATAACCTTAGATAAAGAGCAACGTTCTACTTCGGTTGCCTTGCCATATTTTTTTAAAAGATGGTCGAGGAGTAGAACCACAGAAGAAAACGACATAAAATCAGGATTGTAATCTATCAGCTCAACCTCAATTCTATGCGTATTGCTGGAATGGCGAATAGGCAGAATCAATTCTTTACTGATCTTATAGTCTTTAGCTATACCATAAGACTTCAACTTAGCCACCATGAGGTCGAATATCCTGGTGGTCCATCTCATTTCTGCATACGCAAAAACGAAAGTTGGATTAGGATAATTAGAGCAAGGCTTAGTTATAAAGGCATAATAAACCTTTCGCTCTAAGTCTTCTACATTGCACCTATTGCGCTTATCTATTCGATTGCCTGCCCATTTTTTCTTTGGGTTTGTAGTTCTCTCTTCCATCGTAATAAAGTCGTTTCCGCAACTATATCTTAGTTGCCAAGAGTGCAATATTCTGTCAATATCGACTTAATACCGCGTTTTTCCCAGTTTTGCCAATCTTCATCCTTAAATCTGCGCTTTACTGTTATCTGGCTTGTCATGCCAGCATCGCACATATAATCGTAAAATTCGCCTTTGGGAATTTTCAGATCTTCAATCAGCGCAATAAAAGACCGCTTATCTTTACGCCATGCCTCCAGTTCTGGATGTAACTTGGCGAAGCCATCCTTCAAAGCATCGACTCCTGTTATCATCCATTGCTTGAACCCGATGTAAAACAACCGATTGCGAAACGTAGATATCTTAAAGCCATGCTGCGCCATGGTGGCAAACAACATGCTTCGTTCTGTATCAAGCAACGTCTTACTATTGAGCGTAGTACAGGGAGTAAAAACCTTATCAAAAAAACCTTTTTTCAACATATTTTAGCTATCTTTGTGGCAAAGATATACAAATAAAACGACAATAAACTTAAATTCATATATTAAATATTTAATATTAACGTTTCTTAACTACATAATACTATTATCAACATATTTAACATACTCGCTATCTTCGTATAATGCCATTAAAAAATGTAGAAAACATTAGAAAACAACTATATTATACACCACAAAAATCAATAACACAACTATGAAGAAATTTAAGTTTGACACGACCGTCTTTAAGAAATGGATAGACATGAATAGACTATCCCGGTCGAAGGTTATCAATGCGATTGGGCAACGCGACGCTAATAAGGTTGGACGCTGGGAACTCGGACAGGTTATAGGTACTGAAGATCTGTTGGCTCTGTGCAACTGCTATAATCTGCAGTTTACCGATTTTCTTATCGAAACGGATAGTGACGATATTCCTACAGAGACGTTGCTTCCTGAAGTAATAAAACAAAGGCGAAAAACGATTGATAGTCCGTCGATAGTAGAGATGGCTACTCAATCTCTTACTGCCGACGATCTTACTATAGCTCGTCTATCTCTCGAATATGAGAAGAGGATTAACGATATAACCAGAATTAACACGGAATATATCAAAGAGCAAACAGCAAGTTTTCAGTATCAGCGCGACCAACTCGTAAGACAACACTCTTCGCAGATTAATAGTCTTAATGGCACTATCGACACGCTGCAGGACGTTATCAATCAGCAAAAAGAGACGATTGCTACTCTTGAAGCCTTGGTATTGAAGCAAAAAAACATCAAACAAGGCAAACCGGAAACGGTAAACGATCCTCTGATAATACCTACTCCAAAGAAAAGAGAAAGAAAGTCAACTAACATCTAAGAAAAAAACTGAAACAGACTGAAAGAGTCTGCTAATTGGTAGCAGACTCTTTCTGATATTTTTCTAATTTTCTTTGGGCATTAATAGCAGCATTCATTAATGCCAAATGGCGACCTGACGATATCAAGGTCATTTCTGACGAGACGGATGGATAATCACAAGATATCACATATTCGCCATTATAAAGGAAGAATGTAGGCATGGTGTCTGGTGTAGAACCGCTGTTGTCTTGTGGACTGCGAACTATTTTTAGTTTTAATATTCTCATCAAACTATCTACAGATATCACAGGCAACGCTAAACGCTGCTTCTCGGCATGCACCGCAGCTAAAAATGCCTTGCTATATTTGTTGGCTTTCTTGGAATCTTTTTTATAGCGTGGCTTATCTGTTGGCTTGCCTGCCTTGTATACTACATTGATTGCGTCTTTATACGGCGAGTCAAATTCGGTACGAATCTGACCATCAGCCATCGACTTCACATTCATCGTGACTTGCGGCTTAAAAACTCTCACACCATCGATAGGCTTTCCTTCTTTCCACCGTTCTTTCTGCACACGGTCAGGATATTCAAACACAAGCCACTCTACTCCACCCGTAAAGCCTTCGGGCGACATGAAAAACTCAATTGCTCCCATATTCTTTGCATAGACAGCAGCTCTTCTTTCTGCTTTCTTGCATTCGCTCCAAAACTTAGTGAGCAACTTTCCGACCTCCGATTCTACAGGAGTCACATAACAGAATTTTGACATATTGTTTTTGTTTTTAATCATTCAAGATTGTTATCATCATTAACATCTACAGAGGCACCACCTGTTTGCTCCATTTCCAGCAGCCAGGAGTTATCGGGACGATTGATAAATCTGTCTGTCACGTAGAGCACAGGCTCACCTGTGACCGTCGTAGAGAATATAAAACCTTCATCAGCCAATTTGGCAAGATAAATTTTCAATGGATCACCATTGGTACACACATAAGCCTTAAAAAAAGCACGAAGTTTAGCCTCTGTGAATTGGTAACACATGGGCTCACGCTCATTGCAAGGTTTGAACCGTTCAACAAAACAATCCACGCGCTGCTCCACATAGAAATTCAATACGGGATAGTCTACCGATAGTTCAGCCATTGCTACAACAGGCAAATGTTCTCTCTCCTCATCTTCGCTTATAGGAATTGGTTCGTTACCCAAAGTGGCAACATCAAACTCTATACGTTTATTTTTTCTTCGTCTTACCATTTGGATCAAACTTAAATAATAGTAAAATCACGAGAACCAACAGACAAATCTTCGTAACAAAATTCAAAACGGGCAATAATGCCGACTCCGTATTTTCTTTAGTTTTTTCTTTATCATTTAATTTTTCATCATGTGTTGTATTCAATCCGCTATTATGAGTTTGTTTACTCTTATCAACTTCGTTTATAGATATCTGCTTATTGGTTTCGTTTTCAGCCTCAGTCTCTTTATTATGGTGCCGTTCGATAGTGTTATTCACTACAGTATTAGTCTCACGGGCAATTTCCTTACCCTCTGAATCGAGCTTTATAACCGTAGTCCTATCTACATTTCTTTCTCGTGACGAAGAGTCCATAGCGAAAACTCGGTAGTTATTTACCGATTCTATGATAGATGACTGCACACGCAACAGACTATCCATTGTCTGCTGGATGCTCCATGCTACAGAGTTATCCAGCACTACCCTACTCTGCTCAGTAGTTACACTCCGCTTAGTTCTGCAGCCAACTAAAAACAGAATAAGAATGAGTGAACATGCTAATATGTAACCATACTTACATTTTTTCATATATTCATTATTTTATGTTTTGCTGCAAATATAAAACAATTAATTTATATTAGTATGATTTCACATTATCATTAATCTATATTTTAATATTTTTATACTTTTAGCAAACTGTAAAAGCATAAAAACTGCAAAACATAAAAAAGGTGGTATACTCTACATATACCACCTTATTGTCTAAGCTATTAGCAACTAACTGCTTATATCTTTGGATGAACATCTTTGCCTGTAGTCCAGGTTATAGGAGTGTAAAACTCTTGTGTCTCTGTATCTATATAGCCTATTTTGAATATCACAGCGCTAATATAGTCATACCATCCTCGCTCTATCCACTCGGCTTCTAATGCGCCAAGGGTCTCCCCTACTCTATCCGGGTCTACGAACCCGTAAACATTAATAGCCTTGTCATATTGCGACAGAGCTTTGGTAACTTCTTCAGTTAGCATGTCGGCAGTAAAAGGAGCATCTTGTTTAAGGTCTATCATATAGATTTTTGCAAAGCTGCGGTATTTGTAGTTATTGCTGTCATCATCATCCGAACAGCTCACGAAGACCAAACAACTAAATATCATGGCTATCATAGTCAAGCCAACAAACAATTTCTTTTTCATAATCACTTTTCTTTTTAATTGTTAATAATACGATATTTCAATATAAATTTGCCATAATGCTTTGTTAGGCTTGCCTTGAATATTTGTAGAAAGTCGCCTTCTATCTTATCGCGGACCTCTATAGATGGCACCTGAAGCATCAATACCCTGGTGGTATCATCCCAACTCTCAAGGCGCAACTTGCCAAACACATCGCGAGCAACATCATCACTAACCTTACTGCAGAGGTCTTGCACACAACGAGTCCAAAGTTCGGTTCCTGCATCATTGAAGAGAGACAACTGACGAGGCGACTTCATAGGCATCGCAACATCCGTTTGCTCTTTGTTTGCCCAATTTCTGAACAATGTCATAACATAAGCTGCCACATCATCAGGTTGGGTACGTTCTACGAGCTTCCACACATCTTTATAGCCATAGTCTAAAAATGCGTTAAGCAGATTGTCTGGAATGTTCATTGTCAGTTCCTCTAACTCCTTGACCTGCAAATCTGGGCAACGTTTTTTCAACGAGCCTATAAATTTGCAAACTGACGTAGACCTGTGAACTATCATGTTTCGAGCATTACCTAAGTCTGAGCGCTTGATAATAAACTCTATCAGATCCGGATTACCCTTAGCTTCTTTTAGCGGCTTATATACTAATTTTCCAGCTTGCCTATAGAGTAGCTTATAGCTAAAAACTATTTCCGACTGGTTTTGCATACTCATGTCTTCAAGGTCTTGCTGCGCAGCATCCAAAATCTTAGTGCGGAAATGAGAGAACTTAGGATATTGCACAGTTCTTTCGCCAGTCGTCTTGTCTACCTGAATAAAGCCGAGATACTCCTTCAGCTCATCAATAGAAACACGCGCCACCATCCTATTCTGCGAGACGTAACGCATCAAATACAAGTATAATCGAGGTGTCACTCGTTTTGAGGAATATCGGGCTATCAGAGCAAGATGGTTAATATAGCCTTTATTCATATCGAAGACGTAAAGTGCTACATCGGGATTTATCTTAACGTCTATATATCCAAGACTTCTATCTACTGCCTGCATTACACCTTTGCCATCAACATAATGATACTTGTTAAGCGAATTAGGAACGGACATCTTGCTGAACATGTGCAGCCAGTCTGTAAATCCTCCACCAGCTTTAGGCACTTTCAACGTAAAGTTAAAGATTTCTTCGACAGCATCTTTAATAGAACCGTAATTACTATCTAAAACAGCTAAATCGGATAGCTTTATTTTGATAGAAGGAAGACCTTCCGCAAAATCCCTCTCTGAAAATAAAGCGTTTGGATATACTGCATCTTTATCTCTACCCTCGGCAAAGAACTTTGTTATATAGCTCTGTAGATGAGAGCTCACCATAAACATTATATCCTGCTGCAGCAAAGAGAAGTCGGCACCAAAGGTAGAAAAGAAGAAAGGTGTGTTTATCCACCTCTCGTCGCTAAGGTCTGCCTTTACGAGTGCTTTTGCTTTAATATTCTTTTTTGCCATAATCGTAGTCTTAATATAATATCTATACTTTTGTTCCCGTATATCTATATTTTTGGTTCCCTATATCTATATATCTGTTCCCCTACATCTATACTTTCGTTCCCCTACACGTTCGTAATATAATGGTTTTCAATGTATTACAACCGCCCTATAACTATAATATATAAGTATATAAATAGAAGAAGAGAGTCTTTTTAATATTTATAATTATATTTAGAGTAATGCTCAACTCGCTTATATCCAATACTTTATAAGTTTTTAGGGGAACACTTATATAGATATAGGGGAACAAATATATAGATGTTGGGGAACAATTATATAGATGTTGGGGAACAATTATATAGATATAGCCTTTTTTATCAGATTGTGAAGAAATTCCTGAAGAGATATATCTTTATCGTTGCAGATATTCTTTAGTTTTTTTCTCTCCTCCGGAGTCACCATCACTTGCACAGGGCGCATAGTCAGACGTTCCTCGGCTGTCAACACCGCTTTCTTGTTTCTGCGTTGTGGCATTTTTCTATCTTCCGCCAAACCTGCCATTATGCTTTGTCTGTCACTCATATTCCCGTCGAGCGCTTGATTTAAAGCGCTGTCATCAAAGTTTTTCTTCTTTATTGGCATAGTCTTATTGTTTTTCTATTAATTTTTTAGCTGTTAACGTGTAATCTATGGCTGCAGGACAATAAGGATAGTCATCATAAACAGAATGACTGAACTTCTGGCTGTCGGCAACCTTGGAGCAAATGCGGATTCCAGGCTCGAATATTATCAGCTTCTGATTATCCTTTTTATCCGGGTTTGTCTTCTCTTCCTCAACGTCGTCAAATCTATCATGTAATAACTGCAATAGCTCACCAGTAATCTTTGTTCGTTTATCAAGCATCACAGGCAATAATACCGCAAGGTTAAGGTCCGTATTTAGTCCGTCGATGTTAACCTCCTTGAATACATTTAGTATCTCGCCCAAGCCTCTAACGCTCAGAGCTTGCATCTGTACAGGTATTAGCAACGAAGATGCTGCCACCATGGCATTGTAAGTATTCATGCTCAAAGCAGGAGGACAATCTATTAGCACGTAATCAAAATCCTCGAATACTGATTTCAATCCCTCACCAGTCTTGTCGTCAATAGAGCCATCTTGTATGCAACGAGCAAGAACGTAGTAAGCACGTTTTTTCTCACGCCAGCTACTGCCGCCAGGCAAATAGTTTTCTATGTCTTGCATTTGAGCGCTGCCACAAGCTGCATATACTCCGTTGTAGCACTTATATACTGTTAATCCAGACTGCTCGCGCATAGCGTCAAAAACGGTTCTGCAGTCACGTGGGTTCAAGCCCATGAGCGACGACAGGTTGCATTGCGGATCAATATCTATCACTAAGACTCTATACTTTGGATTCAAGCGCACCATTGCAGCGGCTAAGCTCTGTACTGTTGTTGTCTTGCCTACGCCGCCTTTGTTGTTGACTACGGCAAATATCTCTTTTAATTCGTGTTTCATTGCAAAGATAATTAATTTAGTAACTTATAATTTTATGATATTATGATAGTATGATAACATAAAACCATAAAAATATATAAATATTAAAATAAGGACTTAAAGCCGATAAAAGGTAAAGCACACAATATCAGCCAGCCAAAATAATAGACTGTAACCATGGCTACTATAGCTAATATCACTACTGTAATAGCTACTTCTACAGATGTTGGATTCTCATCATTCATAGTTCCTAATGTTATTTGAATGTTAAAATGGTTAATTTATGTATTTATTTGAAGATTATTCACCACAATCCATTATCTTTGCAATTGTCTTCGGAAGATTTCTTAATCGTACCTTTATGGAAATGATTTAATCGGACCTTTATGGAATTGAAAGAAAGAAATCCTTCCGTTGACCGTCAATTCTTTGAATTGTGGATTTAAACGAATTTCTACTATGGTAGATGTTGCTAATGACCTTCGCTTATGGAGTGGAGAAGTCAAGCAAGTTAGCCCTGGCTTAGGTCAGGGCTTTTTTATTTCCTCATGCTATAATATTATTTTCATTTTCTTGTTACTCCTGCCCTGGAGATTTTTGTTGCTATCTGGCACAGCTGTTTGTTAATAGGTTTCTGTCTGCAAAGATATATAATATATATATTATAGCCAAACATTGTAATCTATAAAATCAGATTTTTAATATTTATTTAATGAAAACATGAAAACATGTTATCATATTTACATTAATTCACAAATAAATGAATTTATAAAAGTATAGAATAATGAATAAATGAAAATAAAAAAAAAGAGCAGCGCCTACAGATATGTGTAGGTGCTGCTCTTATACCTTCCAAAACCTTATAGCCGATTACTCACTTGTGGTGATATCCTCGCCTTCGCCCGCAATAGGATCTTCGGCTGTATAGACAGAAGCTTCGCGGAATGTGGCATCTGAAAAGAGGGAAGACGACTTTAATCGCTTGCCGACTCTTAGATGCAACTGCAAAGAGTAGATGTTCTGCGGATGGAAGCCTGAACGGTCGTCTTTGCTGTTGGCTTTCTTGTATCTGAACCTACAGAACTGCAGGTGAGCGAGAATATACCCAGTCCGCCAACTTGCACTGACTTGCCTGTCAACAGCAATTCTCTGAGGCAACTCACGCAGTCGGTGATTACTGCTCGATAGGTACCTTCTGTGAAGGTGGTGTTGTGTGAGGAGAGGTGCTTCACAAACTCCTCGTCTGATATGCTCTCATGGATAAGTCGAGCATGATACTTGCTTGGCTGTTCGGGATTGAGCGGATTCTTGAACTTGTAAACACGATACTTTAGCATAACTTAATGAATTAATGATTTAATGAAATGATAAAATAATGTAAATATGTCATAATACTATTGTGTTTTTATGACATTGCAAAGTTATGATAGTATAACATCATGTTTACATGTTGTCATCAATTCATAAATTTTATCGGCACTTATCTACGATTATAATTTGCCATATACTTGCTTTCGGCTTTTCAATGTATTATCTTTGCAGCAATATGAATACTAAAACAAATCTACCAACCTTCAGACATCGTGCCTACGGTCGTACCGAACTGGCGCAGATGTATTGCCCCACGGTGGCAGCAGAAACGGCATGGCGCAAACTCCGAGCGTGGATAGCGCTTAGCCCAGGACTAACGGAAAGACTTGCAGAAGCAGGATATTCACCTCGGCAACGAGCGTTTACGCCTCGCCAGGTGCAACTTATTGTCGATGCAATTGGTGAACCCTGACAGATACTTTAACGTGCAAAAACAATAAATGAGCATAGCCATAAAAAATATGACTATGCTCATTTTTAATTTTTAGCCTATTGAAAATCATTTTTCAGCCTACTGAAAATTAATTATCAGCCTACTGATATATTTTTAGCCTAATAAGTAGGGTGGGAGAGAGACTAATATCGCTTAGGCTTTATTCTAAGTTCTGCAGCTGCTACAGTGGCTGTCTTCAGTAATTTTGCAGTTTCTGCTTCTGCCTTGTCGCCGCCAGGTATATGTGTGTGTAGCAACTCAGGTCTACGAGTAGGATCATAGTTAACGTGTCCCAATCCGCATTTCTTCGGCATGAATGGACGCAGCTCTGGATTATAATCATCGTGCCAAGCCTGCAGAGGTTGAGCCAGACGAGAATCGTTGGTGCGTTCTCTACGCGACGCACTATCATAAGAGCCGGGCAACCAGGTAGTCATTCTCGCCATCGTAGCCAGTGCACCATATTCACCATTCCAATCTATCTGGTCTATATTGTCCATGCAGCCCAAGAGCTCAATATATACGCTCATTCCAGGGACCTTGGCAATGATACGAGGCTCGTCGAATTCCTCGTCGTATATCATCCCAGAACGTTCTACAAGTTCACGCACAGGTTCTCCATTCATGGCAGCTAACTGTCCGTTGTTGTTGGCCGTGGTGCGCTGCTCAAGCCATTGCGCCATGCGTTCTTGTTCTCGCTTCACGACATCAAGGCGTGAAGCTGATACGTTTTCACGCTTTTTGGAAACTTTGAAATCGTGGATTTTGCAGACATATCGAGGCGCACGAGTACAGACTACACATTCGCCAAGATCGCTACGCTGTTGGAACTTGGTAATGACAAAAGGTGCATGAAATTGCATACCGCACATAAAATGTGGTGTCACACCCTCTTCAGGACCCCAGAAAGGTAATGGCTGGAGCTTATCGAAATTTTTTCTATTCATTTTTGGTGATTTTTTAAAAACGCCTATAACGAGGCACAATACTATTCATATTTGTTCAATTCCAATTTTGTGCCCAATGCCGTAGATATCTTAATAAGGATATCGAAACCGACCGAATATTTGCCAGCCTCGATATTGCAAATATTAGATTTTGTTATTCCCACGCGCTCGGCTAATTGCTCCTGGGTGAATCCTTGCTCCGTTCGTAGTCGCTTAATTCGTTCGCCTAACGAGCGTCGCGCCTGTTCCTTGTCGGGAAACAGAATTTCTCTGTGTTCCTGATAGAGCCATTCTGACAATTCGCGCAGGCACGTTGCTAACTTCAGAGCACCATCCACGCCTGCAAAATCACTCTCATCAATTACATGTACCTCCTGAGTAGTATTATACGCATGCGCTCGAAACTTCAAAACAATAGCATTGTCTGTATCTGTTGCAATCAGTTTATCATCATCTCGCGCTGAGCGCAATGTAAATCTTGTTTTTCCCATTTTTATATATAATGTTTATATTATCAATTTTTTATTTTTTGTTTAACCAAGGGTAAAGCCAAGAACCCTCACAAGGCTGTTGAGCTCTAATGATAGCATACTCTTCGTTGTGTTGAAACAAATCGCTCGGAATATATTCTATTACCTTCCCTTTCAGCTCGCAGTCGTGCGTCACTTCGCACTCCTTCAGGAGTTCATAAAATGGGTCGTCAAAATAATCCGCAAAGATATGCTCCTGGGTGTCGAGGTTCAGAAACTCGAACGAACAAAAAGGATAATCAAAAAAGGCATTAAGTATCTTGTACATTGCTCTTACACCAATAAAATTTTTGTTCTGTTATTGTCGAAAAAGAAACGCACTTAGGTCGGGCTTTTTTATTCCTCCTCGTCTTCCTCCTCACAAGTATTCTGATATTTATCGCTGTTGCTCACAAGGTCATCAATAGCAGATTTAAGAGTATAATCCTTTTTGGGATAATAGACTATATCGCTTTCTAAATCATCATAGAAGTCGGATCCGCGTTCATCGTCAGAGGCTTTAAGGATTCCTCCTTCTGGATCAATACAGAAGGAAAAAATATAATCGTCTTTACTCCAGCCTCCATAGATATTGATTTCAAAACCATCATAATCAACAGTAACATGGTCAATATATCCTATAAACTTTAGACCATCATTATCACCAACAGCAATATAAAGAATTCCTTCCTCGTCCTCGCGCAAATCATACCATGCATCGTCCTCGTGATTCTTGTACCACTTAGACACCTCGCCGTCGTATTTAAAAGACGACCACAAATAATAATATAAACGATCTTCTAATATCTCGCTATCGAAAAGGTCTTCACCAAACTTCTTGTATTCCGTTTTATCAGGCGAACTGTTTACGCTTTTCAATTCATTAAAACCTGCTATCTCATCTATTTCAAGCATATCTTATGACTTAACCGTGATGTCGAGGGCTATAATGTATTATTAAATCCAGTGAAAAATCTCCGATGTTATAACGATTAAACATTACTACCAGAAAGGAAAGGAATGATTTCAGCATCAAGAATGTTATCGTAATCCCAGAGGTGGGCACCTTCTTCTTTCTGCAATTTCGCTACTGCCATTTTATATGCCTCCTCGCCATTCTCGGCATAGCCTTCGTACTCATAATATTTATATGTGAGTCCACTTTAAAAAGTGGTTTTGTTTAAAAGTTTAACATTCATTCGTTCTTTGACTTTTTGTAGTCTGGAGTTTTTTTTCGTAATTTTGAAGTCGCAAACAACAATATAAGAATATGTTCAAAAAGAGTCCAAAGACAAAACAATTCAACTTGTTCAGTTCTCCTTCAGGACTGATGTGCGAGCGAGAGGGTCGTATGTATGATGATGGGTCAGCTTGGCACAACAAGTTCTACAAGGAAGTAACCTCCAAGGTAAACGAAGACATTTTCAAACCACTCTATACAACAGAGCGTGCTGATAATCGTGTCGGTCGTCCAAATGCTTCTATCCGCATTCTTGTCTCAATGATGATACTCAAAGAGGGATGTGGTTGCAGCGACGAGCAGTTGTATGAGCAATGCCGATTCAATCTGCTTTATCGCCGTGCCCTTGGCATGGTGACTCTTGACGAACAATGTCCAGCCATAGACTCTTATTATGGATTCCGCCGTAAAATTTGCGAGTATGAGGAGAAAAACGGCTTGAACCTTTTCGACAAATGCTTCAAGCAAATCACCAAGGCGCAAGCTATCGAGTATCGCATCTCTGGTAAGGCTATCCGTATGGACAGCAAGCTTATTTCCAGCAATATCGCTTGGTACTCTCGTTATGAGATTGTCCATGCGACATTTGTTAAATGTGTGTCTGAGGAATCGTTGAGTCGCATTGATGACCAACTCGTTCATCAGCAGGCATTGGATTTCTTACAAGATGATGCCGCTAAGACCGTTTACCGTACTGACAGCGAGACCATGGGCAAGCGACTTCTTTCATTGGGTATCGTGATTGACTATCTTCTAACTCATGACATAATAGGTACTGATACTCTTCTCAGCCGTGTGTTCTCTGAACAATACGACAAATCTGAGGAAGGCATCGTCTCTGTCCGAGACAAGAAGAAGGTCTGCGCCAAGAGCCTTCAAAACCCACATGACCCAGATGCTGAATATCGTGGAAAGAATGGGAAGAAGGTGAAGGGTTACAGCACCAACATCACAGAAACCACGGATGAGCCAGGCAAGCCGAGCCTTATCACTGACGTGAAGGTCAAGGGAGCCTCCGCTGCAGACAATGGATTTGTCCAAGATGCCATAGATTCCACGAAGGATGTTACTGGCAATGACGTGCAAACGGTCTATACCGATGGAGCATACCAAAGCAAAGAGAATCGCAAGTTCGCAGAGGATAACGGCATTGAGTTCATCGCCAATGGCATACAAGGAAAGCCTTCTCGATTTGACTTGGAAATGACGGATGAGCATACCTTGCAAGTTACCGACAAGACAACGGCAGAAGTCCAAACGGCAATGCCTGTCAAACGGGGACAATGGAAGATACCTGTTGAGAGTCCAAATGGAAAAAGGACTTGGAGATACTTCTCCAAAGAGCAAGTGGACAAGGCCGAGGTTCGCAAGAAAGTTGAATCCATCCCTTTCGAGGAAAGGAAGAAACGCAACAATGTCGAGGCAACCGTATTACAATATTGCTTCCATACGAGAAACAACAAGACCAGATACCGCACAAAGATAAAGCATACTTTGCAAGCTATCGCAAGGTGTGCTTGGATAAACATGCGCCGACTTTTCTTGTATGACCTTGAAATGGATCTCCAGATGGCAACAAAATAGTTCAAAGACCGAATCGCCCCACTTTGGGGCTATATTTAGGCAATAAGAGGCATTTAGACGCTGTATAAACTGGTCGTTTGCCAACTTGTCGCCAAAGTTAGTTAACGCCAAGGATTGCGTAAAAACTTTCCAAGGCATATGTTTAATTCAAATTAATCCACTTTTTAAAGTGGAGTCATATGTAGAATTGACGGTTGCATGAAGACAGACGGTAAAAAAGCCCTTCGGCATCGCTGCCAATTTCTTGCGGCGCTCGTTGATTTTTCGGGCAATGCGCTGCTTCTCCTTGATCTCCTCATCCTGCTTGCGCTTGCGCTCTGCTGCCTCTTTCGCTATGATAGCCTTCTCGCACTCCTCGGGAGTATCTGCAAGGGCAGGATAACAATAAATGAAGGATGATGGGCTGCAGCCTGTAGTCTGCAATTTTCTGCCTGCCTGCTCGTCCTGATAGATCTTTTTCAGAAGGTCGTGGATATTGTAGTTAACCTCCAACTTTCTGCCGCCAGGCTCGTTCTTATCGGTCAGGCTGTTGATAAACTTCTCGGCTTCTTCTGCTGAGTCAATGATAACTTTCTTGTCGAAATATACAAAAAACTTCTTCATATTGTCTGCGCTTAACCGTGATGCGCATAGGGCTGGAATATAATGAATTTAATAAACGTCTGCCATACTTGCGTGTCCGCACCATTGAGAGAATATAATTTCATACCCAGTTTCTTCATCAATGAAGGTAGAATATCCGTTTTCCCATTGTCTTGGAACATCCTCGGCTCTATTGTATGCTGCGATAACCTCCTTCGCGGTCTCGTCATTGCTGTCGAGCAAATTGTACTGACGATTATTGTTCACGCCTTCCACCTCGCTGTAAAGCAGTTCTGTCCTCCAGTTAGAGCCATCAAAATAATTCCAATAGAGAGGACTATCAAACCATTCATTTTCCTTTCTCCAGGTCTTTGCAAAGTCGTTTATCTTGACAAGCAACTCATCGCTGATTTCGGAGTCTATACAAGTTTCGAGTTCATTATCTACACCAGTCAAAGATAGCTCAGAAGTATTGATACCAAACTTCGCCTCTATAGCCTTCATCATATCATGCTCGCACTCGCTTTCGCCATTTTCTAAAGAATAATCGCAACTGCTACCATCAGCTGCATAATTTTCTATTTCTTTGGCTAATACTACGAGGTATCTTGGTTGATCGTCTTCTTGCTGAAGATTCTCCAATACCACAACATCGTTTCTTTCCATATTTTCCGCTTAACCGTGATGCGATAGGGCTTAATATTCGATTAATGTTGATTTTATAATAATGATTAGTCCTCGATCTCTTCCTCTCTGAACCACTCGGATATCTCATTTTATCAATGATTTTATCAATAGCTTCCGAGATAAAACCCTCGTCTTCCAGCTATTCGCGCACCTCGTCCTCCTCGTCCTCAGTGTACATATCGAAGTCGTTGCGATTCAAGTTCACGCTGCCTTCCTGGGTGAACACCTTCATATTAGATTGGTATACCTTAATATTGGTTGCCAGCAGCTTGCCGAGCGCACTGCAAGCGTATGCCAGTACAGTCTTCTCTACATACTCGCCACGCTCTGCAGCGTCGAGAATCATCTGATACTCGTCATCGTCACACTCCGACAGATGGCGCACAATGTCGGTATCATACTCGCCATCCCAGTCGAGAACGCCCGTATCGCTCTCTATCTTGTCACGTCCAGACAGAATGACATGACCATCCACCAGCTGTCACTTGCTATCAGGCAAAGGCTTGCCGTTTTCGTCTTCGCTTATAATAATAGTAGAATCGCCAAAGCAGTCCGACAAATCGTTTACGGTACCTACATAGGTCTTGTGTCCTGCGTTGTGGAATTGTCCGCCACGTCCGACATGGAAACGAACCTTAATGTTCTGAGCTTCCACATAAATTGAAGTATTCATAATCTTAATGCAGAATTACTGTTGCCACCAGTTTATAATATTAATAATGTTGTTTTAATTAGCTGAAGCAAAGGTACAACTAATATTTCGTATTACCAAATAAAACAACAATAAAATTATTAAATACGATAACTTTTTTTTGTTTAGCGGTGAAATGTGGCTTAGATTGCCACATCTCGCCACATTTTTCGGGTCTTGCATTGTTTCATGCTAAGATATTTTATATTTGCCAATTTTCACAGCGTGGCCTATGTTTGTTAATTTGGTACGCCCGAAAGCTTTCATATCGCTAAACCATGGCGTAAAGGTCAGAAAAATGCTATCATCCTTCAGAGTGCAACCGAGTATGTCACAACCGACACGGTACCCCTGTTGCAAGTGCTTTATATAAGCTTTCTTCGCCTCTCGTAATGTTCCGTAACATTCGCCACCAAATTTGTACGGTTTATAAACGTCAAACTTATAATAATCTATTTTTGCCATAATTCAGTAGATTTTTTGTAGGGTCTATAATATAGGGTTTAATATAATATCTCGTTGTCCGCTGTAAGGATGATCTCTCGCGGGTAAGAGTCGGGGCGTACCTCGCAACGTTCTGCGAACTTCCAGAGGTCGCCGCACTGTCGCTCATAGACCAGCACGCCCGCCGACTTTCTGAATGTGCGTGCCACGGTCGCCATGCCGCATTTCACTGCCGTCATTTCCTGCGGAGTGCTCCACCATTTAGCTATAATCTTTAAGATCTTGCCACCGACACAAAGCAGGTAGGCGTATTCTTTTCTGTCGTCCATAATTTCAGTACAATTTTTAAGGGTCTATAATATAGAGTTTATTTCCTGGGAGTGTGCGGAGTCCTCAATATTCCGCACACGCTATAAATAGGGAGATCATCAAGCCGTCGGGCTTGTGTGGTGTATTTCATTTCCTTACAGGCTTCTGCATCATTCCCGACATAACAATTTTTTTTGGGACGGAGAGGTGACGACCTGCAGAGGCAGGCGCGGCACACACGGCTGCACTGTAATATATCAGAAGGCGAGTGAGGTTGTCTATGGTGGTGCACCAGTCGGGCAGTGGGCGAGCGTGAGAGCCCGAGAGCGCGGCATTTACGGACGTAAAATTGGCGTCGGCGGGGATGGTGTCGCAGTCCGCGGTGGGCGCGTTGTGGGCGAGCCACTCGTGTATATTTTCGTCCAGACTGGCGGGCGCATTGTATCGCACGCCCAATATGGAAAAAGTTCTTCTCTTATTCATAATTTTTTAATATTTTATAGGTTCTATAATATAGGGGGCTTTCTTAAGCGTGTGCGGAGTACTCAATATTTCGCACACGCTATAAATAAGGAATCTATGCCGCAGGTTCGGCAATCAGTCGCACACCAGGGCGGAGCTTTTCAAGGTTCGCCGCGGCTTCTGCATAGGTGTTATAACTAACAGAGAAAGGCGAACCCTCCGGGCATAGCTCGCACAGATGAAAAACGACACTATAAACCCCGCCAAGCTCTCGGATCTCGTGTAATTCATAATCGATGGCGTTATACATTCCCCGTGCGAACTGCCACACCCTGCAGCAGTCTTCCGGCTGCTCCTCCTTGCTGCAGCCGTATATGGTGCGGAACTCGTCAGCCGTGAGCACTACAGCGGCACGATGTCGGGCGTATTGGTCTGCCTTATAGTCGACAGATTGCACGAGGTCGGCAACGTCCACGCCACACGCAAAGAGGGCAGAAAGGTGCGCATTTACGGCGGCTATGTGCTCCCCGGCTTGCGTCAGTCGGGCGAAGTCAGCGGCGGCACTGCGCAACAGCTCCAGGCGGTCGGCTGCCAGCACGTCCGCGAAGTCTTCGGCGGTGTCTGTTGTCGTGGTGTCCGTGATTTCGGCGGCCTCGTATAACAAGGAGTCCGAAGCGGTCGGCGTGCCTTCCTGCTGCTCATCTGCGAGGGTGTCGGCTGTTGGTGTGGTCGGCTGCTCATCTGCGAGGGTGTCGGCTGTTGGGTCGGTCTGCTCGCTCTCTCCCTGTTCGGTGGTGGCCGTGTGCTCGTCCTGTGGCTCGCTCTCGTGCGCTGTGTCGGCTTCTTCGGCGGTCGGGATAGATGATACCCCGAACCACTCGCGAAGGCGTGCCACGGCCTCCGGCTCGCTTGCTTGCCACTGCTGCGCCTCCTTATTCCACCGTGCACCGTGCGCCTTGATCTGCTTGCGGTTGCGGTAGGTCGTGCGGCTGTCGCCTATCACTGCCACGCCCTCGGCGGTCGCTACGAGCTGCAAGCCTTCGGCGGGTGCGTCGGTGTCGGTCTGTGCTGCATCCTGAGCGGGTGCGGCTTCGGTGTCCTCTGTCGCCTTCGCCTGAGCCTTGCCCGGCTTTGGGTCGGTAGGCTCTGGCGTTGTGGTATAGCTGCGCTTATCCCAGGCACGGCGGGCGATGGTGTCAGCGGTCTCGGCGTATCCTTTTATGAGGATGTCGAACACGTCCACGCCAAGGGCTGCGGCTACTGCCTCGGCCTCCTTGTCGGTGTAGGTGTACGGCTTAGTATAGCCGTATTTGTCGCGGCTGTCGGCGGCTGGTACTGCGGCGAAGATGTCGGCTAACAGGGCGGCGCGTGCCTCGTCCGACATTTCGCGGTTCGTCTTGATGTCGCCGCCGTTGCGTCCCATCGTCAGATCTGCGAACTCGCAGAACTCGGAGAAAATAACGTCGGTAGAATCGTCCCAGCCGTTGAAGGTGTCGCGGCTGCGGCAAAATAAAATTAAATCGGTTTTAGCCTCGAACTCCTCCACGGTGGGGCCGTCGGTCCATGTTAAATCAAAGTCGGCACCCCAGCCACGGCGAACAGATACGGAAAACTTAACACCAGGGAAGGCGGCGCCGCACATGGCTAATATATTTGCCTTTCTCGCGTTGTCTATCTTTCGCGCGGTTGCTTTCCCGTCCTGCTCCATCTCCTCCACGTTGCGCATAAGGGGCAACCACTTAGCGCAGCGGGCGCGATAATCGGCGAGGCGCTGCGCCTTCTCCTCGGCTGCCTGTCGTGCCTCCTCTGCCTTGCTGGCTTCCTCGGCTGCCTTGATGCTTTCCACCTCATCGGCGAACATTACGGGCCACTCGATCGGCACGTAAATATAACGGGCATAGTCGTAGCCCTCGGAGTCTATAAGGTAATATTTGCCAGATGGCGCGACTACAAGGGCGCCGACGGTGTAAAAGGTTGCCCACTCCTCGGGGGTGTAGTTGTATTTGTTGTGTTCATCGTCCACATCCTCAGAACGACAAAAGCCCTGCAGGTTGTGACGTGTTACGAGTTCATCGGCGAGGTCAGGGCGGGCGAAATCTTCCTCCGATACATTTATTATTTGCTCAACACAACAGAGGCGGGCGGGCTTCTCGGCTGCGTGTGTGTAGTAGGTGAGGGCGTGCAGCTCCTCGAACAGGCCGCGGCCTCCGTCACACTTCAGGCCGCTATTATCTGCCCAGAAGAAGCCGCCAACGGCGGGCACACCTTCGAGGCGGTCGGCCTCGTGTGCGTGCTCTGCGTACTTGGTGCGCTGGCGTGCTGCCTCCTTCTCGGCGATGATCTCGCGGGCCTTTGCCTCGGCTTGCTCGGTCGTAGCCTTGCCGAAGGTCTTTATATATGCGGGGCGAGATTCTGGCGACATGACGCCGCACCATCCGCAAATGCCGGTATATTGTTCGTTGTCGCTGTAATACTGCGCGCTCTCTGCCTTATCTGTTAATACTTTTACTAAATTCTCGGTAATCTGGTTAAATGTTGCTTTCATAATCTTGTATTTTTTATGTCGATTTCTCGACGGTTTGGAAATTAATTTAAAAAGGGTATACAGTTTTTTTATTAAAAATTTTGGTGATTTTTCGCAGGTGCTATAATAGACGCTATATTTTTATTATCTATATTATAATCATAATAATTGCCTGCAGCCTCGCTGTTGTCAGCATCAGCAACAGCAATAGCAACTACGTTGTTATCATCATAATTGTTGCCTGCAGCCTCGCTGTTGTCAGCATCAGCAACAGCAATAGCAACTATGTTGTTATCATCATTGTTGTTGCCTGCAGCCTCGCTGTTGTCAGCATCAGCAACAGCAATAGCAACTATGTTGTTATCATCATTGTTGTTGCCTGCAGCCTCGCTGTTGTCAGCAACAACAACAGAGTTAACCCCTGCAGCAAAAATCGTAGGAAATAACAAAATTTTAGGAATCAGGAAACACAAGAAACACGCTGCAATAACTATATATTTATACATATCTGTTATAAAGCCTGTAGCCTCGCTGTTGTCAGCATCAGCAACAGCAATAGCAACTACGTTGTTATCATCA
>ERZ1034928.40-NODE-40-length-76234-cov-790.336759_pt1 | contig 76234 bp, 112 predicted proteins | sample MGYA00520627_ERZ1034928 | MGnify/ENA primary metagenome ERZ1034928 (study PRJEB33766, sample SAMN09781755) | gut metagenome | biome: gut microbiome | host: Homo sapiens | place: Madagascar | study: EMG produced TPA metagenomics assembly of the PRJNA485056 data...
CCAGCCACATCGTCAAACGGGCATCCATCACATTTAGACGGTTCGGCTCTAAGATAGGTCTCGCACATACGATTCTTGGTTTTGAGAAATTCAACTGCGTCCATCATTTACCCTCCATTTCCCGCCGCAGCGCAAGAAATCTCTTGTAAGCTCCATCCAATCCAACTCACCTCCGCCCCAATTTTAGCCACAGGGCATCCGCGATTGAGAACAGCGCCCATGTTCCGAAAAATTCGGTTTTGGGCTCTACGCCGTTCATGTAATACCAAATTGCCACCAAGAAACACAAAATACTCATCCGATATCCCCCCCCTTATTCATCAAGCCCTAGGCTTTCAAACAGTTTCTTAGCTTCTTTGTCATACGCCTCATAATTCGTGTACTTGTCCAATATCTCAGCGTACTTGCAAGGCGCATCCTCCGCGCATTTCTCGATGCACAAGGTACACCCGTACTTCCTTTGCTTCTCAACAGATTTTGGTGGCGTATATTTAACTTTGGGTCTGCCTGTGCGTCTGAACGGTGCGCCGCACCCGCAAGATGATACATGACCTGCGCGCAAGGATATTCCCCGGGCGGTAAACTCCTTGCCGCATATTGGACACTTGCATAACCAGTATGCGCCGTTCCGCTCTCCCTCGCTGAGTCTAATAACCTCAACGCCGTTAATCACCTGCCCGGTCATGTCGATCACTCGGCGACCGGCGGCTTCTCCCCTGCTCATATTCCTCACTCTCCTCTCTGCATGGTACGAATAATTATTCATCCGGCAACCATTCCGCTGGACATACGGTGTTGGTCTTCCGTAATAACTCACGTTTGAATTCTCCAACTGTGAATACGCCCTCTTTCACGAGTAACGCAATTCCAAATTTCAGCAAGTCCTCATCGACCACGGCTCCTTGCGGATAGGACACATACTGTAGAAGAAACTGCTTGACTGTTTCAAACTGTTCGTTCGATGCCAACATGATAATCTCCCACCTCCGACACATCGACAACACTTAACTTCGCATGGCAATGAGTATCCCCGCGCGCATCCGTCCAAAACTTTCTCTCTATGAAGCGGTCAATTGCCCCAGTCTCCAAGAGTTTTCTCTGAGTCTCTCGTATGCAGCGCCTCCTTACAAAATCCCCACCGAAGCATGACCGCGTATCACGGTCGAACGTCACCTCGGCTGCTAAAGTCACGGCGCGCGGAGGCGCTGTATACCCGCCAAGCTTGTGTATAATCCAACTCTTCACTTTGTTCATTTTTTTCCCCCCATCATGAAAAGACTTTGCTGTGCCGTATATTCATTGAAGCGCTCTTCTTGAAGCTTGAAATACGTCGGGTCTATTTCACATCCCACAAAATCAAGCCCCGCATCGTAGGCTGCAATTCTGGAACTACCTCTTCCGAGATGCGTGTCGAGGATTCGGTCTCCGGCGTATGCGTAGTTTTTGAAAATCCACTGATAGAGCGCAACCGGCTTTTGCGTTGGATGGATGCGCTTCTCGTTCAGCTTTTTGTTACCCTGCATAGTAGCGCCCTCTTCAATGCTCTTGCCCTGCAGCATTCCGTTCCACATGAAGCGGAATATCCTGACGCTGGTGAAGAGATCTGTCGCGGCCAGCTCGCAGTCGGAGAAACTGCTTGAGGAATTGCACTTATCCCACACGATTCGTCCGGGCGCAAACGGGTAACGAAAGTAATTGCATCCCCATACTATGTAATGCTTGGCTACTCGCTGAAGCTCTGCAAAATACTCGACGCCGGGTATATCCCACTGTGGGGATATGGGATAATCTCGATGGACACCGATTTTACTGACACGGCTCCCGTAATAACCTCTTCTTTCCGGTCCTGAGAAATACGGCGGATCTACAACTGCGAGGTCGAACGCCTTGTCCGGTACTCCGTGCATGTACTCCATGCAATCGCAGTTGACTACTATGCTTTCGCTCATACGCCCTCCTTGATTTTGAAAAACTGACAGCCGCGGCCTTTATCGCAGTCGTTGGCACAGAACCGGCATGGATTCGCATCGAGCACCAACAGTTTGATGATTCGGCACAGCCGTTCTATCTCGCGTCTCTGGTTCTGAATCAAAAGGTCTTTTGGCGTCATAATGCCGCGCCTCCCTCCCACTGCTCAACCAACTCACGTAAGGTATCGACCACGAGTTTTATAGAGGCAAATATCAGACTGTACACTCCGCTCTCATTGATGAGTGTAGGCTTCTGCTCTCTACCCATGGGGTCACGAATCGTTACCCCATAAATTTTGTCAATTTCCTCTACGTGGTCGGCAAGCGCTTTACGCGGATTGCTGTACCCCAGAGCCACCGCAACGTCCTTACCCACGAACCAGACAACGCCGTCAATCACAACCGTCCTGATTTTCCCAAACCTCTCGTTGTTAAAAACTGTTAAGTCATTCATTTTAATGTCCACCTTTCCAAAGCGTCACGATTCCATATCCGGACTGCTTTCATCTTCCTCTTGTACCAAGGCCGTTGTGCGCCAGCGTCACAAACCGGGCAGATGTACCTATAACAATTTTTGTGGAACTGCAGCATAGGACTGGCTTCTTCTCCACAATCACACACCAAGAAAATGATATTCATACACCCCCGCCTATTCATCATCAGAGCACTTGTCAATCGTCACAACACGTATGATGCCCGCATTGGCGATCATCCTGCGGCAGATGGGGCAAGGCTCCGGGGCTTCGAGAGGTTCCCATATAATACGTGTTATCTCTCCGTCGCGCACCAGCACCATCTGCGCCCACTCTCCATACAGATACATCGTCGCGCCCATCATTTCGCTTCTGGAAGCCGATATAATGGCGTTCTGCTCTGCATGGACACTATGGCAATCGGAGTAATCCCCGCTGTTACTGGGCTTGTCCAGACGCTTACAGAAACCTATATCACAGCAATTTGGCTCGCCGCGCACAGAGCCGTTGTAGCCCGTGGCGATTATCTCGTCGTTCTTCACGATGACTGCGCCATACCGACGTTTGAGGCAGGTACTCCTCTGCGATACGGCTTGAGCTATTTCAAGGTAGTAGGCATCTTTCGAGATTCGTTTCATTCCGCACCCTCCGTTTCTATGTCTTCCATATCCAGCTGCCCCAGCAGAACGCCGTCTTCCATCCACCAGTGGAATACATCAACGCCGGTGTGCCACGACTCGGCGCTCAATCCGCGTTTCTTGCGTTCGTTCAGCATTCTTTTAAAATATTGCGCCACGAGCCTGTGCACATAAAATCTTTTTCTTTTTCCGCTATTATACAAGTCTACATATAAATACCCTCTCTGATTATCTGTTGGAATTTTTTCTTCCATTGTATTTACATTAAAAACTTTACCATTACTTGTAATAGCATAATTTTCAAATCCATCAATTATTTTCATAAACATAGTACCAGCTCTGCGGCGGGCGCGTGATCGGCACCGGTTCTGCTCCGAATTTTGTCTGTCGCAAGCCGGTAAATTCGCGCAGCTCTCGCGGTTTGTCGTAAACCTTCAAGTCAGAGATATGCCAGCCGAATACGCCGAAATAGCCATATCCTTCTTCCGGAGCATTCTTCAGTTCATAAGCTTCAATCTGCTTCCTTGTTAAGCAAGACTGACGCGCCATGTCTTCGTGAGAAATGTCCACACCATATAGATGGTCTGCCGATGAGTATTGGTAAATCCAGTCGCATACAAACTCCCCGATGACCTTGCCGTTTAAGAAATTGTCTTTCGTGTAGTTTTCACACAGCATTAGTTCTATGCTGTCGCCGTGTTTAATGCCCTGCTCTGGGTGACGATACAATTCATCGCTGTTCAGCACATGACAGCCACAGATTGTCTGATACTTAACACTTGCTTGTGTGCAGTAGATGTAGCACTTAAACGGCGTTTCCAGCTTTGGGCGCGACTTCCGCACCTCAATAGTTTTTTCTCCGTTGACGATTTTCTCACACCACTTCGGGCGTATGCTGATTAAGACTGCCTCTTGCTTTGTCATTAACACGCTGTTTCTCCTTTTAAAAATTTGTCTACATCGCCGACTATACCGGCATCCTCGTCTCCGAAATGTCTCTTTACGACAGCAATCGGGAACTGTTCAATTTCGCTTGCCCAACGGCAGTTTTCCGCGCCGTGGATTTCAGCCCAGCACAGCGGAAACCCGCCTATGCCATCAAACAGTGAGCCAAGCGTTGCGCCCTCCGGCAGATACTCGCTTATGCGGCGCAGAAGCCACTTCCAGAACGGGAGGGCAATGCTGTTGCCGAGGGCTTTATATTTCGGCGCATCAGCTTCTTTATGTACGCGTCCTTTCTCATCCGTCCACTCACCTATGTCAACCCATCCGTCCGGGAATCCTTGAAGTCTGGTACATTCCAGCGGTGTCAGCCTACGTACCGCAGTAGAGCCGCAGACAAAAGTTTCCGAATCCTCTCTGAATGTACAATTCCCTCGGGCTCTCAAAGCGTGTGCTACAAGCATATCGTTGTATGCGTCTTGCCCGTTATAGCTTCCAGCGTGTGCTCCCGGCGAGAGTGTCCCTGTCACCTGCTGATACGTCAGCGGGACTTGGTTCCCGCCTGTTCCCATCCTTGCTTGTAGACTCGGTACAACCTCGCCGCACTCTCTTATAACATCATTCGCGTGGCTCATATCCAATATTGCAGGAACCTGATTCGTGCCGCTCGAAACCGCAGACAATGTAGGCGAGAGTTCTTCCTCGTAACCTATACTACGGGCTTTCGCGCCCTGTCCGGACTTGAACGCCGCAACTATATGCTTGTCCGCCGAGGTGATGGTCGGCGCAGGATCGCCGTCCTTGCCGATTCCGAGACCGTTCCCGCTACCGTCGTTTTTGCGGGTATCTCCTCCGCCTTTGAATCGCGTCGCTTTGTCATTTATGGGGATGACTACCGGCTCTGCCGCCGCGGTGAGCGTCGGCGCTTTATCGTCTGCCCTTATTTCAGCGCCGCCCTGTTGAGTAGCCATACAAAAGAGCGTTTGGTCATTGCCTGTCCCGAGCGTGCCGCTCTTTTCAGTCTGAACTAACGCGCCTTTTCCGCCTCCGTCACAGCCCCCGGATGCGGACTGTATAAGAAGTGCCTGCTTCAACTGTTCCGGCAGGTCTTTCCCTCTGCGTTCCGCTCTCCGCAAAATCCCCTGACACGCTGCGCGGCTCAAATAGTATTTTGTGGGCGGTGCTTCCTCCAAAATCTGCGACAACCGAGATTCTACGGCGGCGTTGGGGCACTCCCCACCATTGCGCATCGTGGATTCTATAAGCCACGCTCCATCGTCCTCCCACATCGCGGTAGCCCCCCCATGTAGGCCATCCATGTTCAGGCACTTGAATATGGGGCGCTTCCGGTTCTGCGATTTTGATGATTTCTTCGAGGACTGCCGCAAAGTCGTTTCCTCCGTTGCTTGACAGGGCACCGGGCACGTTCTCCCACACCATGTATCTTGGTCGAATAAGTTCACCTGTCCGTCCAGCACTTCGTTCACGCTCTCTCATCTCCTTTACAATACGTATCTGCTCCATGAACAGGCCGGAACGTTCCCCGGCCAATCCTGCACGCTTTCCTGCGATTGATAAATCCTGTCTAACAAGGTGAGCCGCCTGTAATAACCCAAACCGGCTCTATTTCAGCGCCGTTTATCTTCGTTATATCTCCTAAATGTCTCACCCAAAACCACCTCCTTCATACCAGTGCGAGTGCGTCTGGCTCTTTGGTGCTGGGATGGTAGCACCCGTGTCAAGCGCAAATGAACCTGATGGCGCGGAAATGCGGCATTGATTTATGCAAGTGTCACAAAATTTCAAACTTAATAAGCGCAGAAAAGCAGCCCTTTCAAAATGAAAAGGCTGCTTTTTTCGTATACTTATACAAATTTTGATGTTTTGAAACTTTTCAATCCCCAAAACGCGCTTGACATGCCATGTATCATCCTTGCACCGAAAAAGAAAGGGGCGATGCCTATGCAGGAGGCCGAGCTTAAAGCCGCGGCAGTCGGCATACTCACATATCTGGCGATTGCAAATGAGGAGACCACGCGGCACAGCGGAGAGGCGGCGGAAATCATGGAGTTTGACGCGCCATACAATCCAGCCGCATTCAAACTGGCGATGCGGCATCTCGCGCGGATGGACATGGAAGAAACGGAGGTGGAGTTATGGAAGCGGTAATAATATTGCTTATCTGTACGGTTATCCCTGTAACAACTGTTTGCGCGATGCACATCAAGCTTGCGCACGAACGGTGGGTTTCTTATTTAGAGCGGAAATCAAGTTACAAACATATGACGGTCTCTCCTGAAATTTTCAAAACAATGCTTTACACCCTCTCCTATGAAATGAGCGCTTTGCCTTACGGCATAATGTGGCATAGACCTGCATCACGATGCCATGGGAGCGAGCCTATCTTGGTGTACGGTAGAAATCGGCTCGAACAAGAGCAGATGAACCTTGCTCTGACCGCATACCTCGATAAGCAAGCAAAAGCGCGGGCGAGGCGCAAAGAGCTCGCCAACGATGCAACTGCTGATTCGTTAAAGCAAGTCCAAGACGACATCCAACGCATCATCGACGACAATCTCCGCACTGCGCAGGAGGCCGCAAAGGAAAACCAAGAGATTATAGAACGTCTATCGGGGACAAGCACTACCCGCGGAGGCTCACCATGAACAGCCGGGACGATGCCGAGCGGCTTTACCGAGAGAACGAAAAACTTGTTCACGGCGCTTTGCAGCGATATTTTCCAACGCTCGCGTTCGACGAGGATATTCAGCAGATCGCGCGTATCGGGCTTTGGAAAGCTTGTCTGAACTACGATGCGGATATATCGCGTTTCTCTACTGCCGCATATAAATTCATTACGAACGAGGTACGAATGGAACTTCGCAAGAAACGCCGCAAGAGTGAAATCTCGACCATTTCTCTGAGCACATTGTTACATGGGGCTGAAATAGACGGGATGGACGAATTGGACATCATGGGTGTCCTGCCGTGCGCAGATGACATCGACTGGTGCGATACGGCGGCTTTTTGGTCATCATTGACCGAGCGGCAGCGATTCATTGTCAAGGCGCGTTTAGCCGGTTCGGTTTTTGATTCAATCGCTGCCGAGCTGGGAGTGAGCACAGCGACTGTCATCCGTGAGAAAAACATTATTCGGCGCAAAGCCGAAAAACTATTATGAGTGGAGGAAACATGAAAGAAATAGCTTACATAGCCGGGAAAATCACCGGCGATCCGACTTACCGCGAAAAATTCGCGCGTGCACAAGAAGTTCTTGAGCACCGCGGCTACATTGTTCTTAATCCGGCACTTTTGCCCGAGGGGATGAAGCCTAAAGATTATATGCGTATCTGCATGGCAATGCTCGATACTGCTGATGTGGTTTTCTTTCTGCCTGGATGGCCGAACAGCAAGGGCGCACAGCTCGAAAAACAGTATTGCGCCTATGTTCAGAAAACAGGCTACATATTTGAGGAGGCAGATATATGAAACGGCTAACTTTTGAAGGCAACTTCTGCGACATAAGCCGATGCCGGGAGGTCGTATGTCCTGCCAACACTTCCTGCACGCAGAAGCAGGTGTGGGAGCGGCTGAAAGCCTACGAGGACACGGGGCTAATGCCCGCTGAGGTACACAGTATGTCCGGCGAGTGGTGCGCTATGATGTCTGTGCTGAACGGCATCGGAAGTTATGACCGCCTGCGCGAGCTGGCCGATGCCGACAAGGACGGTCGGCTGGTGGTGCTGCCGTGCAAGGTGGGTGATATACTGTACAAAATATTTAAAGAGAGAGCAAAATGCAGCGCGTATGGTGAATGCTTTGACGAATACTCTTGCTGTGGTTGTGAATGCGAGTGTGACAGCACCATTCAGTATGTCATACGGCCAATTCAACCAAACACGTTGCCAAGTCTGGTGCAATATATCGGAGACATCGGCAAGACCGTATTCCTGACCCGCGAGGAGGCGGAGAAGGCACTGGAGGTGATGAAATGAGCCAATTATGGAATTGGTGCGCATTTTGCGGAAAGCGCATCGAAACGGGCGAAAAATGCTACGGCTTGCCAAACGGAGAGAGCGTATGCACAGATTGCTGTGTTGCAGAAAACGAGGGCGCGGCTGTATCCGACGGGGAGGAAGAACAGGAGAACGACAATGGCTGAATTGAATGTGCTCATCCGCGAAATGGAGGGAAAGAATGTTAGTTGAAATTACAAGAATCGGGCGCGAAGAGCGCCCTTGTGTCACCAGTCTTGATGTAGCGCAAACATTTGGAAAGAGTCATCAACACGTACTGCGTGATGTACGAAGCCTTGAGTGTAGCGATGAATTTCGACTGTCCAATTTTGGACAGTCCTCTTACGTAAACGCCCAAGGGAAAAACCAACCTATGGTGGTTATGACCCGCGATGGTTTTACTCTGCTTGTTATGGGCTACAACGGAAAGCTTGCCATGAAATTCAAAGAGGCGTACATCAAACAGTTCAATGCGATGGAAAATGTCCTACGGAAGAAAATGATAGCTCGCGAAAGAGGTCGCGCTTCCAGAGAGTTTTTAACGGATTCCATACAGCAGTCCGATGAAGATGAGCGTATGCACGGGCACGCCTACTCGACCTATACCAACTGCATCTACAAGGTGCTTTTCGGGAAATCCGCTGCTCAGTTGCGGATGGACTACGGCATAGGCAGGACAGACAATCTCCGAGACTGCTTCTCACCTGAAGACTTAGCGGCAGTGGACTCAATGGAACACTTAGTGAGCGGTTTGGTCGCCTGTGGATGGGAGTATGGGCGTATAAAGGACTTCATTGAGCAAACGAACACTCAGAAAGCTTTGATGGCTTAAGGAGGATGCCAGATGCAAACGACTGAACTTGAAATTATCATTCCCATTTACAATCGCGGGGAAGCCATAATCCCCACGCTTCAAAGTCTGCTGTTGCAGACCAAAGACGAATTTTTCGTCACGTTTGTACTTGATGGGGCAGACGCCGTGGCGGAAGCGGCAATCAGCCGTCATTACGTCGCTCGTCCGTATAATATCTATCTCATGCCGCATAGGGGCGTTGGCGCGACGAGAAATACGGGGCTAATGCATTCGGGCTCACCTTACGTCATGTTTTTGGACGCTGACGACCTATTGCTCCCAAACGCCGTAGGAACCATTCTGAACGCCATTGAGCGTGGTTTCGACATGATGGTAGGCAAGACCATGCGCGAAGCTGAGAACGGCAATTTTGAGGTCGTAGGCGGCACACAGATGACATGGCTTCACGGTCGGTCATATTCAAAGGAATTTCTGACGAAGTACGACATCCGCTTTCCGAATCTGCCCATGTGCGAGGACTTGGCTTTCAATATGCTTTGCGCTGAATTTGCCCAGCGCGTTCCTGAGACACAGTGGCCGATACATATCCAGCGGTATACCCCCGGCTCGCTGTCGCACGCAGAGGGTTCTCTGCGGCTCCAAGCTGAGACATACATTGAGGCTTGCATATTCTACATTGAAAGCGCAGCCAGATTCAGGTCACTGGACAAGCTCATGATACTACCGGCCGCGCTGGCCGCTTGCTATTACTATCTCGACTCTGTGGAGCGGGAATTTCCGGGCGACCCAGAGCTATATCACAAAATGTGCGAACAGTTTTCGCACTTGATAGACACCAGCAATTTCTATACGCTCAACTCAATACCCGAATGGCGTGATCGCTTTGCGCTGGCATTGGCTACGCCCGCGCGGCCTTTTAAGAAAACCTATATACCAGCGCTGACATTCGAGCAGCGCGTGGTAAATGCGAAATTGGAGGCTTTGAAATGAAGAAAGCTTGGACTATCGGTAATTCATGCGATCCACCAAAAGAGCAACGCAGTCTAAACAAAAGCACCGCTTTGACCGGCGGTGCTTTTGTTATGCTTTCAGTTTCTCACGTTCGTAATTTCGTTCGTAAATTTGCATGTTAAATGCCTTCTCCAATGCGTCAAATTGTTCTCAAATATGCAATTATTCGCATTGGCAAAATCCCCGCAAACCGTTGATAATACAAGAAAATCCCGCAATTTCAACAACTGCGGGATTTTGCTTGAAATGGTGGAAGCGAGGGGAGTTGAACCCAAGCAGCAACAGCGAAAAGCCTTGATTTTGCAAGGTTTGTACGAATCGTTCAGAAATTCATTCGTAATTCTCGGAGTAGAACTCTCTCATTCGCTCGACGTTCGCATCTACATCTTTTGCCGCCAACTTGGTGTAAATCTCCCTTACTATTGTATCATCATCCCATCCGCCTATGCGCATAGTGGTCAATATATCCCACTTGAGATGATAGGCAAGCGACGCGAATGAGCGCCGAAGGCCATGTATGCCCACCAGCGGGAGACCGGCATCGCGGCAGACCGCGTTGATTCGGTGATATAAGGTGTTTGAATAGTAATCTATTAACCGGGCGTTGGGCGAACCATTCGGAATAAGTTCCAGCAAGCGAGGTATCATGATAGGTACTTCACGGCGGGAAGCGCTGGTTTTGTTAGTCTCTTTATCGGTTAGCCCATTAGGACCATTGACAGTAGCACCTTCGACTTTTATCAACTTTTTCTTCGTATCGATTTTTTGGCCTGTCAAAGCCAAGATCTCAGATTTGCGCAAAGAATGAAGGGCAAGCAGCGCGCCTAGCTCCCCTGGCTTATCACGCATCGCAGCAAGAAATACCTGTATCTGCTCATAATCGAGCCAAGGGAGATCGCGTTTCACGAGCTTGGGCAACACAACGTCCGGGACTGTCACGTCGACATCAGCAAGCGCAGATTTGACGAAGCCCCATGCGTTAATGACTGTCTTAGGGCTGCAAATCTCAGCTTCCGCATTTATGGCCGACTGCCAGTCGACGGAGTTGATGTCCATATCCACGACTGACTTAAATCTATTGCGCATGATGTTTTGATAACCGAGAATAGTGGACGGAGATAAAAGCGCCCTTCGGTCGATATATCTCTGCATCGCTTCTCTGACTGTCATCTTCGGTGCGTTCTTTTTTGCTTCGATAAACCCGGCGCGAACGGCCTTTGCCTTGACGATGCATTCTTCCGCGGTGTTCTCGGTAGTGCTCCAGCCCTCGGCTTTCAGCTCGATATTCCATTTGCCGGACTTGAGCTGACGGGGCTTGGGCACTTTTATTTCAGTTTTCTTTTTACGCTCACGGAGCTGTTTTTCGCCGCACCAGTTGCAAAATATAGAATTGTCGGGGATATCTCTGCGGCAGCTTCTGCACTTCATTTTTATTTACGCTCTCTTTCAGAATCACGAACGCTTCTGCGCCATGCTCTTAGTTGGCGCAAGGCTATCCATGCGATTGCACCAATCCCGATGATAAAAACAAGAAAGAGCACAGCCGCATATATACTGAGCTGACCAAAGAGGATAAGCCCCTTGTCGCCCAGATGGAAGTCCATAACGAGGTAGTACCCCAGCGAGACTTCGAGTATTCCGGCCAGAAAAAGCAAAATATAGATAATCGGTTTTCTGGACGCAAGTTCTTTGGTCAGACGCCCCTTCTCTCTCACCAGACTGTCGTTAATAGCGTTCAGGCGGTTTACCTCGCCTTGAAGCCGAACATTTTCCAGCTCCAGTTTGTGAACTCGGTCGCGCTGATTGGATAGTTGCTCGGTGCCGTTGGCAAGTCTCTCGTTCTCCGCAGTCAGTTCGCGGATTCGCTGCAGGAGCACCTCTCGCTCGTAAGCTGGCTGCAAACCAAACACTTCGTCCGCGGACAGCCCAAGCGTGTCAATCAACGCTATCGCGTCCGATACCTTCGGGTTATCCTGCGTGTCTGCGCTTATTTTGCAGACAGTCGAATAGGATACGCCTGACTGATCAGACAACGCCTGATTTGTCAATCCCTGCTCCGCGCGAGCATTTTTGATCTTTGCGGTGAAATCATCAAAAAACTGCTGCAATCGCTGGTACGATGTCACAATTCTCCCCTCCAGACAAATTTTCTCCAAAAGAAAGAACTCCTGCTTCGACTCTTTTCGACTGACTTCTCCGAATCGAACAGGTATTCTCTTTTTAGGAGATGGACTTTGAAGATTACTTCTGCTACCATCGAAAGCGTAGCAGATACCGGTGCAATGTTCTATCTGCTGCAAGCTCCGGCGGAGGCGGCAACCAATGCCGGAGCGTTTTTCAAAATAACGTCAGTTCTTTAAGAAGTGATTTTTCTATATCGAGTATATCCGCATACGGCTTCAACCTCCCGTTGCGCACGAGTGTCAAATATCGAGACAATTTACCCGGAACATGCCGTAAATCCCCTGCCTTTAGGCATGGGGAGTGTCAACATGCTATTTCTCCCACAACGCAAAACCGCCCTCCGCAATGAAGCAGAGGGCAGCTTTTCAAGCCGACAATTTATAAGTCCCCGATCGGCAGGGAGGCAATTATAAGCAGGTCGCATATTTGTTAGTCGCCTGACGACAGGCGGCAGGGCGGATGGCGCAGACGCGGAACTAAAGTTCTTTGTCATGGCAAGCGGTGAGCCGCATGCAAGACCATTATACCACATCTTACGCAAAAGTAAACAGAAAAGTCCCTCTATTTAATTTTTAATTTTAACACCGATCCGGGTATTGCCAAACTCTGATGGATGTTCTAAAATATAACTAACATTTCGACAAAAAACGACGATAGGAGGCGATTAGTTGAACGAGCGCAAAGAAATAATAGAGATGATATGTCAGATGAACGACGAGCAATTTCAGTGGTTCACATCTCAAGTGCAGTCTGTGCTAAACGATGAATCGCCTTAACTTTGTCGTCCGGCAATGACATAATGAGAGATATCATATCTCGCTTCTCTACCGAAAGATCAGCAAATGGGTCTTGCATTGGGCTGTCGGTTTCTCCCCCACGCAAGAGCACGTCTGTTGAAACCTTGAAAAAATCCGCAAACTTCTGAACTGTGGTAGATTTGGGGCAAGTTCCTTTTTTCCACTGAGCCATGTTCCCTTGGCTGAACCCAAGCGCATTTACCACGTTAGTGATTTTCACGCCACGCTCTTCGCATAACTTGAGTAGATTGTCATAAAACATAAAATGCACCTCTTTATACAGCTTCGCTAAATGCGAGGCTGTTTTTTTGTGCATTCATACAAACATCATTAAAATGCACTTTTATCTGCATTTTGCTATTGCAAATGCATTTCAATGCTGTTATTATAATGCACGTAGAAAATACACGACAAAATTGATAATACAAAACCAAGCCCTAACGGAAATATTTTTTCCGAAAAAGCAAGGATTGTTGTATTGGACTGTCGGCACTTTCACAATACAACATTTACTGCACATTGTCAATGTTTTTTCTCTGCACTATCGAGTAAAGGGGGTGCTGACCATCTACGAAATCTTCAAGGGGAAAATTGCGGAGCAGAAAAAACTCCGCCACTTAACGAACGCAGACATCGGGAAAATGACCGGGTATTCATCCAAGACTATCGATGCTTTTATGTCTGGGGCTCGTGAAAGCGACCGTCTTGCAAAAGCCATTGCAGAAGCGCTCAACATCAAAAGGTGAAGGAGGGGGGCAATGTTCAACAACAATCTATGCTCTCTCAGGAAAGAGAGGTCTCTTACGCAAGAGGAACTTGCGAAAGCGGCAGGTGTCAAACCGCAGACAATCTACAAATATGAAAAAGGGATTGTCAAAAACATCCCGTTTGAACGGATTGAGGCTTTAGCTTCTGCGTTGGGCACTACCCCGTCACGACTTATCGGATGGGAGGAATGAAGTTTGACAAATAGTTCGACATTCTATGAAAGGTATTGCCTTCTCTGCGATATGCGTGGAGTCACCAATAACGCCGTATTACAAGAAATCGGTCTTTCACGCAGCATTGCAGCTCGTTGGAAACGACGCGGTTCATTACCAACGGGAAGTAGCCTTATCGAACTTTCCAAGTATTTCGGCGTTTCAACCGATGCGTTGCTGGGGCTGAAATCGCTTGAGGACGAAATTAATGCCATGCAGAGGCAAAGCCGCATTGCTGAAATCGAAGCGGAGCTTCAAGACCATGACAAGCTTCGGGCTGAACTTGATGAGCTGAAATCGAAAACACACATGGAGGACAGCAAATGAATGAGTTAATCAAAATCAACACCAGCAATCCCGACCGCCCTACGGTTCTTGGACGTGACCTACATGACGCACTGGAAGTCAAGTCAAAGTATGCTGACTGGTTCAAAAATATGTGCGCATATGGCTTCACCGAAAATGCAGACTACACCACGTTTTCTAAGAACTTAGAAAACGGCGGCAGGATGCTTGACCACTATCTCACCATTCCCATGGCGAAAGAAATCTGTATGCTCCAGCGCACCGAAAAGGGCAAGGAGTGCAGACAGTATTTCATCAAAGTCGAGGAAGCGTGGAACACGCCGGAAATGATAGTCGCCCGCGCCCATCAGATTTTGCAGGCGCGGCTTGATGAAGCGGTCAGCCGTGTGACGCTTCTTGAATCCAAAATTGAAGAGGATGCCCCGGCCACTCAGCTTGGCTACGCCGTGACTGCCGCCGATGACTCCATACTCGTGCGGGAGATGGCGAAAATCCTCAAGCAGAACGGCTATGACACCGGCGAACAGCGGTTCTATGAGACGCTACGTATTGAGGGCTTCCTCATCAAGTCTGGCAGCGACAGAAACATGCCGACACAGCGTGCTCTTGAAATGGGACTGTTCACCATCAAGGAAAACGTGCATGTCACGCCGAGCGGCAGTTTCACTACGCGCACGACGATGGTGACGGGCAAAGGGCAGAGTTACTTCGTGAACCGCTACTGTAAATCTGCACAAAAGTAACCAACATTTATTGTGCTATTGGGAGAATAGCACATCTGGCTCTTGCAAGCAAGAGCGCGAAAGGAGTCCGAAATGGGCAAATCCGTATTTGACGAAAAGCCGAAGAGAGACCCCGTAAAGGCTTTGATACTGGAATATCAAAATCTGAATAAATTCAGCGACGCAAAGGCCGCGGCGCTCATCGGAGTAAGCCCAAGGACGTACTCGCACATGAAAAACGACCTGCACACCGACGACTGGAAGCCGCGGCAGTACAAGACTCTCCTGCGCCGGTTGGGCGTCCCTATCGACGAGCTGAGAGCCGCAACGACCTACGTAACACTTTAGAAAAGAGGCGGAGCAATGAACGGCATGATCGTACAACCGCTGAGACCGCCTTGCAGAGGCAAAGACGGCGCTCCGTGCATGGAGCGGGGCGTTGGCTGCCAAAGCCAATGCGAGGCTTACAGAGAATATCGGAAATCGATAGAAACTTCGCGAGAAGCCGCACAGCGCGACAGAGTGCTGAACGGTTATATGGACAGCGCTGTGAAGCGCGTAAAGCGTGACGGCGGCTCACGCCCGCCGCACACGATCATCAAAGATGCGCAGAGACGTGAGCAAAAGAAGTACCGTAGCGCCAAGGTTCAGATCAACAAAACGACCAACGGAGGGGAAAGCTTATGATGGTCATTACCGCTGTGCCGCAAGGAAGCTACATAAAAGCGGCAGCAAGCGCAGTGCGCCCATGGAATTCCATCGACGCAATATCCATAACACTGCGCTTGAGCGAGCCGCAGGAAGCCATAGACCGCTGCCTCCGCTGTGAATGTGCGGAGTGCTGGAACTGCGTAGCGTCGCGCAGCAAGCGTGCACAAATGAGAAAGGAGGTGCAGTAATGGGCGCTTGCCATCAGTGCAAATGCTTCTATTGCGAGAACCTCTGCACGAAAAAATGCCCTGTGGGGCGTGTGTGCACCACCTGTTACAAGGGGCTGAACAGCCAGAACTTCAAAATAACCCATTGCGACCGGCAAGTACCGTATGACCCCGTGTTCACCGTGACGACCGCGCCGAGGAAGCCGGAGGCTGTAAAGAGAAAGAAAAAGAGGAAGAGAGGAATCAACTAATGTGTGAATGGATAAGCAAAACATTTCCGTGGTGCGTGGAGCACATAGGGAACATGAGCCTTACGGGGCAAATTTTCGTAGCAATATTCATTCTTTTTCTGCTGGTGAGCGTTTATGTGGCGCTCTACAATGCCGTTTGCAGCATAAGAGAGAACGGCTTTATGCCGCGCCGTAGGAAAGCCGCCCCATGCAAGCAGCGCAAGCCCACTATGCCGAATAATTTCAATTTTCTGGCGCGTTATTTAGCCGACAGCGAGACTTATGACAGTGACTGGATGGACGCAGATTCATGGGAGGAGACGCGATGAGCAAAGCATACACCAACGAAGAAAAGCAGCAGTTCATACACGAGGCTTGCGAAAAGTACTCGCAGGGCATAGCGCTCATGAACGAGGCGAAAAAGCTGTTGGAGCGCTGCGGCATAGAGCTAATCAGCAACGAGGCTCAGCGCGCATATGAGGACGATGCAGAGCATGGTATACAAGTCTATTCCGGCATTAAAAAACTGGCAATGATACTCGGGCAGCAGCCCCGCCACCCCCAGACGGTATGGCGCGACGGCACGGTGAGCCAAAACGAGCTGGGCGTTGTGACAGACGGCTTTCTCTTTTTCCAGCTTGGAGACGCTAGAAGCCCTGCCACGAAATACTATTATCGGTGAGAGCGAGGTTTACCGCCATGAACCAGATACCTGATGCCCCTTATATCCGCGAAGCCGAAAGAAAAGGCTATCCCTCGGACTGGAGCGCAGAGCTTCACTACATGGACGATGATTCGCTATACACTACCTACGAAAACTATTGCGGCTACGACCGCGAAGATGAAGAGGAGGATAAAACAACATGAATGAATCTCTTATGGGGCGCGGCCCCGCCACGCAGATGAGCGTTTATCAGGAGAGCAAGGAGCTTTCCGAAATCAAGGGCAAGATGTTCCTTGCCCGCCAGTTTCCCCGTGACCCGGAAATGTCCCTCCAGAACGTTCTCCGCGAGTGCCAGAGAAAAGACCTCGCAGAGGCAGCACAGTATGAGTTTCCCCGCGGCGACAGCGTGGTAAAAGGTCCGTCTATCCGGCTGGTAGAAGTCCTCGCCCGCCATTGGGGCAACATCATGTCCGGCATTACGGAGGTCGATGTGCAGGGCGACACGACGACCATAAAGTGCTTCGCGTGGGACTTGGAAACGAACGCCTCCGATGAGAAAACTTTCTCCGTGAAGCACGAGCGCTCGACCAAGAAGGGCAGCTACAAGCTGACCGACGAGCGCGACATCTATGAAATGGTTGCGAACAAGGGTGCGAGGCGCAAGAGGGCGTGTCTGCTTGCTGTGATGCCCGGCTGGTACGTGGATGCGGCGCTGGAAGAGTGCGACAAGACGCTCGCGGATTCGCTGACCGAGGGCGACGAAAGCATGGAGACGATCATCGAAAAGACCGTGAACGCCTTTGCCGGTTTCGGCATCACGCCAGAGCAGATCAGCGCCAAACTCAGCAAAGAGATAGACAATCTGTCCAAGAACGATGTCGTGAAGCTCCGCCATCTGTACTCTGCCATCAAGGATGGCTTTGTAAAAGCCACAGACGCCTTCGGAATCGCTCCTGCTGCTGACCCCGCACTTCCTACCACCGAAGAAGAAAACGCGCTGGAAACGCTGAATAAGACGCTTACAAAGGGCAAAGAGAAGAATGGTTGAGCTGACAAGGGAAAACTATTACACGCCTGACGCAGATTGGGAGTACATGTCGTGCTCCCAATATCAGGCATGGAACGAGTGCGAGGCGCGGGAGCTGGCAAAGCTTCAGGGGCGCTGGGCGGATGAAGAGAAGGAAGCGTTCCTCGTGGGCAACTACTTCCACACGCACTTTGAATCCCCGGAGGCGCACGAGCAGTTCTGCAATGACCACTTCGACAAGATATTCAAGACCAAGACGGTAAAGAGCAAGGGGGGCGAGCCCGATACCGTTGTTCCCACAGGCAAATACGCCCCTTATGTACAAGCAGACAAGATGATAAAGGTCGCCGAGAGCGACGAGCTGATACAGTCTCTTCTAGCCCTGCCGGGCGAGAACGAGATGATAATGCACGGAGAGCTTTTCGGCGTGCCGTGGCGCATAAGGCTGGACAAGTATGTGCCCGACGGGCGGATGATAATCGACTACAAGACCGTGGCGAACATCGGAGAGCTGAAATGGAGCGATGAGCTGCACGAAAAGGTGACGTTCATAGACGCCTACGGCTACATGATGCGCGCGGCGGTGTACAGCGAGATAGAGAAGCAGAACGCCCAGAGCGACAAAGACCCGAACTTCATCATCATAGCCATTTCCAAGCAGGACTACCCGGACAAGGAGGTGCTGATGCTGAACCACCGGCAGAGGTACGACTACGAGCTGGGGAAGATAAAGGAGCGGCTGCCGATGATACAGGCAATAAAGGATGGGCGCGTTAAGCCCAAGCGCTGCGGCTTCTGCGACTACTGCCGCGCGACGAAGAAGCTTTACGCGATCAAGCCCTACTATTCGCTCATGCCCGACTTCCGAGAGGAGCGCGAGGACGATGAAGCCACAGAACTCCATATCGAGTGAACGCGAGCGCTGCTGGGTCGTTCATAAACGCCGTGCCATCTGGACGCTCTGCCCCTTATGCGGAGCGTCCATCAGGTGGGTGCGGTTATTCGACGGTTCATACTCCCCGTGCGACGAGGAGCCGGTCTTATTCTGGATTCCAGAGGGCAAAAAAGGCCGGTACAAAGTCGTATCAAGGGGCGAGATATTGGAGCACGCATCGCTGAAAATCCCCAGAGGGCAAACGGCAAAATATGCGCGGCTTCCGCATTATTATTCATGCCCTACTCTGCGCGCGGAGCGCCGGGAATGGGCATTGAGACATCGAGAAAGGTGAAAGAAATTTATGCTGAACAAGATAATTCTTTCGGGGCGGCTGGTGCGCGACCCGGAAATGCGCACGACGCAGAGCGGCAAATCTATCGCGTCATTCACACTGGCCGTAGAACGCGATTTCGCCCCGCAGGGGCAGAATAAGGAAACGGACTTTATCAACTGCACCGCTTGGAACGGCACGGCGGATTTCATGAGCAGGTATTTCTCCAAAGGCAGCATGGCGACCGTATGCGGCAGCTTGCAGATACAGAACTACACCGACCGCGACGGCAACAAGAGGAGCGCCCCCAATGTCAACGTGGAGAACGTCTATTTCGCCGGGGAGAAGCGCGCGGAGAAGTCCGACAGCGGCGAGAACAGCAGGAGTGCCGCGAAGGGCAAAGGTGCATATTCTTCCAAGCCCGCAGCGAAGCAGACGTTTGAGGAAATGGAAGAAGCCACGGACGATGATCTTCCGTTCTGACACGAGGTGAAGCACATGAGAGACAGGACAACAATCTCAAACGAGGTCGTGGGGCGGTATTCTTTCAGCCGCCTCACGCCCAACGCACAGGCGCTTTATTTTCATCTCTGCTTTGCCGCAGATGACAAGGGCGTTGTGAGTAATCCCACGGCTGTACTCAACAAGGTCTGCGCAAGCGACCTTGATTTGGATGAGCTGGTTTCTGCCGATTTCATCACCAGTCTTGGCGAAAGCGGCGTATTAATCCGCCATTGGGCGCAGCACGTCGGAATTGATTACTAAGGAGGACTTTATGGAATATAAACCATGTCCGTTTTGCGGCTCAAAACTCATTTCTATGTATTCAAATTACAGTCGAAATTCTAAGGCATATTTTGTCTGGATTGAGTGTGATACCTGCGGAGCGCGAAGCAAAGCCACATCACAGCGCACGTCACCAGAAGACTCAAATTGGCGTGATATGGCGTGCCAGAAAGTTAGGTCTCTTTGGAATATGCGAGCCGCCGCCACCAGACGCTTGTGGGATGACGATTGAATGAGGTAATGCCGTATGATACATACTTTCGATGCGCAAATAGCTGTTGAATATGGCGTAAATGCCGCTATTCTTCTGCAAAATCTGCATTACTGGATAGAGAAAAATCGCGCTAACGAAGTCAATTTTTTTGACGGCAAATATTGGACATACAACAGTGTGAAAGCGTTTAGAGAACTTTTTCCGTACATGTCAACAAAAGCCATCAACACCGCATTAGCAAAGTTGCTTGAAGCAGGTATTCTCGTAACCGGCAACTATAACCAATCTGCTTATGACAGAACTCTTTGGTATGCGATTACCGAGCGCGGATATTCGATTCTTCCAAAAAGCGAAATCCATTTACCCAAAACGGAAAATGAATTTTCCGAAACGGAGCAACCAATACCAGATAATAAACCAGATAATAAACCAGATATATATAATAACTCTCAAAAAGAAAACGAACAAAAGAAAAAGCCCTCTTTCGACGATGGCGATGCTCCACCAGATGTCAGCCCCGCAAGCGGCACTGACGCGCGCCCCAAAAAGGAAGAGAGAGTTTTTGACAAAGACAGCGACGCTTATCAAGCCGCAGCATACCTTGCTCGGCAGATTGAGAAGAACTATCCCGATGTGACACCACCAACCGAGAAAGACAAACAGCGCTGGGCAGCAGACTTTGACAAGTGCAACAGGATAAACAAGCGCAGTTGGGACGATATTGCCGATGTGCTTCACTTCTCACAGAAAAACACCTTCTGGCGGAAGAACATCCTCTCGGGGAAGAAGTTCCGTGAGAAGTACGACCGACTGCTGATCGAGATGACAGAAGAGGCCAAGAAGAATGGCAAGTGATGAACTGAGCTTGAGCTACGCCCTCAGCTACAATCAGGACACGGAGTTCTCCGTTGTGGGAGCATGCTTTATAGACCCGCGCTTTCTGGACAAAACGGCGGGATGCATCAGCGCCGAGGACTTCATGAACCCAGTATGTGCCGCCCTGTACAGCGCTGCGGCAAAGGCAAGGAACGACGGGGAGATGCTAGACCCGGTTGCGGCTCAGGACGTCATACGGGACAAGGTGCCGGATTCGGGCGGCTTTATCGCAAGGTGCATGGAGCTGTGCCCCTCCGTGACTTCCGCAGAGGGGCACGCCGAGTACATACACGCCAGCGCAAAGGACAGGCGGCTGCGCACGAAGATAGACGAGGCTCTGAGCGGGAGCAAGGGTGACGAGCTAGTAACGCAGATAGCCGGGATATGCCAAGACTACATAAGCGGCAAGCTCGGGCGGAGCCGCACCATGGCGCAGACAATCGACCGGGCACTGAACGCATTGGGCGCTCCCCCTGCTGACAGAGTGGAGACCGGCTTCAAGCGGACTGATGCCCTACTGAAAGGATTGCGCGGCGGAAACCTCATACTCATTGCCGCGCGTCCTGCTGTCGGCAAGAGCGCGTATGCCCAGAACATCGCCATGAACGTCGCGGCGAGCGGAAAGACCGTGCTTTTATACTCGTTGGAAATGAGCAATGAAGAGCTGGGCGAAAGAATAATATCCGGGGCGTCAGGCGTGCCACTGGACAATGTAACAGACCACTCTCTCAACGAGCAGTCATGGAAGAAGATCAGCGATGCGTGCGAGGGGCTTTACAATCTGCCGCTCATCATCAACGATGACCCCGGCGTTACCGCGAGCAAGATACGCGCGGAGGCGAGAGTAACGCAGAACCTTGGGCTTATCATCATCGACTTTATGACGCTGCTGAAAAGCGAGAGACGCTATGACAGCCGAAACCTTGAAGTGGGCGCACTGAGCCGAGAGCTGAAGCTTTTGGCGATGGAGCTGGACATTCCGATAATTGCGCTGTCCCAGCTGAACCGCAACGTCTCCGAGACCGAAAGGCCGAGACTTGCAGATCTGCGCGACAGCGGCGAGCTTGAGCAGAACGCCAACAAGGTCATCTTCCTGTGGAACATCGACGAGGAGCAGGGCATAAAGGGCATGGCTATCGCAAAGAACCGCCAAGGTCGCTGCGGCGCGGTGCAGATGCGCTTTTGGGGCGACCAGATGCGCTTCACGGAAATGCGCCCGGAGGAGGAAATCTGGTCAAAGACCACTCCTCCGCGCAAGAAAAGGGGGAAATGGGACGATGACGATGACTGATGGGTACGCCATGTACGATAACACAAGCTTTTGCCTCAAGGACTACACACCGACGCTCAAAATGGCGAAGTTCGAGGGACTGAGAAACAAGTTTCTTTTGCACAAGCAAGGTAAAGCGTTCCTGTATTTCACGATAGAGCACCACGCAAGCGGCAGTCTTGGCGCATATGAGGTCGTAAAGAACGGCGAGAGCGCATATTTCTTTGAGCTGCCGAAAGCAATAAGATATTTCAACGGGGAGGAATAATATTTTGAGCGTAATCAAAGACAGCGGTGATAGAACCACATACAGCACCGGAGCGGTGCGGGATATGCACGCTGGCAAGGGACGGTTCGATCTGATGCCGATAGACGTAATGGCACACCAACTCAAGGATGATGTTCTTTCTGATCTCGCCGCTTTTCAGAACAATCCCAATAACTACGGCTATCTTTTCCAAGCGGTGCACAGATTCAGCAATCTCGCTTTTGAATCCGAGGAGACAATGCTGCTGGAAACGGCAATACACTTCGAACAGGGCGCACTTAAATACTCGCCTGGGAACTGGAAAAAAGGCATTCCCGTGGACAGTTACATCGACTCTGCCGTGAGGCACTACCTCAAGTGGCGGCGTAAGGACGATGACGAGAGGCACGACAGGGCGTTCGTGTGGAACATCATGTGCTGCATATGGACGATATGGCACATCAAGGAGGAAAACGATGGCGAAAACTGAAATTCTGAAAATCAAGGGCGATTGGGAAGAAGTCGTCAATGACTGCCGCGCAACGGTGAAGAAGCCGCCCCTTGGCAAAGAGCCGTCCGTTGACTTCAAGCGGCGCATACTGATGGCCGAACACTCCCCTATCCGGGACATCATCGTGAAGTTTCGGTGGAACAACATCCCGTATTGGGTGGCGATGCACTGGAAAACACACCGTTGGGAGAGCCGGGTAAATTCACAGCGCAATGACCGGCAGAAAGAATATGACCGCACAAAAGCCCCACAGGACGTGCCCGTTGACTTCATCGGAGATGCAAACGTGCAGAACCTCATCGACACGTGGAGAAAGCGTCTGTGCCGTCAGGCATCGCAGGAGACAAGGGCATATGCCGAGGACTTCAAGGAGGCTTTGCGAGAGCAAGAGCCGGAAATAGCAAGCGTGCTTGTTCCAAACTGCGTATATCGCGGCTTTTGCCCGGAAATGAATCCTTGCGGCTGGTGGGACGCTTTCGCAACCAGATTAAGCCGAGAAGATCTACTTGACGGTCAGAAGCGATATGCAAAGTACAACGAGTGGTTCGACGCACAAAGGAAAGCCAAATATGAGATTTGACAGCCTTGAGGACATGCCCCCGGCGCTGCGGAAGCGCGTGGAAGAGCAGCTTGCAAGAGAGCGGACGGCGGCGCAGATCAAGCAGCGGTACGCACAGGGCGCTTCCGAGGTGAGCAAGAGCGCCGCTGCCGCCCTTGAAAAAGACGCGGAGGCGCTTCGCCAGCTCAACCAGGACATGGGCACTTGGCAAGAGAAGAAGCCCAAGCGCAAGTACAACAATCAGCCGACCGAGCGGCTTCTGCCAAACGGCGAGTGCATCAAGTTCGGAAGCAAGACCGAGGCGGCATATTACGACGAGTTGGTTTTGCGAGAGAAGCTTGGACAGGTGCGCAAGATACGCCTGCAGGTGGAATATCTGCTGAAACCGGCATACACAGATGGCGAGACCGGGGAACGCATACCGCGGATAGCATACTTCGCAGACTTCGTTTTCGAGGAGCTGCACGATGATGGGAACTGGACAACCCGCATCGTGGACACCAAGGGCGGAGGTCGAAAAGGCACAAGCACCAAGACTTTTGCCATCAAACGCAAGCTCATGGCGGATATGGGCTATCATGTGGAGGCAATGGAACGGAAAAAATAGAGAAAATGAGTATTTTGTTAATGGGGGCGTTGACTTTTACGTAGTTTTCAGCATATCATACAAGAGAACAGAGAATTTTTTAGGCAGAGTAGACAGTTTCACATGGCTGGGCAGCTCTGCCTTTTCCTAATTTTGCGGAGAGGAGGGCGCGTCATGGCAGAGAACAACATCGCGCAGCGGTGCTGCTTGTGCGACAAAGAGCTGAACGATACCAACGCATGGACGCTGCCCGAACGCTTCGGAAAGCGCTACTCCCCTTACTGCATCAAGTGTCAGCCCAAGGTGTACGACCAGAGGGCAGCAACATTAGGCTACAAGCTTGCAATGTTCCTTTGCGCGGCAGAGTTCAACATGCCGTATATGCCCGATCTCTTTAAGGCGGCACAGAAGCTTCAGAACGACAAAACGAATCCATGGGCGGCGTACACGGTGATCCTGTGCCGAGAGGGCTACCACAAGGGCGAGCGATTCGGCCAGTTCGTCGATGGCGTGACGGACATAAAGAAAGCCTTTGACGGTAAGGCGGAGACGCTGTATGTCGACGACGAAATGCTGTGCGCCGAGGATTACGTCGAGGGGCGTGTGGCGCAGGAGAAGAAATGGGGCAAGGGGCCGACAGACCACCCGTACACGCAGGAGGACTACGACAAGCTTGACCGGATATTCTCCGCCATTGCCGACAACAGACCGGCCATAGGCCCGCAGACCCAGATGGCGATTGAAAAAATATCGCGCTGGACGCTTGAGCAGGATTATTACTTCTACAACGGTGACCCGCAGAAAGCAAAGCTGCTGGGAGACCTTATCAAGAGCGAGATGGAAAACGAGCAGCTCCGCAAAAAGGACGAGCTTCCGCAAGACCTTGAAAAGCTGGACGGCATAGTGAGAGCTCTCGAAGCTAAGGGACTGCTTGGACTGCCGTTTCCAGAACTGCTGAAAAAACTGCACCCCGAATACCAGATGACAAAGGACGCGGCGGAGCAGATATTACTCGCAATTTACAACACAAGCGCGTGGAACGAAGGGCGCGCAGAGGTGGCCAGCCTGCCGCCCTCGCTCCGGCTTGATGACGAGCTGGGCGAATTTCTGCCGGAACCGGATGAAACGGAAAAGGAAATTTACCGCAAGCTCGACCTTGTACGCGGTGATGGCGGATGAGAAAAGACTACGTTTACAGCCGGAGAAGCGGCGGCTTTATCAAGAAGCAGACGCGGCAGGGCGTCAACTATGACGACTTCACCGACGAATGGTGGGCGTTGCTGATAGCTTTGTTCCGATATTATCCCGACTATCTGGAGGACATCACCGAAAGCCCGAACTGCAAATATCACAACAGCCTGATAGGACGCATAATGCGGAGAGCAATGGTACGTTACCGTATGGTGGACATCATAGGGTCACGCGGAACAACCAAAACCAGCGCTGTGATAAGTGCGGGAAGCAACAAGGGCATTCTGTACCCCGGAGAAGTCACGGCATATTACGGACCATCCAACAAGCAGACGGCAAAGATAGCCTCCGAGGCATGGCACGAATACAGTTACAACTACCCATATCTGGCGAAACACTGGAACGTGAACAACGATTCCAGCGATACGTTCAAGATAAGCACGGCGGAAGGCAGCGCAGTCGAAGTCGCAATAGACCGCGGACGCAACACCCATTGCGTCATAGGGGAAGAGTGCGGACAGGAGGACGGCTCGACACCGTTCAACTGGTCAGACTTCAACCAGATAGTCAAGGCAACAAATCGCTTGCAGCACCTTATTGAGGGCGTTCCAGACCCGTCGCACCAAGACCTCGCCGAGATATACATCACTTCGGCCAGCTCGAAAGAGAACCCCGCTTACAGCGTTTATATCAAGGCACGCAAGAAAATGGCGGACGGAGAAAGCGCATTCGCATGCGCTATTCCGTGGCAAGTCCCGGTTTTGTGCCACGTGAGGCCGTTTGAATACTACGATGGACTGAGAGACACGCTGACAAAGGAAGAGTTCATGCGAGAGTGCGAATCCAAATGCACTGGAAGCGTGGACAATCCTCTTCTCCGAGATCAGTATGTGCAGGACGCTAAGACGCTGACCGTGATGGAGGACAGGCACTGCGGCGACCCGAACGTGCGGTACTACATAGGCTATGACGTTTCATACCGCCAGCGAAACGGCAACGCGATGTGCGCCGAGGTAGTGTTGAAAACCTACGAGCAGCGCAGGAGTACCAGTTTTAAGAAAGACTGTGTTTATTTGACCGACCTTCCCCCGCTTGATGCGGAGCGGCAGGCGCGGAGAATAAAGAACCGTTGGGCGCAGTACCGTCTTGAGGGAGCGCCTGAACCAATCATCGTTATTGACTCATGGCAGTTCGGTGAGGCTGTTGTGCAGCAGCTCCATAGAGACCTTGGAGATGGGCTTCCGCCCCTCTGTACGGTCAACAATGACGACCGATACGTCGATTTGGTTCAGAAAAACGCAAAACCGTGTATTTATTCACTCTATGCAACACCGGGGCGCAGCGGCGCAGACCCCAACATCGACATGCTCGACTACCTCACACGAGAGTTTGAACATGGCAATGTGGGATTGCTCATAACCAACGTACACGAGGGTACACGGGCTTATAAAATGGCACACAACATCAAGGATGACACGCAGGACGTGAAAATCCAGCATCCGTACATCAAGACCAAGGAGCTGTGCGACCAGATAGCCAATCTGCGCCGAAAGAAAACCGGCAGCGGATGGACGCAGGAAGAGATAAACAAGCACATCAACAAGGACTTGTGGTCGGCGATGATGTACGCGGCAAGACCCGTAAAGCTCGACGAAGACGCTTTTGTGGCGGCACAGAACCACCGCAAGAGCAGTTATCAGGAGGCTGCGGAACACTTGGACAGCGAGATAACATACGCGCCGGTGAGGACGCGAAGCGTGAGACGGCTTGGCCGGGGAGCAATAGTGTGATGGAGACAACAAAAAACAAGCTGTGGGCGCTTCCCACGACTGAGAAGAACCTGAAATTGCAGGAAAAGTTCAGTCACTTCTACTCGGACGCAGACCACATTTTGATAATTTCTCCCGAAATGCCGAGTGGTGCGACAGAGGTCTCCCCCGACCTCGAATGGCTTCTGACACAGGCCGACTGGCTGTGGATATGGAGCGAAAGCACCGCGATTCAGCGCGAGGAAGAACAAAAATACCGCAAAGAGCTCGATAATTACATGAAGGGATTTGAAGAGCGCTTTCTAGCAGAGCTAGACAAAATGCAGAAAGGTGGAGCGGACATTGGAAATAATGCAGCAGGGGCCGATGGAAGCTCCGGGAACGACGAGTTATAAGGCGCTCGGCGAGATATTGCAGAAAGCCAACAGCATGTACGGCGGCATGGGAATGAGCGATTATTTCACCGCTTTTTCCGCTGCTGGTGGGCTTAGTTTTCTGAATAACTGGCCGCAGATACAGAATACCCGCGTAAAGGGCATAAACACGCGCCCTGCCGATTTCAGCAAAGACCAGATAAGTACGATGGTGCAGAACCCGGACGGCAGCGAAAAGAGCCTGAGAGCAGTTTCAGCGTCGCTTGCGTACAGCACCAAGACATACGATCTGATACTCAAGACCTATCCAGATACGCTCACATATTCGTGGTACGTGCACCCTACGTACACCGATGCAGAGATAAGCAAAAAGGATAAAATGCGCGATATGCTGCTTGCACAGCGGCTCGTACAGACCGTTGGCGCAAAAGAAAAAGCACATGAGCTATGTGGCTTGTGCATGAAATACGGCAAAGTATTCGTCACGCCGCGCATTTCCGTGGACAAGAGCCACAACAAGATAAACTACGCCTTTTTGCAGGAACTGCCAATGGACTGGTGCAAGATCGTGGGCTACAACAACGGCCCCGGCAAGTACACAGTGGCATTCAACCTCTTCTACTTTATGAGGCCGGGCAATGACTGGCGGCAGTTCGGCGACCTTTTCGAGCCGTATATGCGGGTTTTTGATGAAGTGGTCGTAAAAACGCCGGGAAAGTATGTGTACAACGGCATTGACACAGATAAATTCAAAGCCATTCACGCAAATGAGACCATAGGCAACCCAGAGTGGGTGGCTGTGGGGCGGCAGTATTTCTACTGGGTAACGCTCCCCGCTGACAGGGTTTTTACCATAGAAGTGGACGATACCACTCCCCTTGTTATCCCGCCGAACACGGGCATGTTCGTGTCGCTGACACAGATACCGAACTATGAGGCGGCACAGCTCGAAATAATCCTTAATCCGTTGACATCTGTGCTGACCGGCTCGCTTGAAACCTATGACCCGAAGAGCGCGACGGACGACGACCCGATTCGCGTCTCAGACACGACGAGAAAGCTTTTCGAGTATCTGTGGTATCAAATGCTCAACAAGAACAACACAAGCGGCATAGGGCTTTATCTTGCGCCCGCGAAGGACTTAAAGCTTCAGACGATCTCCGACACCGTGGCAAACACGGACATCAGCTCCACGGCGTATTCAGACCAGATTCTCAAAGCCGGTCTCCCCTCTCTCATCCCTACCACCAACGACCCCAAGGTCGGCGTGGCACAGCTTTCCGCATGGCTTGCCGCCTCATATGCGAAGTTCATATACGGCAGCATGGAGCGGATAATGAACTGGATGATAGAGAGCCTGAACTGCAAGACCCCGATGCGCTTCAAGATGTTCGGTGACATCTTCAAGATGGATGATGAGATCGAAAATGCGCGCAAGGGTATGACAAACGGCTGTCTGACGGACACACTGAAATACAACGCCTTGTCCGGGCATACCATACTTGACGACATCGCCATATCCGACTTTGTGGACGAAAGCGGCGTGATGGACAAGCGCAGACCGCTTGTCACATCGTATTCGGCAAAGCAGGACACCAGCGGACTGCCGCCGCAGGCAAAAAAGGAAATCTCCGACGACGGGCGACCGCCGGAACGCGGCAGCATAAACAGCGAGACACATGAGGGCGCGTCATGAAAGAGCCAGCTAAAGAGAGAATCCCTGAGCTTTCAGCGGAAATGATAGAAATTATCAACAGGCTGTTGAAAGAGGGTAAGCGGCTGGAAATCGCCGCAAAACCCGACGGCATACGCCTTTGGGAGATAAAAAACAAGAGAATAGAGATTTGAGGAGCCTCACGCAGGAGGCTCGACAAAGCCAAAGCAGGGCTATTAGCACGAAGAAATTCGTGTTGGTAGCCCTGCTTTTTCATTTTGGCATGAGGGAGGAATCAGACTTGAGAGACTACTACGCCGCGTATCGGGAGGACAGATATTCCTTCCTTTACGAACCTATGCGCAGGGCAATGAGCGCGATGGGAAACGCCATGTGGAGCTTTGCGGCGATAAAAGAGCACACATGGTACAGCGGCTACGCAGCGCTGACGCGCGCCATACACGCGCTTGAGCACAAGCAGCCGGAATACATAGACCAGTTCAAAGACATCATGGCGAAGCTCGGCTTGCCGCTGAGTTATCCGTCCATCCCGGAAATGAGAGACAGCTTTTCTTCCGCGGAAGAGGTTCTGGACAAGTGCATCAGCCTCATCGACGACGTGAACGACGGGCTCTCCGAGGTTATCGAGGTCTGCGACAACGCGAACTTTGAGCCGCTGGCGCGCTACGCCGAGAACGTGCAGATGGAAAACTATCAGGACCGGCAGTGGCTGTGCGAGGCCAAAGCGATGGCAGGGAACGGCGAAATGAGCAGCACCAGTTTTGATAACTGGCTCAACCGCACGCTCAACGTGCCGCAGAAAGAGTGATGTCTTATGGCCAAGAACAGATACAAAGGCGCTGAAATAACGCGCACCACGCGGGGGCGGCTGAAAATTCTGTCCTCCGGTGACAGAAAGCTTTACCGCGTGGAGCTGTGGATGCTCAACGACAAGGTGAACCGCAACAACTGGAAATACATCAACCTTGCGGCGCACCTACCCGAATTCAAGGACATCCCCATTCTGACAGCCTATCTGCCAAGCGGAAAGATAGGCGACGGGCACAACTACGACCTCAAGCGAGACCCCAAGACCGGGGAAACCTATGCATCCTTCACCGCCGCCGATGCCGAGAGGATAGTCGGCTGGATTCCGAAAGATGCAGACATCCGCTTAGAGCGGAAAGAAGACACAAGCTGGATAGTGGCCTCGGCATTTCTGTGGAAATGGTACGCACCTGAACTGGTGGACATGATCGCTCGGCAGGGGAACGGCATGGAAATCTCCATAGAAACGCTTGTGACCAAAGAACATATGGAAGGTGACGTTGCGGTCGAAGAGGAATACGTAGTGCTCGGCGTTACCGTCCTTGGCGCGGGAGTTGCCCCGGCTGTAGCGGGCGCGACGATCCAGTCCCTCTCTGCGATGAGGAACAGCATGGAGAAGATGTGCCTGAAAGCTGCCTCATACGCAAAGGAAGCTACAGCCAAAACCACCACACACGACAAAGGAGTGAAAGAAAACATGATTGACAAAGCACGACTCAAGGCGCTGTCGGAGAAGTTCAACGGCTATACCGTGGTCGGCGCTTCGAGCGATCTGAAACTTCTGGCTCTTGTGAACGCGAACGGTGAGCCTTTTACCTACTCTGTTGAAGAGAGCGACAAGGGCAACATCATTCCTGACCGAATAATGAGAGCCAACGCCTATGTTTCCTACAAGATAGGCGAATCCGAAGTTCAGGCAAGCCTCGACGCGTTCATGGGCGAGGCGGAAGTCCGCTACAACGCCGCAACTGCGCAGGCGCAGACCGACGCAAAGACCATCAAGCACCTTTCTGAGCAGCTTGACGCGATGAAGGGCAAAGAGGACGCGCGCCGCCTGAACGCCGCAAAGAGCGCCCTTGAGGACGAATTCAAGCAGTGCAGCGGCGCTGAAGGCAAGTTTGACAGCGAAATCCTCAAAGACCTCAAGGCAAAGGTCGACAACGGCGACTTTACTGCCCGCGAGGACGCTGATGGCAACTGGATCGGCGAAGCCGAAGTGCGCATGAGCGTCAAGGCGCTGTGCATGGACGAGCAGAAGAAGCTCGACGAGGCGGCAGCCAAGGCACAGGAGAAACGCTACTTCAACTTCAACGGACTCAAGGGCAATTCTGCCGGTGAGCACAAGCCCTCTTTCGGCGAGTACCTCAAAGGCGAAGCTCACGAATAATGCAAAAGGAGTGACTAAATAATGGCTTTTACTGAGAAAACCGCATTCCTTCCGAGAATGTGGAATAACCGCAACAACGACCTCCAGAACATTGCGGGCAAGTTCGGCAGCCTCTCCGGCACGACCTTTACCCCCGCTGACTGCTCCGCAGGTTTCATCTGCAACAAGGGCGCACATATGGCGACCGGCGGCTACCAGATGACCGCCGCCGCTGACGGCAAGCAGGATGTCTACTTCTGCAATCCCGGCGATGTTCAGCGCGGCGTGATCGGCAACGGTCTGTACGCAGAGGGCATCAACACTCTCGGTCTCGGCATCCCCTCCGGCGTGCTGGACACCTTCTCCGAGGCTATCCCCGGCGAGACCTACGCTTTCGGCGAAGGCAACTTCTCCACCGCAGTGGACGCGACGACCAATGTCTACGCCACCATCGCCAACGGCTTGCTCGTCGGCACTAACGCCGCACCGGCAGCCGGTTCGGGCATCTACTTTGAGCTCGACAAGGGTCTCGGCATAGACACTTGGACTGAGGCCAACTACGCTGCGGGCAGCAGATACAACATGCTGTGCCGCAAGGCGTAAGGAAAGGAGGACGCATAACAATGAATGAACTGCTGAAGTTTAACTCTACCATCGGCGGTCTGACCAACAAGCCGCTCTCCGACAACGAGTATGCCGACCTTGTGACCCGCGGTCAGATTCTTGCCCTTGAAAAGGCAGGGCGCGAGAAGAACAGAGCTCTTGCCGCCGCCGGTAAGCCCACTGAGGACTTTGCTTTCGCATGCAACAGCGCGAAGGCTTTCGAGGAGCAGTGCCGCAAGTGGACTGACGATGTGCTGTTTTTTGCCGCCTCCAAGGCAAACAGCGTTGTGGGCAAGGAGACTAAGCGCGATGACCGCGGCACTTTCACCAACATGTCTCTCGCCACTGACCCCATCTTCCTCAAGGTCATGGCGACCATCATCGGGGCTACCTACTACCCCGTAACCCCCGCCCTTATCTCCCCGCTGGTGGGTGAGATGGTTTCCATAGAGACCACCCCCAAGGGCAAGACCAAGACCATCAACGTGACCTCCAACGCTGTGTTCCAGTACAGAGACACGTCCTGGACTGCTCTGCGCAGTGTGCCGCAGGATGAGCTCTACGGCAACACCATCACACTCAACCCCAAGCCTTTCGCCACCCGCGGCGTCGTCAACTTCTATCAGATGATCGGCAATGAGGGCAACCTCGTTGATACCGTCGCCGCAATGGCTGGCGGCTATGCAGCCTACCTCATGCAGAAGTTCACCAACGCTTTCACCGAGGCGGCGGCCAACACCAAGTACGTCCCGTCTGCACTCAAGGCGACCAGCTACACCGGCAACAACTGGGCGACCGTTTGTCAGAACGTTGCAAAGGCGAACCGCGTCCGCCGCGACCAGCTCATCGGCTACGGTGACTTTATGGCTCTGCGCAATGTCATTCCCGACACTACGGGGCTTGCCAACGCCATCATGTACCAGCTCGGCGATCAGTACTTCCGCAACGGCTACATAACCTCCAAGGACGGCGTACTTCTCTACGAGATTCAGCCGACCTCCACTCCGGAGACCATCAACACCACCCTGACCGGCATCTTCCCGACCGACATGATCATCATCGCCGCCCGTGCAAACGAGCGCTACGCACCGATGGTTATGTGCTTCGAGGAGGGCGCTGACACTCAGATCACCCTCACTCCGGGCGAGGACACCATCGCAACCGGCAGAATCGAGCTTCTGCAGGTCGACAGCGTAGATATAGCCCCGTGCTTCGCGTCCCGCGTGGGCATCCTTACCGGCGTCACCAGCACCTGATAATCCGCAAACCAGAGGAGGGACAACCTCCCTCCTCTGTCATCTGCCACGAAAGGAGAATATGAGAGATGGCAATGAGCGAAGAGCAGAAAAAGAAAATGGCCGAGGGCAGGAAGAAGAAAGCGGCTGAAAAGGCCGCTGAGGCCGCGAAGCCGAAAGAAGCGGCAAAGCCCGCGGAGCCTGTTGTACAGGCAGTGTATGTCACGCCCAACGAAAAGATGGTGCAGTGCATCTACATTGACAGCGTTATTCCGAATAACGAAATCATCATCGGCAATGGCCGAAAAATAAGTGGTAGCGGACGAGTTTTCGCCGTGCCTCTGAGCGAGTTTGAGAGCACGTTCATCACGCCGCTGATAGCAAAACTCATCAAAACCAGAAGAATCATAGTGCTGGACGGTCTGACCGACGAGCAGAGGAGCCTCTACGGCTGTGATTACGCCGAAAATGAAGTCATCCGCCGCGAGGGAGTTTTTGATTTCTTCTTCAAGAAAGAAATCGCTGAAGCCGCAGAGATATTCGGCAACCTGTGCGCAGAGCATCAGGAGCTTGTCGCGGCACGTTTCATGGATGCCTATCTGAACGAAAGCAGCCCCCTAAAGCGGTATGTAAGCCGCGCCAGAGTCGTAGCACTCAACAATATATCCAAGGAAAAGCACAACGGCGAGGGCATCTTCAAGCCCATGCTCGAAGCGCTGAACGCAGAAGAAATCTAATCAGGAGGGAAATCCCCAATGAATGAAGTGGTCATTGCAATACTTGGCGGAAGCGCCGGAGCCGCTGTCATAAACGGCATATTCAAGCTCATGGAATTGGCAGCGAACAGGAAGGCGCAGAAAGCCGACAAAGCGGAAGCCAAGGCAGATAATGACCGGCTTCAGGACAGCGACATTGCGGAAATCAAAGAGGCCATTAAGTCCATCGGAGAGAAAATTAGCGAACTCGAAAAAAAAATCGCGGACGTGATGGCAGGCGAAAAGGAGTCCTTGGGCGACCGGGTCAAGCATCTGTGTGAGAAGTACGTCGAGCAGGGCTTCGTTTGGATGGATGACCTCGCAGACTTGAAGCGTATGCACGAAGTATACCACACCATCCTCAAAGGGAACGGCTTTTACGACGATGTCATGGCTAAAGTTGGGGAACTCCCGATCAGGGTAAAAGAAAGGAAGATACAAAAATGATGGAAACCATGACGAACACAGTAATCGAAATTGCTGCAAATCTTGTTATGCAGCTCGCCATAATCGCGCTGACCACGGTTTTCGCGTGGCTCAGTGCCAAGATAGGCAAGAACAAGCACCTTGAGAACATCAACGCCGCCAAGGACGAGCTGAGAGACGCCGCAGTGCAGACTGTGGGCGAGCTTAATCAGCTTTTTGTCGCCCGGTGGAAAGCCGAGGCGGTAGACGGCAAGCTGACAGAGGCGCAGATAGCAAAGCTTGGGCAGGAATTAATAAATCTTACAGCAAAGAAGATGTCCACGAGCGCCCTGAAACTGCTGGAAGCCGCGGGGGTCGACCTCACGGTTTACGTGCAGGGCGTTGCCGAGGATTGGCTTAACACGCTCAAAGGCAACGGCGTAGAAGTCGGCGTTATAACCGGCGTAAAGTAAATGAATTTTCCGAAAGCGAGGTGAGTTTTGAATGAGCACAGCATGGGAACCGATCGAAACGCAGGCAATGACCTACATAAAAAACGATTTGTCCCTTGATTGGGACATGAAAAACCGCCTCGCTGTCTTTTATAACCGCATGGCGGCGTACATGGAATGGGCTATTCCCCTTTTCAACCGCCCGCCCGAAATACTGCTGAAGCTGCGCGATATTACCGCGCCGGACTTTGAAGATGTGGACTACACGCCGACCGAGGCGCAGGAAGCCCCTGTGACCATAGAAACAGGGCTGACCGGCTTTGACATCTGCTCATGCGGGCTTGTTGCCAAAAACCAGTTCGGAGACATCGAATACACCCCTGTTTCGTGCGTATACGACTCCGCGAGCGGCGATGTGGTTGTGAACATGGCGCTGACGGCAGAAGACACGCTGTCGATCAACCTCTATAAAAGCGGCGCATTTGCCGCAGACCTCAACCGCACGGAGCAGACGATACTCGCCTATGGCATATATGCTGCGTGGGAGCACCGCTTTGATAACAACGCCATAGAGCGCACATCGAAGATACGCGACAGCTCTTTCACCACGATAAGCGAGGCCTCACAGACGAACGCCAGCACTGCACGGCAGAGAGAGGTCATGCAGCAGTTTTACGGAATGCTTCGGCATTACGAGCGCAACAGAAACTACATCGAGACCGTGTTGAGCACGAGCATCTGAGAGGCGGCGGAGCATGGATTTGAACAAGCTTGCGCGAAATGCCGAAATGGTAGGCGGCTGCAATTTTGCCCCGATGAAAAACGAGTGGCGGCACTCGCAGGGCTTGCAGACGCAGTATTTCACCCATCCCACACAGGCAAACGCCGCTGATGTGGGCGATATAGCAGACAACGTTTTCAACACGGCGTGTCAGGGCGTGGACAGCACCAAGGATTGGTATGAATACACTCCCATCCAGATACGCTCGACCTTTGCCTCATCGTCCGCCACAGGCGAATTACAGCCGGATGATTGGCAGCGGATATACGTCATCCAGCCCGCAGGGCTGACATATATCCCAATCGGCTCATATATGCAGTACGCCAACAACTGGTGGATCGTTTATAAACCGAACAACATGGGGCTTGGGCTCGGTCAGGCTGTTGTGCGCCGGTGCAACGCGGTCATCAATGTGCTCGACTATTACGGAAATGTGGCGTCCGTGCCGATGAGCTACGCCAAGATGGGCACCCTCGGCAACGCAAGCCACGCCACCGAGAACAGCATCACGGCAAAGAACTATATCTCCTGCGTGTGCCAGCTCAACGAGCACTCCAAGGCTTTTGCAGAAAACACGCGGCTGCTGCTGGGCAATATGGCTTACGCCATGCGCGGCGTGAACAACTTCACGAGAGAGTTCACGAACGATGCCGACAGCGTTCATATCATCACTTTCACGATAGAACTGACGGAGCCGCTGCCGCAGGATGACTTGGACAACGGTGTGGCGGACGGACTTTCATTCAAGTGGCAGCTTGCCGTGACCGCCGAGGAGAGCATGAATGTCGGAGCGACGCAGACCATCACCGTGAAAAGCGTCAGGAACGGCGAGAACGTGGCTGACAGCACTGAGCACCCCATAAGCTATATATTCTCATCCTCGGATGAAAACGTGCTCACAGTGGGCGAAAACGGGCTTATAAGCGCCATCGGCGAAGGGGCAGCGACCGTGACCGTCAAGCTCAAGCAAAACCCCAACGTTGCTCAGATTGTGACCATCACCGCCGCATCTGGCGGAGAGGGCTACGTTGCATTCACAAGCACTCCCCTCACCGCGCTTCACTCGTTCGAGACTGCCGAAATAAGCGCCGCGTGGTTTGAGAACGGAACGGCGACGGATGAAGCGGTCACATTCAGTTTCACCGGCGCTTATGAGGACGCATACAGCACAGAGATAAGCGGGAACACAGTCAAACTCACGTGCTATGGGCTTGCCGCCAAGCCCCTTGTGGTAACAGCTTCCCACGGGGAGAGCACAGCTCAGATGAGCATAGAACTTTTAGATTGAGGTGAGAAACCATGAATTATGCATGCCAGAAAGCCTATGACATAGACAATATCCCCTACATTCTCTGCGGGCGCGAGCCACGCCCTGCCGTGGCAGACAAAGCGAATATGTATCACGCGCTCTGCCCTTATCAGCGGTTCTGCGGAGAAAAGAAATGCGCAGTACTGCTTCCTGAATGGGAGCACTGCCCCAAAAACGCCGCAGAGAACGATCAGAAAGCCGCACGGCGCGCGGAGGCGGTCGTGACGAGCGCAGATACCTCCGAGAAAAAGAGCGTTCAGAAGCGCAGGAAATAAGCGATAACGCCAAAGGAAAAAGGAGAAGAGAACAATGGCGATAGTGATTACCGATGAAATGCTCAGAAAGGCAGACGACTATCTGAGCCTGTCACAGAAAGAAGGGCTTGCACACTACCTCGCAATGGCGTGTGTGGACGAGGTCAACGACCCGCCTATCCTTGTAGAACGGAGCGGTGTGAAACAGCAGACGCTTATGGGCGTGCTGGCAAAGCTGTACCTCGGACAGAATTTTGAGACGCAGCGCATCACCAATGACACGGGGATAGATTTCAACGGTGTGCTCGACTGCATAATGAGCCGCGATGCTTACGATGAGTGGGCGGGCAGCCATGCGTTTGTGCAATTAAGCCGATACTCCAAGTACGGACAGCCGGAGCAGCGCGAAAAGGCGTATGCAATACTTCACGACCACAAGCTTTTCACAATAATGCTCCAACAGGCGATAGACGACCGCATAAAACAGGCAAACGACCCGCTGAAAAGGGTGATAAGGCTGTTCCAGCAGTCTATAACCCCGGAAAAGATGGAGGAGCTGACAAAGCAGCTGACGGAGCTTAAAGCGCAGGTGGAGAGTGCCGGAAATGAATGACTGGATAGGCGCTGCGCCCACGCCGGAAAGCCCATATTACCCTTATCAGAAAGTGATAGCGGGGGCTTCCCTCGCGCAGGCAGAAGAGATTCCCTACCGGCTGACAAAGTACCTGATGGATCTTCCGTCCCGCGGCTATACTCCCCCATCCGACAACAGATACCCACGTGCGCGGCTGAAAAAGCTGATGTATTGGGACGGCGCAAAGCCCCTCTCTCAGCCGCTTCCCACGCCGCAGCAGATGAAAGCCATCCAGTTCGACCCGACCGCCCCTGCTTCCCCGCCCGACAGTGAAAGAGGGTACAGAATATTCTCGCAGGAGCTTGTCGCCCAAGCGCAGGACAAAGCCCAAATCGTGCTGAGAATATACCTCGGTTCCACGCAGAGAATCCAGATGCGGAACACATGGGTATACCGCCTGACCGTTATCTACTGCGTCATGTGCCATTACGACATCGAATGCAATATGCAGACTGCGGGAAACTCTCGGTCATTCGCGGTGGTGCAAGCCATTTTGGAGGCTACGGAGGGCGTGAACTTTGGGGGCATCGGCAGCATGGCGACATTCCAGATAACCAAGTTCGACGATGAGCGCACGAACACCGGCTACAAGATTTATCAGTATATCGACTGGAGCGGGGACGACGAAAGCCCCGCGTATCAGTAAGGCATATACGCCAAGGAGAAATTATGCAAGGCGTTGATAAATATGCAAAAGCAGTCCGTGAGAACAAGGAAATAGAGTTTGACGGATTTGTTTTTAACCCGCTGACCGTGAGTGATTACAAACTGTACTATGCGGCGCGACCCGCTTTTGAGCTTCTCCAAAGCTCTCTCCCGATCAAGCTTGCTCGAATGAGCTGGCTGCCCTGCCTTTGGGAGATAGACAAGGAGAGCGGGAGCAAGTTGATTCCGCTGGTACTGTGCGTGATAGGCAAGGCACTGCGCCTGCCGGAAACAAACGGCGGCTACCGCATTGAGGAGATACAGAACGGCGGCGAACTCAAAGGCTTCTTTTTCCCAGATCTTGCTTTGTTCATGGGCATACAGCAGATGGACGAGGTACGGCAGATCATTGCGGTGCAGAACGACTACGAGATTCCGAACGAAAACCAGAATCCAGAGCTTGTAGAGGCTGCACAATACAATGCTCGGCTGAGAAGTCTGGCACTTAAAGCGGACTTTGAAGATCACGTTTATTCCGTGTCTGCCAACTGCGGCGCAGACTACGACGAGATTTGGGAGTGGTCAATGCGCAAATTCCTCAGAACCAGCGCGGCAGTGGACAGGAAGCTCGGTTTCCTGCTGTGCGGTCTCACCGAAGCACAGGGAGCGACCTACAAGCACGGCAATCCCTATCCCTCATGGAAGTACGACAGGGACAACGATCTGCCGCTCGGCTTTGAAACGTTGGCAAGCATAGAAGCCGGGGCAAAGGGACTGCTCCCGGAAGCTCAAACACAATAAAGGAGTGATTTTACACCATGAATTTCAACGATAAAGACATTTTCAGCAAGGGCGTTGTATACGGCGAGTTTTTCGACGTAGCAACCGACCGGCTCACGGGTTTCTCCCGTTACCTCTCTGACTTCGGCACGAACGGCTCTTTCAATGAAGGCGCGATAGAGGGCGGTCCGGGCAATATGCTCATCATGAACATACCCGACTCCTCCCGCCTTGCGTTCACCGCGAGAACTGCCGACGACAAGCTTGAAAATCAGGCGCTGACTATTGGCGCGTCCATCGCGGGCAACGGCATTGTGGAGACCTCCAAGCCGATCCTCGCTACGGGCAACCAGCTCAAGGTGGACAACGCTGTCGCGCCTTACGGCGGTCAGAACGGCCCCATCGCCTACGTGCTCTCTTCGTCTGGCGCTGACAAGGGCACTGTCGGCGCAAGCTCCGGCACACCTTATCCCGTGGCAAGCGACGGCACGCTGACCGGCTTTACCGCCGTCAACGGCAACACCTATTGCGTGAAGTATTTCGTTCGCGTTTCCTCTGCACTGGAGATGAAAGTTGCCGCAAACTTCCAGCCGAAAGTTGTTCGTGCGCACTTTGCCGTCAACCTCTACGCCAAGGGGACGAGCGGCAGCGCCACCGAAGGCTCCCTCTTCAAAATCCGTCACTACTACATACCCTACTACTTCTTCACCAATCCGCTGCAGGACAGCGTCAATCAGACCACGAACGGCTCTGTTGATCTGAGCGGCAACTGCCTGAGCTACGAGGAAGTGGACAGCACTGTGTGTTCCTCCAACATGGTGGGCAACTACTGCTACATCGTGGACGAGTATGTCGACGGCAACTCCACCGGCTCCATCGACGGCATCTACTTCATCGGCATGGGTTCCGGCGTCACCGTGGCAAGCGGTTCTACCGCGAACGTCGTGGTGAAGTACAGCGTCAACGGCACGCTCACGAACATTTCCGATATGTCGCAGGTCACTTTCTCCACCGGCGCGGCAGAGACAGCGAAGTTCGTGGATGAGCACGCTGCCGTTATATCCGGCGTTGCCGCGGGCAACACCACAGCGATCGCCTCCGTGACCAACAGCATCTCCGGCGTGACCTACACCGACACCATCCCTGTCACTGTCACTTAAAGCAACACAAAGCCCCTGGCACAAGTCGGGGGCTTATCCAAAGCAGATGAATAATTCTTCACACGAGGGCTTATTCCTGTGTTTTGGAGGCAGATATGAGCATCACAAGCGATTACCTACAAATAAGGTCAAAACTCGACAACGCGATAACAGCGGGGCTGCAGGGCAAAGTGGCGGACGGGCTGAAAGAAAGCGTATCGCGCATGGCGCGAAAGAAAGTGTACGAAGTATACACCCCCCAGCCTATCTTTGAGAAAGCGCGCAGGGGAGAGCACGGCGGCATTGCAGACCCGAACAACATGATAACTCACGTGGAGGGCACAACGCTTACGCTCGACAATGTGACGGGGCTGCAAAACCTTTTCGGCGGCGGCGACACTTCCCTGCTCGTTCCCATCGTGGAGGAGGGCACGGCGGCATATTATCAGCCGGGGTCACGCGAATTTATGGACGATGCGCGGGATGAGTATGTGAACAACGGAGACGCAAAGGACGACCTGATGGACGCTATCAGGAGCGCAGGATTTACAGTTGGGTAACGTCCACACCAATTTCTTATTCTGATTATACCAAAGCTATAAGCGCATTTCAAGCGGAGGACGATATGAGCGATACCATAAAAATAATAGTAAATGTCGACGACGCGAAAGCCCTGACATCGCTGGCAAATTTAGAGGCCATTATAAAGCGGCTCAATGCCAACCCAATAACGATAAAAGTAAATGGCGATGCTTCCAGCAAAGTAGAAAAGTCAGCACTACAGCTCGCAAAAGCGCAGGAACAGACTGCTAAAGCGCAGGCGCAAGCGGCAAAGGAAGCGTCAAAGGCAGAAACCGCGCAGGCGAAAGTGCATATCGCGCAAGAAAAGACCGCTCAATCAGCAAACAAACTCGCCACTGCAACAAAGAAGGCGGAGACCGCGCAGGGTGGGTTTAACAAAACAGTGCAAAAAGGCTCTGGCTTAACCCAAATTCTCGGCGATTCTTTGGGCCATGTCATCCTCAAAATGGGCGCTTGGCAGCTTGCCGGAGCAGCGGTTTCTACTGCGATAGGCGCAGTAAAAGATGGTCTCCAAACAATAAAAGAAGTCGACTCCGAGATCGCCACCATCCGCAAAGTAACTGGCATGAGCAAGGAAGAGGCTGACGAGCTCGCCAAGACTTCGTACAGCACAGCCTCCAAGTACGGCGTTGAAGCCAGCGAGTACCTTGCCAATGTCGCCACCTTCGCTCGTGCAGGATATGGCAAGCAAGCCGAAGCGCTCGGCGAGTTAGCCATAAAAACACAGCTTGTCGGTGACGTCAATCAAGAAACCGCTTCGCAGTTTCTGCTTGCGGCAGATGCTGCATGGAAAATGAACGGCAATGTAGAGCAGCTTTCCTTGGTGCTCGACAAGGCGAACGAAATCGACAACAATTTCGCAACATCGATAGAAAAAATCTCCGAGGGCTTCCCGATAGTTGCCAATGTCGCCGCAATGGCGGGCATGTCTGTCGACCAGACTATGGCGGCAATAGGCACTATCACGACAACCACACAGGAATCCGGCACAAAAGCCGCAACCGCCCTCCGCGCGCTCATTCTCAACATCATGGGAGATACCACCACCGAAATTGAGGATGGCGTGACCGCAACGCAGGAAAGCATAAGCGGATTGATGGGGCTTTTACAGAGGTACGCCCCGGAAGCTGTAGCCGCCGCACAGGCTACCGGGCAGATAATAAACCCCATGGAGGCAATCGCCTCATTGTCCAAGGCAGTCAAAGATGGTCTCCTAAGCGAACAGGAACTCGCAACCTTGGAAACTGCTCTTGGCGGCAAGCTTCGCACCAACCAGTTGGACGCTTTAGTCAAGAACTACGACACCACTTACTCAAAGATACTCAAACTCATGGATAACGCGCTGGGAAGCGCGGACAAAGAGTATCAGGTAATGATGGACACGTGGGAATCCAAAACCAACGTTCTGAAAAACACGTGGACGGAGTTCCTGACCAATTTCATAGACACCGACACTGTTAAGAGTTTTCTCGATATGCTCACACAGGGCGTCGAAACTCTCGGCTCTGTGATGGAGGCACTCGAACCAGTATTCACAGGAATAAACGAGGCAATCCAAGCCATCTTTGAAGACGTCGGTAAACTATTCAATGTGTTGAAAAGTCCTGGAGACGCTTTTACAGGGCTGCTCGACAGCATTGAGCGCCTATTCCCTGAAGTAGAGAAGTTTGCGCAGTTCCTCGATGCAATCTTCGGTACGGACTTTTCAATAAGAGTTCGCACTATAAATGCGGATAAGGCGCAGAAAGAGCTAGAGGGCATAAAGAAGCTCAGTCAAGACGAGCTTAAAAACATTGATGTCAATGTAAATTCCGGCAACAGTCTAAGCGTTCTGGATAAAATACGGAATTGGCTCAATGGGCTTACCGACAAAACGATAAATGTCGGCGTGAACTATGGGGGCACTTCCGGCGGAGGGTACGTTTCCAAAGGCGGTTCCTCGAAGCGTTTCGCAAAGGGCGGCAAAGGCGGCGGCTGGGCAGTAGTAAACGACGAACGCACAGACGGCAGCGCGCCCGAACTCATTCTCGACGGCGACCGCGCGTACATAGCCAATGACGGCAAGCCCGCCATGGTGCACTTGTCCCCAAACGCCACGGTGCTGACCGCCGACCAGACAAAAGACGCACTAAGCTCAAAGGCGACTGAATTTCCGCGCTTCGCCGGTGGTTGGCTGTCCAACGTCTGGAACAAGGTCAAGAAAACATACAACACCATAAATAATGCCCTAAACAACGTTTGGAACAAGCTTACGAGCAGCAAGAGCAACGGAAGAAGCACACTACATCAAAGCTCCTCCAGCGGCAATTGGTACGGCAGTCACGGAGGCAGTTTCGGGGCATCCTCCAGCAGCGGCAGAAATTACGGGTCAAGCGGCGGTAGTTTTGGCGGCTCCCCAACACCTTCCCCCAGCTATTCCAGTGGCTACTCCAGCGGCTATTCTAATGGCTACTCAGACGGGTACAGCAGTGGAGGATATTCAGGGTACTCGGATTCCGGCGGCTGGGGCGGCGGGAGCAGTGACTACGGCTACACAGGCACTGCGGCACAGGAGAAACAGGTTGACCCGCTGGACGAACTGTCGAAAGAGATAAGCGACACCCTCAAAAACCTCGACTCCCGCATCACTCTTGCGCAGAATCAGAAGAACGTCTCGCAGGAGCAGAGCCTCCAAAACGAGGCTATATCCTATCTCAACAGTGCTATAAGCCGCTACAACGCGCTCGGCAAGGGCGACACCTCCACGGAAGTCACAGACCTCCGCAACAAGATATACAGCTATCAGAAAGCCCACGATGAAGCCCCGGTAAAGGCTCTTGAGGACAAGATAAGCAAGTATCTTGAAAACATCAACGCGCAGATAGAGAAAGCCAACAACGAGGGCAACACCGACCAAGCCGACCTCCTGCGCAAGCAGGCGATGGAAGCCATAAAGGGCTATGAGGGCGAATACAACGCGCTCGGCTACGGCAACACGTCAACGGAAGTCCTCGACCTGCTCAACAAGAGCTACGACTACCAGCAGGATATACGCGACGCGCTGCAGAGCAAGATAGATGACTATCTCGGCAACATCGATAAGCAAATCTCCCTTGCAGCGAGCAATGATGATGACGAGAAAGTAAAGGCGCTGAGAGATCAAGCAATGTCCGCCATCACCGGGTTTGTGCAGGACTGGAAGAACCTCGGGCTGAAAGAGGACAGCGACGAAATCATAGACCTCCTCCAGAAGTCCAACGACTACAAGGAAGCCATCATTGCCTCGTTCAAGGAGTCCCTGTCCAACCAGCTCTCCCTCATAGATGCGCAGATAACGCTTGCCCAGAACCAAGGCAACACCAGCAAGGAGCAGAAGCTCAACGGCGACGCGATAAAGGCGATATTCGAGCAGATAAAGGCTTTCCGCGAAATGGGCTACGGTGAGGATTCGCAGGAGATACTCGAACTGAAAAACAAGGCGTTCGGGTACGGCGGCAACGTTGTGGGCGGCATTGTGGAGATATTGCAGGCGGCAAACGACGCAGCGGACAAAGCCAAGCAGTACGCCGATCTCCAAAAGGAGATTCAGGAGAAGCAGGAAGCCCTCGAAAACGCCAAGCATCAGCGGACGGTCAGATACTTCAACAGCGAGACCGGCCAGTGGGAATGGATGGAGGACGAGAAGCAGATACAGCAGGCGCAGGACGATCTCAAGTCCGCACAGGACGAGTTGGAACAGCTCAAGCGCGAGGCTCTCATCAACTATGTGGAGAAAATCGGCACGGACGCGATACGCAACTCGGTCGAATCCGGGATATACGACCCGGACGGCGTGCTGGAAAAGCTGGGCGTGGTGAGCGCGCGGCTGGCAGAGAGCGTAGAACAGGCAAAGCTCATGCCCAGCGTGAGCAACGACAGCCACGACATCATCTATCGCTTCGGCAACCTGCAGCTTACGCCCGGACAGGCGCATGACATGACCGTTGAGGAGCTTATCAACGAGATAGACAAGTACAACCTTACCTGAACGAAGGAGTGAGAATATGGCAACACAGCAATACAACCTCGGCAAAGTGAGCGTAACGCCGAAAGGCGCTTACAGCAATTCGACAAATTACGACGTGCTGGATGAGGTCTACAAAGACGGTGGAAGCTACATAGCCTTACAGGCGACAAGCGGGGTCATCCCCGGAGAAACGGCGGGCTGGCAGAGCAACTGGTTTCTTGCTACAAAGGGCATCAAGAGCGCCGTAGCAACCACGCCGAACGACGGGCAGACAAAGATAACCATCACGTTCACGGACGGCACGAGCTACTCTTTCACCTACAACAATCAGGTGCTCGCGCCGGGGTCGACCTACACGCAGCTCCAAGTGACACTGACCGCCGCGGGGTGGAACAGCAGCACCAAACAGCAGTCCGTCACTGTCGCTGGCGTCACTGCCTCGAACGCTGTCATAATCTGCCCCGCCACCAGTCCTATCACTAACTACAACGCATACAACAATGCTTCGTGCGTTCCCATTGCTCAGGGGGCGAACAGCCTCACCTTTGTATGCGACGTTATACCGACGCAGAACATAGTTGTGAACATACTGCTGCCGGTGTGATGCGCCGACTGAGGGAGGGCAATAGAAATGATATATCACATGAGCGGGGGCGGCGGAGCACCCGTCGTCCCGACCCCAAGCCTGACAATCGATTGGGACACAGGATTGGTCACATCTACTGCAACTTGCAAGAGAGGGCGAGTTGTTTCCGACACAACAAGATACTCCTCCATTCAGCTGCAAACGCAGGGCGCAGCGACCATCAATCCGGGAACACAAAGGGTCACAGCCGTGCCGACGAACCGGCTCGTCAACGGCAATGTGTATGTTGCCGGTGACAGCAATCTTATCTCCGAGAACATCATCAGTGGGAAAAGCATTTTCGGCGTGCCGGGAAGCGCGTTTTCCGTTTCAAAGAGCGAAAACAAGGTGTTTAGATTCCAGAATGTGCAGCCGATTTACACCAGCAGCCTCGGTTGGCAAGATTCCTTCTTCGTCGGTGCAAAGATTGTCCTAATCGACAACCTTTTCTCAAACGGAAGCGGTTCGGGAGGCAATTGCTTTGTGCGCACCTGTCTTGTCATGTCTGACCGGAGCATGAGCACTTATACCTCCATTGGCTCGACTGATACGCTGACAAGCATCGGTGCCAATTACGGCGGAATGTTTTACCTTGATTCCACTACGGGCACTATTCGCAATACCACCCAGCTAACATATTTTCTCGTCAGCGGTGCATACAGCGTCACAAAATGGTACTAGGCAAAGGGGTGAGAATGAATGATATACCACATGAGCGGAGGCGGCGGAGCACCGATAACACCGCCAGCACCCACGATCACAATCGCCCCAAGCAATTGGACGGTATCAAGCGAATACTCACTCCCGCGCGGCAAGGTGCTTGCGGACACGAGGAAGTCAGCGACCGTGCCATTGCCCACGCAGACAGGTTCCGCACCAAGCATAAGCGTGAGTGCAAACGGTCTCATCAGTTCCAGTTATTCCGTGCCAGATGGAAAGCTGCTTTCGGGCGGCGCGAGCACATCTGCACAGCTTGCCACGCAGGGCGGCTACACCGTCATGCCTGGCACGTCGGATGTTATCGCCGTTGCGCAGGGGCGGTACACAACAGGCAATATCTACGTAAAAGGTGACAGCAGCCTTGTGCCCCAAAACATTTTGTCCGGCAGAAGCATTTTCGGCGTGTCTGGCAGCGCCAAAAGTGCACTGGACGTTGGTTTGATCGCATGCACACTCAAAAACGCAACTACCAGCCAGATAGTCGTAGAATTTACTGAAGCGACGTTGCTATATGCTGCGCTCCATTTTAATGGTTCGGCTGCCTACAACTCAATGAATGTGATTATATGGCAAGGAGGCAGTACCGCATGGGGGTACGGTGTGTCCGCTTATGGCTCACGGTACTTTTCCACCAGTGGCACAATTCTGAATTGTACAGTCACAAGCACCTCCATAACGTTCTATGAAAGTTCGGGGTTATTGGCGTATGACAGTGCCTCTGCGGGATGGAACCATATAGATTTGCTCGCTTACAGGTGAACGATATGCAGAGAGAAGCAGAAAAACTTATCAACACCATAAAGACCAAGTGCAGTCAGCTCATCAGCGAGAAAACGCAGAACTGTCTCCGCTGTGAGCGCTACGATGTGACGACCGCGCCAAACGGCACAGTCATCGGCGTGACGCAGCCCTACGGCACGACAGAGTTGAAAATTCCCTACACGCAGGAAGTGGCAAACGCGAAGGTCGGAGATACCGTGATGGTGTTCTGGTGGGGCAGTCTCTCGACAGCGAAAGCATGGTGCTACGGGAACGGGGTAAATCTTACGGGCGGCGGCAAAACAACAGGATGGCTATGGACAAATACCACAAGCACAGATGCTTTTGCTTCGCAGACGGTCACTTTCTCCGACCCGGATAAATGCGATTTGTATATTGTGCAATTTCGCCCCATCAGCACTCAAATAGGCGGAAGCTATTCACATCAATACCCAACCGCCGTCCTATACTCTACCGCCTATGTCACAGTATACGGCAATCCTGATGGCTATGCAGCATACCGAACGTGCGGACGCCTCGGCGGTTATGGGCAAATCAGATTTGGCCCTGCATACTACTACACGACCTACGGCAACAGCACAGTGTCCACAAACAACAATTATTTGATACCTAACGGCATATTAGGCGTAAAGCTTTAGCAAGGAGGTGGGGCAATGCTTGTACAGCCTTCAAACATAACGCCCGACGAGGTAAACAACACCGGGACGGTAGACCTTACACGAGGACTGACAATATCGTGGATTCCGACCGGTGGCTCGGCAATGGTGGCGTATCAGATAACCATCTACACCAATGATGTCGCCTCCACCCAGCTCTATACCACGGATAAGGTCACACTGTCTGCGCCGTTCTGGGGCGTTGACGCGCAGGGCAACACACAGCAGTACTCGGCTGTTATATCCGCCGCCGCACTCAGTAACGCAAATATCACGAACAGCCATGAGTATAAATTTCTCATCACTCAGTGGTGGAACGCGAGCGATTCCGTCACGCAGACCACAGCCTCGGTGTTCGTCGGGCGAACCACTCCGATCGTGACCATAACTGCGTTTCCGAATCCTATGGCGGCGTACAAGTACGACTTCACAGGTACATATACGCAAAACGAAAACGACACCATTGAATGGCTGCGCTGGCAGATAGCCGTAAAGGGCGACAACAACGCTCGTACTGTGTTTTACGACACCGGGAAGATATACGGCACGGGCGAGATAAAAGTGTCCTATGCGGGCTTCCTGAACGGCACAAACTACTCCATAAAGCTCGACGCCGAATCAAGCCGCGGTCAGTCGGCAACCAGCGGATGGACAGATTTTGCCGTTACGTATCAGGTTGGGCAGACGGCAGGCGCGGCGACCGCGTGCCAGATGACGAGCGAATCCTGCGTGCTTGTCTCATGGTCACAAATCATCAGCGCAGAGGGTTATGTGATATACCGCAAAGCTTCGGATGAATCTCTCCTCCGTCTCATACTTGAGACCGACAACACCGCAAACAGCATGAGAGATTACAGCGCTTGCAGCGGCAAGACGTATGTTTACTACGTTTTCCCCACTGGACAGTATTCGTTTCTGGAAGAGGCGATGCTCTCCAACAGCGTATCTGTGCAGTTCTGGGCTTGGAGCATCATCGAGGCGCGGGATAACGGCAACGGCAACTACACCGTCATCAACTCGTACCGCTTCAAGATGGGCGCGGACGGCGGCGTGAAGGAGGGAGCATTCTCCAACAACAACTCCCCCGCTTTCCAAGAGAATTTCACCAAGTACCCCACAAAACAGCCCAAGACAACCAACTACATTTCAAGCAGCGTCACCGGCTACATCGGCAGCATAAACTATGCCACGATGCAGTATTATGACACGCTCGACATGGCAAGGGAGCTGCGTTACCTCTCCACGACGGAGAACACGCTCTTCCTCACCGACCCCAAGGGACACTTCACGATGATAACCATCAGCGAACCTGTGACAATGAGCATCGACCACGCAAAGCTCCCCCTGCCGCAGACGATGACCATTCCGTGGCTTGAGATCGGAGATTCAGACGGCATATCACTCACAAGCGACCCCAGCGCGGGATTCTGGCCGCCTGACGCAGTAATCTTTACGCACATAAACCTCGACCCCAAGACGGGCACACTGATATGGGCGCATGACACGGATTATAAAAACGGGTCAATCCTCTCCCTCGTCAGCAATGACCTCATCCAGACTGTCGGCGATGGCTTTACTCCCGCGGACATGACCATGCAGGGCGGCGTAGTGACTGCCTCCATAACGGTAGGTGATACGCCGTGACAGATTATCAGCTGTATCTTCAAGCGTTGACGGGAACATTCACAAAACTGGCAAAGCTTGAATTCATGAACCCCGACAACACTGTCGCGTTCACGCTCGACAACCAGCCGAAAAACAAGCGGTCAAGGGCATTCCTGCAAGACGGCAATATCTCCTGCAACCTCAACAACGGACGCAGGAGACAAGCCACAGTGAACCTTGCCAATCTCAACGGCGAATACGACTATGCAGTGAATAAGATATGGTTTGGGCAGGAAATAAAGCTGTCGGAGGGTTTGATCCTCCCCAACGGCACAGAATTCTACATTCCGCAGGGACGGTTTCTGATAGAAAACCCGTCCGAGACCTTACAGCCGGGGCAGAAATCCGTTACTTACAGCCTTGTGGACAAATGGGCACATCTCGACGGAAGCTTGGGGGGCAACCTTGAAAACGCTTACAAGGTCACGGCAGGGACGAATATCTTCTCCGCAATGGCGGCGGCGCTCCTGCTTGACCGCTACACCATGGAAAGCCCCGGCACTTACCCGATAGACAGCGTCGCTCCCCTATTCACCAACTGGTACAACGGCAAAACGCAAACGCTCTCAGACGGCACAACGGCGAATCTTGTGGACGCGCCCTATGACTTCCTCACATCTGACGATGGGACGCTTGCAGATGTATTTCTCGGGCTTGCGGAGATGCTGGCGGCATGGATAGGCTACAACGAAACCGGCAGACTGGTGGTCGATCCGTCACAGGATGACATTCTTGATATTACAAAGCCGGTTTTGTGGGACTTCTCGATGAATCAGCGACAGCTACTCGGCATCAGCACCGCCCCCAAGCCCACGGAGGTATTCAACGACATAATCGTCGTTGGCGCAACGGATGATGTGAGCCGTACCGCGAGAGGGCGGGCGCAAAACCAAGACCCCTCCTCAGACACGTGCATATCGCGCATAGGGCTCAAGACCAAGCGCATATCCATGCAGAACTACTATGCGGATAACATATGCCAGAGCTACGCGACATGGAAGCTGAAACGGCTGTCAACAATGAGCAAGACTGTCACGGTCACATCGACGCAGATGTTTCACATCAGAGAGAACCAAATCATAACAGTGCGCAGGGAGGACAAGCCCGGAAGCCCCGTTGAGCGCCACTTGGTGCAGGGGTTCTCCCGCCCGCTGGGGCAGACAGGGACGATGACCATAAACGCCGTGTCAGTCAACGACTATCCGATAGCAACGCCGGTGACGGACAGCGACAAATGGACGATAGTTGACACTACGCTCTTCGCTCCGCGCGGACAGAACGTCACGATCGATGGTACTACGCTCAACACACCGGGGTCTATCACCGACACGACGCTGACAGTGACCAACCCATAAGCAATACAGGAAGGAGATGCATACATATTGGCTGTAATCAATCAAATCAAAGTGCCAGATTACGAAACGCGGCAGGTGCAAGACCCAAACGCAGAAAGCACACAGAATAAAGTCACGGCGATCTCGCAGACCTCAACCAACACGCAGTACCCCTCCGCACAGGCGGTCTACAACTACGGAACGCAGCTCGTTTCCGACCGTGCTGAGAAAGCAAAGAACCCCACAGCGGGCAACCTTGCAGCGCTGGACGCGCAGGGAAATCCCACGGACAGTGGGAAAAAGCCGTCAGACTTCGACTCTGCCGGTGCTGCCGAAGAAGTGAAAAACGCTATTGCTGACGGCACTGTGACCGCGAAGAAAGCAGAGCAGGACGGAAGCGGGAACGTCATCTCAGACACATACGCACCGATAGAGTCTCCGACATTCACGGGCACACCAAATGTTCCTACCGCGCCACCCGGCACGTCATCCACGCAGGCAGCAAGCACCGCGTTTGTCAAGGATGCAATAAGTAAGGGGAACTATGTATCATATGCCCAGCAGTCCCCGACTGCCACAGAAATGGCGCAGGCGCGGGAGAATATCAACGCAAATATCAGTATCGGCTTATACCTCGACGATGAGGGATATATTTGCCAACAGGAGGGAACAGCATGAGCAACAGACTTGTGACAGATGATAATTTTGTGGCGCAGATGACGGAGGCAAACAACTGGCTCGCGCAGATAGCGGCAGGCGGCACGGTGACAAAACTCGACGCGGTGTATACCGCGATGCTCGACGGCACGAACACCACACGGATATTCAAGCAATGGTACCCGCAGTCAGCAGACGGAAACACCACTAAGTATCAGCGGCTTGAACGGTGGTTCAAAATGTTGGCAACTGCATATGCGGGGAAAAAGTACACGCTGAAATATGCGCTCATCACATCGTCCGACCCGGCAATGACCCCGATGGACGACCTTGCGGGCAAAACCGCCGCGCCTGTTGTCACGGATGCGTCAACGAACGTTTCCGACTGGACGGAAGAGGACTGTATGACATGGTACGTCCGTGCCAATGCGCTCTCTCTCGCCGACGGCACAATGAATGTGACCTATATTGAGGGCGAGGACGGCTTCGACATCACCGGCAGCGCCGCGCCTGTATACACGTTCTCCCTTGCATTGTGGATAAGAGAGTGGAGCGACAGCAACGGGAATTACAAGTCGTGGGCAACCACAAATCCCGGTGGGTACTGGCCTTACGAGGGCGACATAGCGCCGGATAACGTCAAGCGCGCTATGACGTGGCATCCTACATTCTGCGGCGGCTTGACCGCGGACGGGAAACTGACCTCTGGCGCGGGGCTTGCTTCGACGATTGAGATTTCCGCCGTGAACGGGCTTGCAAAGGCAAAGTTATGGAATACATATGAAGGGCTTTGGAACGACTGCGATGCAAAGTGGCTACTGGATATGTGGCAGCTTCGACATTTCAATCTCGGAAACAGCGACATTCTGGAGGGGTGCACAAATTATTCCATAGACGTTACCGTTGCCGTTGCCGAAACAGGCGTGAAGCGCGTACTCATTTCAGCGGCTAGTCTCTCAAGTTTTATTGTTGGCTCGACGGTATGCCTGTCCAGCACAGCAAGAGGCGGCACAAGAACGTTCTGGAACAAGAGAATATCCTCCATCGAGACAGTGACAGTAGATGGCACGTCATACACCGCGGTGTACATCGAGACTGACAGTACGTTTGATACCACAGCGGGCTATCATCTCTGCACGCTGGCGTGGTTCTCAGGCTCGACGGAGGCTTTGCCCGGACATTCGGACGGCAGTATCAGTTCTACGACAAACGGTAAATACACCGCGCGCGTTGCGGGCATTGAGGTTCTGAATGGAACTTATACTATCGGCATAGAGCCGCTGTGGAACGCTACAGCAAACGCGACCTCCGGCATGGATTACGAAGCCTATTACTGCCGCGACAGCACAAAACTCGCGGGAGCACTGACGAATTACACTGCGAGCGGGATTAAATTTACGGGCACGGCTACGGGTTGGCAATATATCAAGGCGTTCTTCGCGACGAAGCTGGGTGTTCTGCTGCCGAGTACGTTCGGTGGAAATTCCGCGGGCTGGTTCAAATCCGCTTTCTTTGTTAGCTCGTCTGCCGGTGTTCGTACGCCTTGGCGGTGCGGCTGCTGGGGGCTTGGCGGCGCTGCTGGTTTGGCTTGCGCTTCTGGCTACTCTTCCCCGTCGAGCTCCCTCTGGTATGGCGCGCCCCGACTTGGAGGCTCCGGTAAAATGCGGGGTGAATGGCTGACGTAAGGAAGCCAGAGGGGCAAGGCCCCTATATAGTGTGAAATTTTGGGCTATATGGCGCAGTGCGCTTTCTATGTTAACTCGTCTGCCGGTGTTCGTACACCTTGGCGGTACGGCAACTTGAGGAATGGCGGCAATGCTGGTTTAGCTTGCGCTAATGGCAACAATTCCCCGTCGAACTCCAACTGGAATGGCGCGCCCCGACTTGTTGACAAGGCGGAAATTCCGCTGTCGCGCCATATAGTCCACCCAATGGGAAAATTGTTTTTAACCGGCACGCCGCAAAAGATTGTCAACGCTATGCGGTGGGCGTGCGCGCAGACGCACGTCGGCGCTAGTAGTAATATTCGGCCTACCTGCTTCAAGGCAGCCCGTCAACCGAAACCGCCTGAAACCAACAAGTAAAAAGGAACGAAAAATGAAGCAACGCTATAACGAATTGTCGCACGAAATATGCGTCCGCTCCGTGCTTGAAGCACTGGACAAAAAGTGGCGACGAAAGGACATTCTGCTGCTGATGGAGAAATACGGCGGTGTACCGCGCTCACTCATGCTGGAGTCGATAAAAGAGCAGGATATGAATTTGCGCCTTGATGCCGCGGAAAGCATCGCCTATGAGCTGGAACAGCGGATAAAAGACTTGATGAACGGCGAGGAGGACGCGCTGGACTTTGCGCCCGTAATAACGACCCAACGTCGCGATGGAGCGACAGGAAAAATCCGTGATATTGCGCGGCTGGATATTTTTCATCAGATACTCGGACATCTGCTGTACCATGGCTTGGAACCGCTGCTCAAAGCGAGGATAACGCCGTTTCAATTTGCAAGCATACCGCACAGAGGACAGAACGGGCTTGTGCGGAAGTTAAAAAAATCCGTGTGGCACGTGAAATATGCAGTCAAGCTCGATGTGGTATCAGCGTACAAGAGCGCTCAATACGAGAGCGTCATTAAAATTCTGAAAAAGGAAATACCCAACGCGGAGTGGATAATCTGCTGCATTGAAGCTATTTCCAGAATTGCACCGGATGGACATTTGATAATCGGCGGGTATCTGGACGCATGGCTGTTCAACTTCCTAATGTCATACGCAGTAGTCTACCTAAAAAGTCTGCACAAAACACGCAGAGGCAAGCGGACATACACGGTCAAAGAATTGGTTGTCTATATGGATGATTTTGGGCTGATGGGAGACAACCTGCACGCCCTCGACCAAGCCGCATACGCTCTATCCTGCTGGCTAGACAACAACTACCAGATGAAAATCAAAACGGGAAAGGCCACGCGGATAGGCGAGAGAAGCGCCGGCAAAAGCGCTTCCGGCTTGGACATAGGCGGCTACGTTGTGCGCAAGGGTATCGTGAAGATACGCCGGAGTATATTCCGACGAGCAAGGCGGCAGTTTCTGCGGGCAGAACGAGAGGTTGACCGAACAGGAACAATGCCGATGTTCCGAGCGCAGAAGTTGATAGCGTATTTTGGATATTTCAAACACTCAAACAGCAGAAAAGCGGCTGAAAATCTTCGGATAAAAGAGCTGCTTAAAATCGGCCGCCGTGTGGTGGGCTATCATACAAGGAGGTATCAAGCAAAATGCTGTATCTAAAAACTCAATTCAGCGAATCCCCCGAGAACATCACGATTGAGCCTAGCAACCGTATAATTCTGCGGCGCAATATGGCACAGGAGGAGACGGAGGAGGGCACAGTCTACACCGCCGATGAAGTGGTGTTCAAGCTGTCGTACCCTATGACGAAAGCCGAAATCGAAGCCGACTTTAACAGTTGGTGGGCGTTCGGCGTAGAAAACGACAGTGACACGGAAGAACCGACGGCAGAGGAGCGTCTTAGCGCAGTTGAGGAAATGCTGGCGGCGTTGATTGGAGGAGGTGATGAGGAATGAGCCTTGCGTATAAAAGATTCATTCAGAGCCTATATCGGCAGAAGAAGCTGACGGCGGCGGAGGTATGGGCGTATGTGCCGAGCAAGCTGACGGCGGCGGAGGCGACTGGCGTATGCGGACCAAGACCGACAGAGGAAAGCGTAGCGGCAGAAAATGAGTGATTACGAAACAATAGACGCGCTATGCGACACAGTTGAGAATCTCACCGAACTGACGCGCAGACAAGCTGCTGCTTTGGCGCAACTGAGCGCGACAATAGAAAATGAGAAGAATGTAGAGGAGGACGACACATGAGTATCATACAGGATGCCGTGGCGTGGGCGCGGAGGATTGCCGCTGACGACACCCACGGCCACGACCAGACCAACCGCTGGGGCGCGGATTACGATTGAACACAAAAACTAATGCAGAAAGGAAAACGAAAAATGACCACCAATGATAGAGCGCAGTACATATACAACTCCTGCCGCGCGGCGGGCATTACCCGTGCAGGCGCGTTAGGACTGCTTGGAAATTTACAGGGGGAAGCGAGCGATTTCGACCCGATGAGCGTTGAAGGGATGAGCGTGGCGAACTCATATCTGCGGCGCATAGGCTTGACAGAGGAGGAATACACCCGGCGCGCGGATGCCGGAGAGCCAACGTTCGACGGGAAATACTTCATCAAGGACAGCAAGGGCTACGGGATAGCGCAATGGACGTACTGGGCGAGGAAGAAGAATCTGCTTGATTTCTCAAAATCCCGCGGCACGTCCGTCGGTAATCTTGATACGCAGATAGCGTTCATGCTCAAGGAAATGCAGATAGACTATACAAAGACCTGGAACGTGCTGAAAAGCACAGATTCCATCCTCGCCGCCGTCCAGATATGCGTCACGGATTATGAGAAGCCCACAGAGCAGCAGTCAGCCATTACTCGGCGCTATAACTACGCGCTGGAGTGGAATAAGGTCATTTCAGATGTTGCAGCGTCTCCCGCGCCGACGCCTACGCCTGACCCCAAACCCACGACGCCGAACGTCAGGCAATATGACCGCCAGCGCGTTATTGACATGATGGCTTCACAGATAGGTTATCTTGAAAAGCGGAGCAATGCAGCGCTTGACGACCCGAAAGCCAACTACGGTACAGCAAATTACAATAAGTTTGCCCGCGACTTGGACGCGCTCGGCAACTTCTATAACGGTCCGAAAAACGGTTTTGCCTACTGCGACATAACTGTTGACTGGAGTTTTGTCGCCGCCTATGGCGTGGAAGCCGCGCTCTATCTCTTGTGCCAGCCCCTCAAGAGCAGCGGCGCAGGGTGCAAGGAGAGCGCACGTTATTATGACGCGCAGGGGAGATTTAATAATACGCCGGAGATAGGCGCACAGGCGTTCTTCCCTGCCGGAACGCGCGACTTCGGACACACTGGACTTGTAGTGGAAATAGATGGGGATTGCATTTGGACGATAGAGGGCAATACCATAGGCAAGGACACCGACGGCAGATACTACGAGGGCGTTTTCAAGAAAATGCACTATCGCAGTGAGATAGGCGGCTACGGGCATCCGGCATACAATGACGGCTACGGCACGGAGGCCTATATCGGCAAGAAAACAGAGCCTATTCCTACGCCTGACCCTCAACCTGCGCCCACACCAGCGCCCGCCCCCGAACCGGAAAAGCCTGTTGAGCCTACGCCCACGCCCCAGCCAGAGCCTAAGCCCGAACCTAAGCCTACAGAGCCGGAGATTAATCCTCCCGTCGTTAAGCGCGGCAGCAAGGGAACGAGGGTAAAGAAGCTCCAAGCCCTGCTCAAATACAGCGGATTTTCCATCGGATGGACTGGTATTGACGGCGATTTCGGCGCGGCGACCGAAAAAGCGGTCAAGCGGGTGCAAGCCAAGCTCGGACGCACACAGGACGGCGTAGCGGATAAATATGTTTGGGCATACCTAATCAACAATTAAGCCACATACAGCAAGCCCCCAGAACGCCGCGTAGACGCTCTGGGGGCTTTGTCATATCAATTCATCACTGCAATCAAACGGCTGCCGCAGGGCTTGCTACGGCGTTTTCAAGCACATTGCCGATAGTGGACGCAAGCTTGGCGGGATTGAGGCGCTGGGCGTAGATGGCGGTGACTTTGGTATCGGCGTGACCGAGTACGCCGCTTATGTCATCGACCGCAACACCAGCCTCAAGCGCGGCCGAAGCAAAGCCGTGACGCAGGGCGTGAGAGCGGCATGCGCTGTCCTCACCTATAACGGACTTGGTGTACCCATTGATAAGCTCGGAGAGCTGGGTACGCTCCAACGGCTTCCACTCCCCTGTTTTGCGGCTGACGCAGCCGAAGAGCGGCGCATTATCGCCAGCGGCGGCCGGGCGTATGCCCGAGGCGAGGTAGTTCTTCACAGCAGTCTGAGCCGTGGCGGAGAACGGCACCATGCGGGGCTTGTCGCCCTTGGTGACGCGGAGCATGATGCAGCCGTTCGCCCAATCGAGGTCAGCCGGAGTGAGGGAACGAAGCTCAGAGTTGCGCGCGCCGGAGAGAAGCATAAGCGTGACCTCCGCCTGTTCCCTTGCCCATGTAGCCATTTTCTTGCCGTATACGGGGCGTTCTGCGGAGGTGAGGGAATGTATCTGCTCAACGCTCAAAACGTGCTCATACGGCTTTTTCTTGGCTCTGGTGACCTTTCCCTTGGGCGGCATGGCATCGTCGAACACGAAAGCCTCCGTATAGCCGTATCTGGCCGCGAACTCGGAGAGCTGACGGAGCTGCCCCATGTAGAGATTTGCCGTGGTGATAGCGTCATGGGCGATGTCTGAACGGAACTTCATCACCGCGGCGGCGGTCACGTCCGCAAAACCGTGGCGGACCATGCTCTCGCGAAAGAGCCGGAACGTCCGGGCATAACCGGAGATGGTCTGCGCCGACAGCTCGTTATTGCGCATATTCTCTATATAGGCCGCACATGCGGCGTCGTATTTCTCAAACATGGGGCGGCTCTCCTTTCCTATTCAAGCTGCAAAAGGTATTTGCTGTAGGCAAGCATCCAAACGCCTTGCTGCTGTAGGGTCATGCACGTGTCAAAGCAGTCTGTCATGGCATCAAGGTCTATCCTGTCATACTCTTCGGCAATAAGTCTTGCCAACTCAGGCGTCTCCTTGTGCATAGCGTGAAGCTTCTGCACATAGAGCGTCGTTCCACGCAGGGGGTACATTTGAGCGTTGGTAATATCCGTTTCATTCTGAGAGCCAGTCGCCTTATAGCACGCAGCAAAGATCGTGGCGGCGGCTTTTATCTCTTCGTTCGAGAGCGTTCTCTTTGACATATTCTCATCCTTTCTGTCTAGGTCGGCAATTATAAGCTGCTCGACATAACTGGCGGCGCTCCTGCCGTCATCAGCAGCGGCCTTTTGCAGCCGTGCTTTTAGTTCCGGCGTCATTCGGAACAAGAATTGTTCTGTTTTTGCCATTACTATCTCCCTCGTTTTCTCTGTATCTACATTGTATATCAATTATATATACAATGCAAGTGGCAAAGCATACAAATATCGGTGGAAACTTTAAGACATTTTTCACAAACGATGGGTGTTCTAAAGAAGAACGCCCCGCAAAAGCGGGGCGAATGTTGCTTCAGTCAAGATAATCACTAACCTTTATACCGTCTATGTAAGCGATTAAAGTATTTTCAGGGTTGGAATCATTGAGGAGTGCAACCATAATAGTGCAGTCAGCTTTATAGTCCTCTGCTTTGTCCATTAGATCGAGACAAAGGCTAAGAATTACACCGCTCAAAGCATCGTGGGATTCGCTTGTGCCTGAAATCATCTCCGACATCAACTCTGTTGCAAGTCCATTGAAAGAAAGCCATACAATAACACTATTGTCAGTTGAATCAACGCTGCAATTTCCTTTGAGGTTTTCATCGGAATACATTCGATTTTTAACGTAGTTAATAAATGCATCCATGCCATACACGCTACTCGATTGCGCTTCTGCTGGCTTGCGGGTGGGTATGTCGGTTTTTGCTTCGAATTGTGCATATGATGCCGTGGAACTAGAAGCAGATGACTGCGCCATTTGATAATCCCTTCGATCTTTTATGCCCCACACAATCAATGCCAGAATAACGAGAATCCCTATCACATACCAAAAGGGTTTTTTGCGCCAGTTTTCGACTGCTTCTTCACTGGCGGTCTTTTTGCAATCGGCGGGGTTGTTATATACTGGCGTACTGGTTCTTTGCTGTGGAGGGCTTTGCGGCGATTCGTGCCACGAAGAATCATCCTGCTTCGCACAAGGACGCATCCTCGTGCCGCAGTTTGGACAGAAATTGCAGGAATCGTCACTCAAAAAATCACACTGCGGACAATATCTCATATAGCTTCTCCTTTACATTTTCATTCTCAGTAAGAAGATATTTACAGTGTACCATAATGATGTGGGAAATTCAACAAGAAAAGCTCCACGGTCGTCCGTGGAACTTTTGTGCCGTTAGTCATCCAATGCCTCATCCTCTTTGAGAGTCCATGAAACTGTTCCGTTTCCATCTCCTATAACTATTTCGCTCATCGCCGCGTCCTCGGCGCATTTGCGGAGGAATGTGTAAGCGTCGGGAGCGACGAGTGTATTCGCATAAATCTCTTTGTCTGTTTTGGGACAGCGCACAGAGACATCATACGTGCCGCTCTCTGCGCTATCTATGCAGCGGTTAGCCGCCTCTCTGAGTGCAGCAGGAAGGGATTCCGCATCGATTATATACGTGTTCTCGGTCGTCGGGACGTTGGAGCATATAAGTGTTACATAGTATGTATGCTTAACGGTCTGCGTTTTCAAGTTCTCCATGTTCAATCAAACCCTCCTCGTCAAATCCTTCGTAATAAAATTCCTCACTGCCCGCTTCGCCTTTCTTCGGCACCTTGACAAGCGGGTCGCGGAGCCGGTCAAAGCGTACCCTCGTGACTGTGGGGCGCGTCTGGGTAACTTTGCGTCCATCGAAACTATAGGAGACTGACTTGAGCTGATACTCCACAATGACAGTCTGCCCCTTTTTGAGATACTGCGTGATGACCTCGCTCATGCGCCCGTAGGCCACGAATGATGGGAAATCATAGGTAGATTTGCCATGCGGGCGAAAGTCACGCTCACAGGCAAGGGTGAACTGCGCATAGGGCTTGCCGTCCACCGTGCCGTATTTCTGCACAGGGTCACCGGTCAGGTAGCCCATTATGCGCCCATCATTCAGCATACCTCCACCACCAGTTTCAGCTTATTCTCATAATAGACGGCGCACTCGCGGCTTGCACCGCCGCCGAAGAGACTGACCGGTATCATCCTGCCGCCGATATTGCCGAAGCTGAAACCGCCGCTCTGCGCGCCCTCAGTAAAGGCGATAGTCTCCTTGAAGTCCATGTCCTTGATGCCAGGCACGAGTGAAAGCGACGTCGTGTCGATACGCATGGACTGCGGCGCGATCTTTATCGCCGTGCCGTTATTGAAACGGATATGATGTGCTGAAATTTTCTCGATCTTCATTTGCCAGACCCTCTTTCTTTTTTATCCCTGTATGGTTTGCACAGCGTGTACTTCCAGCCGTGCGGAACTTTTTCGAGCTTGTACCAGCCGTCATAGAAATATCTCGTATCGCCGAAGTATTTGCCACCAAATGCAATGTTATTATACCACGTGTCGTAATCCGGGTAAATGCCGGGATTGATATTTGCGCGGCAGTATTCGAGAACCTTTTCAGGGTCACGCTCCTGCGTATATATCTTCACTATTTTGTAGTGGTCGCCGCCGTACTCGCGCTGTCCGGCGAAGAGCTTCTTATGGTACATTTCTGATTTTCTCCTCCTATCTGAAGCGTATGGTGATATCATAGTCCTGCTTGAGCGCGTTTTTGACGTCCGCAAAGGTGATAGCGCCGTCGTTGAGCTGGGCGCAGTAGAAGTCCACCTCTTTGGCGAGGCGCTCTATCTCGTCGTCCGGGAAACCGTGCTTGTCCTTGAGGATGAAAAGCATCATCGTGGAGATAAAGCTCGCACCCTCTGCATGTCCGAGAGCAAGCGCACGGTCAACGTCCTGCTGAGTGCGCGGAATACTGCGGGGAGATTTCTTTCTCATCATTCCCTCCTATCCTCGGTCGTGAATGTTATCTTGCTGCCATTGGGGAACTCGAAATTGAGCCTGCATCCGAAGAAGTCCGCCGCACCGATAAGATCGGACACGGAGAAACTGTCCTTTTGGAATTTATTGCTCAGGGCTTGCGGGGAAATACTCAAGGCTTCGGCAAGCTCTCTATGCGTCGTGCCAGTGAGCGCAAGCAAAGCCTTGACCTTTGTACCGACCAAATCTGCATCACTCCTTAAATTAAATCAAACGAAATTACGGATTAAAGAAACGGCAAAGCGGATTAAAGCGTTTATCATTTTCGTGAGGCCGCGAAAATGGTCGTTTCGTCTGCTTTTTTGCACGGTCTGCACAGTCGGCCCAGAACGTGGCGGCGGATTGCGGAGTGACAAATGCAATAGGAGTCCGATGCTTTAGGCTGACGCACGTCACGCCGAAGAGCGTCTTTGCCATGCCCCGCGCTGGGAAGGTCAGGGATGTTATATGCGTCTCCGCGCCGCACCATGGGCATGGGCAGAGAGATACGTCCTCAGGCGTTGGGATGGTTTCGGGGATGGTTTTAGTCCTCATGGCCGCCTCCTTTTCCCTCCCAAAGACCGCCCTCTTCACAGTCGATGCAATACTCCGCGGCATCCACGCTGAAGCTGTGCTCGCACGTATCACACGGAAACTCTGGGTGAGAGTTCTGACGCTGCTCAAAATAGAATACTATCGGCTTTTCATGCTCTACAACGTTTCCGTAGACGAGGCCGACCTTGTAGATGTAGTTCTCTCGGAGCTTCTTCGGAATCTCCTGTATGTATCGTCTGAAAGTCTCTAAGGTATTTGCGCGCTTGTAGTGGTTACACATTCGGCAGGACGGCATAAGGTTTGATATATCGTCCGTTCCTGCGTCCTCTATGCCCCAAGCTCTCAGGGGCTGGAAGTGGTCGACCTGCATATCCTTGTAGGCGATTGCCCTGCCGCAGTATGCACAGTGCCCGTTGTATTTGTGATATACGGTCTCACGGGTCTTTTTACTTATTCCCATGCTCTGCCTCCAGCGCCTTTTCTGCTTCCTCGCGTGTCAAAAAATACGGTGGTTCAAGCCTACCGTTCTGATTGAGCATTGAGATGCAAAACGGAAATTCCTTTATAAAGACTTCGAGATGCTCACAGCCGGTACATGTCCGCTCAGCGCCACAGGTTCCCGGAAAATCACAACTGGCGAAAAGGCCATATACCTTACTACCAATTTTGCACGGCAAAATTAGCACTCTCCCCTCCCCGTAGGCCACCGCCAACGTTCTGGCTTCCTTGCGGGTGAATACCACGTCTGGGCACTCACGCTTCCTTGCTTCCCGGCAAGCTTTCCCGCCGTAGTTCAGCAGGCAGTCAGACACACGGCATCTATCACAAAGTTTCATTCAAAGTCCCCTCTCCCAAATTTCCCGGTAGATTCGGAAATATTCTCGAAGTGGTGAGGGAAACAGTCTCCTCTCCATCTCCGACATGAGTAATTGCTCCGCTTGGCGCTTGGAGATACGATTTTTCTCTTTCGGCGGGAGCCTGCCCTCTTTAGCCGCGATCGCAACTGGATTGGTTTTATGCTGACCCATCATTTACCCTCCTGTTCCATGCTCTAATTGCTTTTTCCCCTTCTTCGACTGAAGGCCAATCTCCTTTGTACCAGACATCCGAACCTCTTGCGCCACAAGTCCAACAGCTTCCACAAACGGTCTTTTCCACGGCATCGATAGTCAAAGAGCCATCGCCGCCGCAGAACGGACAAGGTTTAAGTTTGTTCATTGGCGTCCGGCTCCTTTCTCGGTCTAAGTTTCCAGCCAAGGAAACCACTTCCTTTCGTCATATAAAGTTCGTGTTTTTTCAACGTCTCATAGACTTTCTCAACGCAACAACAGTCAGCTGCATTGCACTCACAGTCTTCTCCGTCCCAACTCTCACAATCGGGACATACAAAGTGGAAACGGAAATTCTGACATGCTTCCTGAAAATCATCAGGCGTCATCCCATTATCATCCGGATCAACATATCCCCAAAGCTCGTTAGCGAGGAAGTCGCACTTTTCATGCGAAAACCAGTCGTACACGCTTCCTTCGTAGACGAGGGTGTCATATTTGTACCTTTCGCCTGACTCTATGTACTGGTTACAGAAGGAACACACATGGCGCTTTCGGGCTTTTCTCCACTGAGATTTCAATATATCAGGCATCGGTATCGTCCTCCTTATCCTCGAACCGTTTGAGGTGTTCGCGCAGTCCTGCGCATACCCACGCCGCTTGATAGAGAAGCGCCAGTATGCCCTCTATGCTCTCGGTTCCATCGAACAGCCACTCTGCCACAGTAAACGAAATATCGTCATCAGACATGGTTTTCGGCGGCGCAATGGGTTCCGCATACTGCTCCATAAGCTCTCGCATCAAATCCGACAGGCTAATATCTGCGCCGTCTTTGCCATATCCCCGCACCCACGTTTGCTTGTCTTTGACGTAGAACAGATTCAGTGCCATTTCGAGATTGCTTTCAGGGGTATCAGTTGTAAGTCTCATTTATTTTTCTCCTTTCTCGCTCCACCGCTGCAAAAGAAATCGTCCTCCACGGGAATGCAACCGTAGAACGCGCCCATCGGCTCCGAGCAGAATCTCTTTCCGAACTCTGTAAGTCCGCTCTTCTTACAGTCTTTGCAACTCACCACTGGTACAGCGTAGCCTTTCAACCGCTCTAACGCTCTTTCGCAGGTAGGGCATAAATCTTGCGGCGTGACAGACCCGAACCACGCTCCGCACGCTTTACAATCAGGCATTGTCATCACCTCCGCCCATTCTCGCACCACACATTGGACAAAAAGGTGTTTCTTCCCACGGTTCGGTCTCGTAATCATACTCGACTTCGTCCGGTTCCTCCCATCCACAACGGGTACACCGCCCATCCAGCCAGCGCGCAGGTGCCACCTGTACATATCCCTTCTGAACCGCCATGCGCTTAAACTCGCTCTCGGTAGGTTCGTGAATTACCTCGACCTCGGCGGCAGGAATATTATCCAGCACGCACATTGCGTCGTTCTTTACCAAGAGGCGCGTAGCAATCAAATTTGTTGCCCACTCAGACAACGCGAGCTTTGCATCCTCTCGCTTGATATAGTCAGACATTGTCCGTCACCTCCTGCTTCGTGTCATCGCTTGCTTTCTTTATCATGTTTAATTCGTCGGTGGAAATGGAATTTCGTGGCTTCATCTTAGAGCCACACTCAGGGTAGTATTTCCAGCCCAAATAAAGATGCACATCCAGTCTCTTCTCGTATCCGCACACCGGACAAATACTCTTGAGGTGTCCAAAATCGTCAAATTCATACTTCCATTCGTAACAAGTTTCAGGCTTGGAATCAGCGGCGGGCATATTCGTGATGTCCTGTATCACGTCCTCTAAGCACTCGGCGTAGATGCCGCTCTCGCCGCCGTTCTCGTCAAAGCCTGCTTGGGCGCCCTCGGCGCACTTAATAAGATAGTCGAGAACTTCGGCTTTTTTCAAATATTCAGCTTTCACAAATTTCTCCTCCTCATTTCCGCAGCAACACAAACTTTACCCAAAACGGCAAGTCCGAGCTTGCAATCCATATCTTAAAAGCAAAAACAAGCGCAATAAAGATGATGATTACAACGATCCATGCAAGAGCACTTTTATCCATGAGGTTCCCTCCTTTCACTGATATTCCAATTACAACGCATAACTATATACCAGCAAGAGCCGTAGTCCTCTATGCGGTCGCCGGTTCGCGTAAGACCATTGTCGTGCGCGACAGCGAGTATCGCTTGAAGCAGTGCAGTTTTCCGGTCAATGTAATCTTTTGCCGCTGCGGGTATATTCCACTTTGGCAGGAAGATTACATACGGAATGTCGCTCAAAAACGAGGTTAGATCATACTCGACATCTTGAATGTCCGGTAATGACATCAACTCCACATGGAACTTTTTCATTTGCGTTTCTATACCGAAAGTATTCATTATCTTCATATCGCGTTCACGGAAGCTCATTTCTATAACTCCTTTCTCATTCAATCCGGTGCAAGTCTGCGCAGAAGTGCCACGTGCCTTGTGACCTCTTCCACGATGATGTCCATCTCTTCCGGCGTATTGTATTCGTTGATAGACAGTCTGAGTGAGCCGCGCGCCAGCTCTGCCGGAATGCCCATCGCGCGCAGAACATGACTCGGTTCGAGATCGCCGGTCGTACACGCAGAACCGGTCGAAGCGCATATATTGCTCACGTCCCCAAGCAGAAACACCAAACTCTCTCCGTTTACCCCCTCAAAGCAGAAATTAACCGTACCGGGAACACAGTGTTCAGGGTTCCCGTTTAGGTGGCTTCCGGGGATTCGAGAAAGCCCCTCTATCAGTCTCTCCCTCATGGGCATTATCCTGGCATTATTGTCTTTCATTTCCCTGCACGCCTTATCTAACGCATGTGCAAGCCCTACGATTCCCGCGACATTCTCTGTCCCCGGACGCTTGCGCAGTTCCTGCGAGCCGCCATGCATAAGATTTGCCAGCTCAACGCCGTCACGGCAATAGAGCGCTCCGATACCCTTAGGACCGTGAAACTTATGTGCGGATATTGAGAGCATATCAATGTTCATCGCCCTTACGTCAATCGGGATATGCCCTGCCGCCTGTACTGCGTCAGTGTGGAAAACTATCCCCCTCTCTCGGCATAGCTTACCAATCTCTGCCACAGGCTGAATTGTGCCGACTTCATTGTTGACGAGCATAACCGTAACAAGGCACGTATCTTCTTGTAGAGCCGCCAGAACGTCGCTAGGGCGCACGACGCCGTCTGGGGGTATATCCACATAGGTAACGTCAAAACCGTGCTTAGAGAGAGCTTCTAGTGTGTGTAGAACGGCATGGTGCTCAAACTTCGTTGACACGATATGCCGTTTGCCGTTCTTTGCGCCTATGCTTGCTGCGCTTCTAAGCGCCCAGTTATCAGCCTCCGTGCCACCGGACGTGAAATATATCTCATCCGGCGCGGCGTTTATGCACTTAGCTGTCATTTCTCGCGCTTCCTCAACCGCTTTTGCCGCCGAACGCGCAAGAGGGTACGCGCCCGATGGATTGCCGTAGCAATCCGAAAGATACGGGAGCATATGCTGGAGCGTTTCCCATTCAAGAGCGGTCGTCGCGGCGTTGTCTGCATATATCTTTTTCTCGGTCATACTTTTCCCCTCCTTTCTCATGCTCCGGCGCTCAAAAGCGGCTGTGTCATTTGCGCCGCCTCAAGAATATACTTAGTCGGATTCTGCATTACCTTTTCGTACTCTTCCGCGCCCTGGAATTCGTCTATGACGGCCTTTTCCTCGGTGGACATATCTGCATAGTGCTTGCGCCCGTAGCTCGGAGGGAGCCAACTGCGCTCTCTGGCGGCGTAGATATTCAGCCTGTCGATAAGCGGCGCGGCCTCCGGCTTGAATTTGATGTGACATGTACCCTTTTTATAGAACTGCGCCGTAAACCATGTAAGGTCAACAACCGTCTCGCCCGCCGCGATAGCGTGCTTTACCCACGCGGAAACATTGCGCTTCTCTGTGGTCTCGCCTCGGTCGAGGTAATTCAGCGCTCGTTCCAGGTCACTCAGTTCTCCATAGACCGTATACTCGTTCAATTCCCTCTCGTTTTTCCAGCCGCCGTAACTGCAAAATCCGTTTATTGGGAGGATGACTTTCGTGCCGACCTTGTGGGCTTTATTCGTCGCCCAGCCGTTATAGTAGTGAATATTCTTCTGGCACTCCGGGAACCATGAATACTGCGCGGAGAATTTTTCAAAGAGAGCGTCTATACTCTCCTTCACACCGTCCACGAGCTGCGCGTTGAGGTCATAGTAGACCTGCTGGAGGTTGAAGAGGTTGAAATCATAGCCGCAGAGCTTATCGACCATTGCGGTGTAGTCCTTCTGCATCTTCGAGGTCATACGGGATGTAAACTCCGGCTTGTTGAGCAGACCGCGCCAATACTTCATGCGCAGGGCTTTCATGTACCGCTCTATACCGGACGTGCCAACAGTCCGGAACTCACTGCCGTTTATGTTGATGGATATAAGCGGCTTTATGTAGCTTGTAGATGCGTCCAAGTCGTCCATCATATAGGGCATGAGTGCGTTGTATTCTTCTATGAGCTTCCTGCCAAGCTGCGCTTCAAAGTCAAAGGACTGTATCATCTGCTCCGCCCAAGAGCCGTACACCATGGCATCGGGTTCTGGCTCGTTATTGTGCAGCTCTTCGGTCTGCGCTTTTTTGAGGTTTTCAAAGATAGTTGAGGTCTTGCGCTGCGCGGGAATATTCACATGGACTATCGCAACCTCAACATCGGTTCTGCGTTGCGCGCGCTTAAATGCGTCACGGACAAACTCTATCTTTGCGCCATACTCCGCGAGCTTCTGCTTGAGGACTTTGCGGCGGTTGGTGTACGGATTTCTTATCGTCTCGGCATTGAGCAGACATACAATTTGACCGCCGTCAGCCTGAATCTCCAACGCTTTCAAAAGATGCTCGTCACCGTTTGAAAATGGCGGGTTCATTATGATGAGGTCATAGTGCTTATGCGAATGGAAAGTAAGGAAGTCGTCGCCTATGACTCTGTAATTCTTCCCGCGAAGCAGGGCAATGAGATTCGTGTCGTGCTCTATCATATCCACAGACTCGACATCGAAATCGCCATTGTGGCGGCGGTTGCGCTTCAGAAACTTTATGTACAGCTCGGCAAGGTCGCCTTTTCCCGCTGATGGCTCCAAGACTGTGCAGATCTCATCAGGCTTCTTTATATTGCCGAACATCTTTCCCGCAAGCGCGCTGGGTGTGGGAAAAAATTCAGCGTTCGGATCGGCAAGGTACGAAACGATGTCTGTACCGGTTTCGGGGACTTCTTTATATTTCTCGGCAATTAACTGTTTTGCCTCAAAGAGAGTGTTCGCGTTCCCACAATAGTCGCCATCCACCAGACCGACGCCGTAATATATACCGCGTCTGCCGTAGTTATCGCGGTACTGTTCTATGTTTCCGACTTTCCCGCGGTTCGTGTAGACCGTCCAATGCAGTCTGCCGTTCGGCCACTTCTCGTGGAAGTCACGATCATAGCCTCGAAGATACAAGCCCTGCTCAAAGTGAAAATGCAGGGTGCTGTAGTATTTTTCCATGTGTTCCTCCCTGTTTCTGTGTGGTTCTCTATGCTGTTGTTATTTGTCTCTGAGTTCTGTAATACGGCTAAAATTGGCGGTATTAACTTGCCCTGCGGCCCCTTCTCCGCCATTTCTGCACAGTTCTCTATATGCCTTTTCCAAACATGGCCGCGATTTTCTTTCTGCCCTCGACCGTCACAAGCGTCTGTGCGCCGGTTTTCTCGCCGCTGACATACTCCTTGAGGGTGAAGTAGCCTTTATTGGTCTCGGCGTAGGGTCTGAGCTGCTGTTTCTTGTCTCTATAGAGATAACCCTCGGCAATTAGTGAACGTATCATTTCGCGCTCCCCAATGTGCAGTTCTTTGGCGGTCTCTCGGAATGAGAGATCGTTCCCACGGTCAATGAGCGCGTTGAAATAAGTGACCTTGGGCGTATCAGCCTTGACTTTCTCGTTGAGTTTCTTGACAGTCTCAAGGGTAGAACGGAAAAGGAGTTTCGTCTGCTCGTCCGCATAGGGCAGATATGTGTCGATGAACGCATCGTCGTTAGCCACGTAGCCGCCGGTACGCCTTATCGTCGGAATGATTTCATCAGCAACAAGCGCCTGAAACTTCTCGGCGGTTTCGTTCTTGGCTTTCATTGCGAGGCGGTAGAAGATATTTTCGGGGATGTAACCGTTTTTCCCCACTTCTGGGGAAAATCCCAACTCGGAAAGATACGCGCTCACACGTTCCCATTTAACGTACTCCACACCATTCTTTGTCTGGGTAAATCCCAACCCGCGTGCAACCGCTTCGAGGTTGAGGTATGCCACGCCGTCCTTTTCGTAGCAGTCCACACCGCTGATGTTCATAATTTCGTTTGACATTTGCTATCTTCCTTTCTGATTCTTTGTAGTTCTTCTGAGGTGTTGGGATGGTAGCATAGCTGTCAAGCGCAAAATCGGTGTTTCTCTCGGTTTCGATGTCAAATACGCAGATTTTTGTATTGTATTCATAATGCTTTGCCAATCCACGCGGCAAAGTTTGTGCAGTTCTCCCTATGTAGTCAAACAATTCTCTGTGGTTCTCCCCGTCCTTGTGGGGTGATTCTGTACAGATCTTCTGGCGGTCGCCAACGTAGTGGGTTAATTCTGTGTGGTTCTCCTGATACGTTTTTGCCGACGTAGTGACCTATTTTTGTGCAGTTCTCCCGGCAGCGCCACAGAGATAATGCAAGCGCGCACAAGTTGAGCGTTATTGAGTGCGGCATAATATTCCGCCAAGCTGTTAAACTCACCACGATGAATTTTCCCCTCGATCGTCCATTCTGCATAGATTTTCATATGTTCACATCCTTTCTATAAGCTTAATAAAGCCCTGTCGCCTGAGGTTTTTGAGCCACGTATGCAGGAACGCATCAAGACTGACGCGTAGGCGCTGAGAGTACATCATCTGGCCGTCCACATCCTTGTAAACCTCATCGTAGCTCCCGGTATAGTCGTTGCGGAAAAGCACCGGCTCAATGGTCTGCGCACCTTCATCGACCGCGAACTCCATCTCAGGGTCGGCCATAAGGTCGCCGTTCTGCTCGGAGTAATGCGCGATGTAGTACACGGGGCGACCTTTATAGTCCGAGAAGTAAAGGAACTCGGCGGCAAGGCGCGTATGCGCTTGTATCTCCTGCCGTGCTTGCGTCGATAGTGCCGGGAACGTACACCGTTATTTTATGGTTGAGACAAAAAGAGTTTTTCAGGATGTTGTTATTCATCGTGCCGCCTCCGTGAGTTTTTAGCCTGCCATCATCAGCGCCGGGAGGCTATCCCCGGCGGACGCCCTCGCGGGCGTTTCGGCGTTTTTTAGTCTGCATATGCCGTATACACGGCATAGCAATACTGGTTGCTGTACCCCTTGCAGGGCACACCCTGATACCACGCAATAGCATAATGCGTCGCGCCCTTGGAGCGAAAAAGTTCCATCGCCTTACGATAGTTTCCGCGCTTGCCGGTCAGGTCGGCGGGGATGGGGCCCAGCTCAGAGTTGACACCGCGGTTAGCGACATGGATATAACCGCGCTGGCTACCTGTAACATACTCAGCTATTTTTTTCATTTTTTGACCTCCGTTTTTTGTCTTTGTCTGTCTGACTGTCTGTATAATACACTGTTTAACAGTACATATCAATTCGCAAAATGCACAAATATTACACTGTTAAATTGTACATATTTACACGGCTTGACAGTACAAGCAAAGTTGTATATAATAAATGACGGAAGGGGGCTGTTTATGGCCGTAAGTGATAGCAGGCGGCGCGCTAATAACAAATGGGACGCCGCGAACATGACAACTCTAGGGTGCCGCATGCGGAAAACAGACGCAGAAGAATTTAAAGCCGCATGCAAGGACTCCGGCACGACGGTTAACGCCGTTTTTGCTGGGGCAGCTGCTAAATTTATGGCGGAGTATTCCGCCGGGAAAAAATGAATGGAGGTAAAAAATGCCGACTGAAAAAGAAATGAAAGAGGCCCGCAAAGCAATAGCATATGATCTGATAAACATTATAGACGAGAGGCCCGAGCAAGAGACCTACACCGCCGAAGAGATCAAAAAGATTATTAAAATCTACGTCAGCACGGCAAACCAAGATTAAAAATGGAAAATGACAGACTATTCAAAGCGTTTTTGCGCTTTGTCCTCGACGCGCTCAAGGATGCAATTAACGAGCCCGACGACAAGAGGCGCACGGAAAAGCTAGAAAAGATCCGTGACAATCTCCAAAAATCGCTTGAAGATTAAACGAGCAGCAAAAAAGAGCAGACCGAAAATTAACGGTCTGCTCTTTTTTTGCGTTATCTGTTTACTTTTCTCCTGGTCCCTTTGCGGCTGGACTCTCCGTCAGTGCGCATCCGTCTAAACTGTTGTGTACATAATCAGACAAAGCCGCATTAACTGTCAGTCCGTGCGCCTCGCACAGCGCTTTAAACGCTTCCGCTTCTGGCTTTCGCACCTTGCAGGCAAGCACGGCTAAATTTTTAAGATCATATTTATTCTGCGACGCCCGGCGGGCATCGCTTTTTTTGTCGCCTTTTGGCACGGGCAATATATCACCTCCCCGCATTTATTATAACCAACGTGCGCACGGTTAACAATATACAATTTCAACAAAAAGTACGGTTAACCTTTGTGCAATATTGCGGCTTGAAATACTGTTAACCGTACTGTATAATATGACCTGTAAACAAGATAAATCATCTGACAGATCAGATATTAACGGAGGTTAAAAAAATGAAGTATTTCGCGCAGTGCAAAAACCTTGAGGAACTCAAGAAGGAATTTAGACGGCTGGCCATGATCCACCATCCCGACCGCGGCGGCGACGTCGAGGTTATGAAAGAGATCAATAATGAGTATGACATGATGTTTCCCGCGCTCAAGGCCAAGACAGCCGCGCAGAGCACCGAAACCGCCCAGAGCACCCGCAGCGAGTTTTACACCGCGAACGGCTGGAAGGGTGAACGGTACGAAGCCGGGCGCAGCCTCAAGGAAATAGCACAGCTCGTCCGGGCCTACGTCAAGGAGTTGTTCCCAGATTACCGTTTTTCCGTCCGGACAAAATATGCCTCCATGTGCCAGGAGTTATTAATTGACATGAAAGAAGCCCCCGCGGAGATCTTCAAGACCTACGAGGAAATGACGGACGATGACATATCCGAGTGTTGGCGTAAGGCCACCCGCAACAGCGTGTGGACCCTCAACAGCTGGAACAAGGCCGAGGAAAAAGCCGAATTTGAAAGAATTTGGAGCAAGTACGGTGCATTTTACAAGTGCCTGACAGACAAGACCCGCGCCACGGTGAAGGCCGTTGACGAGTATGTGAACAGTTTCAATTATGACGATTGTGATAGCATGATAGATTATTTCGACGTCAACTTTTATTATTTTGGATGCCTGCAAAGCCCCGGCAGCGTGAAGATAGTTCCCCGCGCTCCAAGAGCCGAGAAGCGCCCCGCCAAGGCCGAGAGCAAAGCACCGGCACCGGCAGAAGCTAACGCGGATCAGCCCCAGACAGCCCCGGCAAAACTCGCAGCGCTCCGCGTTGAGTTTAATACAGAGCATGACGGGATCGAAGTTTATTTCACTTCCAAGCCCTCACAGGCCACACGTGACGCACTCAAGGCCGCGGGGTATCGTTGGCACAGCGTTAAAAAATGCTGGTTCGCCAAACGCACCGAGGCGCATTTACAGGCCCTAAAAAAAATAGAGGACGCAGCATAAAAGCCGGGCACTTGCCCGGCTTATTTTTTGAGAAAATGTAAAGTTATGCTTGACAATCAGTATATACTGATGTAAAATAGAATCATCCCGAAAGGGAAATCTAAAAAGGAGGTTAGGCAATGGCAAACAGGCGAAAGAAAGCCCCCGACAAGCTGGAGACCGTCCGCGTGGTTCTGGAGATGCTGGCATACATCGCGACCATAGCGGCGGCAGTCTGGCAGATAGTCAAGAGCTAACCGGACAAGGGGCGCGGCGGCTTGAGCCGCCCGCCCTGCCTGATGCCATTATAAGCCGAAATAAAAAAATGTGCAAGCGAAAGTTTAGAAACTCGGCATTATATCTACTGTTTGCGCTCAACTGTGTAAATGCGATTAAGCAGGGCGCAAACTGGGCCTTTTGGGTCTCCGCGGCGCTTGTCGCAACTGTCGCAGTCCTCGACATTATGGAGGCCGTGAGAAAATGAGCGAACGCCCACAAGACAGATACAACAAAGCAAATACAATAACGGTTTTGCTCCGGCTCAATAAATCCACCGACGCGGATATTATAAACCGCTTAGAGCGGACGCAGAACAAGACCGGATATATTAAATCATTAATTAGAGCGGACATTAAAAGGAGAATAAAAAATGAAGAAGTTTAATATTTATAAAAATTATGGAGTCCTCACAGCTGAGAAGCGCGCCGCGTACACCGTCGGAAATCCTCACGCCTACGCAAAATGTTATGACCGGCTCACGGTCGAGGCCCTGAGGGCTGGGAGGTTTGGGAGAATGAGAGCGGCGAGTTGTGCGCAACGTCCCCGGATGGCGTTGTTTATGCCGTCCGTGACATCCTGTGCGGCAACGAGTCGCCCGCTTTCAGCGTCTGGACGCCGGAGACCTCTAGCAGGTTTTACACATTGCGCGTGTGCAGCGTGGAGGAGCACTAAAAATCTACAAAGCATTCTAGATATATACACGCAAAGACGATCTATAACGGATCGTCTTTTTTATTGTCTCAAAAAACAATCTCTAATCTCGTCGCGTTTCTTTGCACTCAGTCTTATTATTTATATATACTGATTATATCAAATATATATAATATCTGTGTATATTGTGTATATATTATTCTTAGTATATTTTAAAAATAGGATATAAGATAGGATAGCGTAAACATAGCGTAAACATACAGAGTATAGAGATATTATATATTATACATCCCTTCGCTTCCCTTCGCTCAAAAACATAAAACACGCCCTTTCTATCGCCCTCAGCCCTTTGCATCCCCCCCTAAATAGCAAGAGAGAGGACACGAGAGATATTTAGCGCCCCCCACAAGACGAGCAAAGCAACAGGAGAGAGGGAGAGAGAGAGAGAGAGAGAGTCACGCAACTGCGTGTGTTCACGATTTCGGGAGCATTTGCGAGATTTTGCGAGCTTTCGCGAGCTTTGCGAGATCCGCCATCTGCGCAGCCGAGGCCGTCTAACTCTAGTCATTTGTGTAATAATGGCCAGAGATAGCGCCCGCCCCCCACTTACAAAATCGCGCGGGACGTTGATTTTTCAAGGTTTTTCGGTGGCAGTCCCATTCTCTCACTCATTCACTTCCTCCTTCCAACCATCCCAGTTTCCATCCCCTCCCCCTACTTAAAAATCGAATTTAAGATTTCAGAAGGTTCTTCGGGCGAAGCTGCTATTTATAGGCCAAATCCCCCTGTTCAATTATAATTTGGCTAAAATACAGATAATCATTCGCTCTGGTTTTGCGTTATTCACGTCTGTAGCGTTCTCTGGCGCGCTTTACGCGTCTCGGAGGTGTAGTTTCATCCCCAAATATTAAAATCGATTTTAAGGCCGTTCTCGTGCGTTTTAAGGCACATGATTTTTGAGTGGTTTTCAGTCCACTCTCGGATAATAACTGGGTCAGGCTCAGCAGAGTTTCGCCTGCCGGTCGAGTCTGGTCGAGATAGCGACCGGCTTGGAGCATAAAAAAGAGGCCACCTCCGTAGAGATGACCTCTTGATATTTCATTCGGTATAATCTAATTCACCGGCAAACACATCAGGAAGAATGGCGGTAGCAATTCGTCTCCCGCATCTTGGACAACGGAACGGATCAAATTTCCACAAGCGTACCATGCCCTCCGATTCCTTCTTACACGACAACGATGCGAGTGTGAACCCGCAGTGTTCGCATACCGGCTTGAACTTCATGGTAGTTGTATCTGACTCTTCGCTGAGGAAAGTTCCTTCAAGCAAATCCGTCGAGTGGTCAACCTCCGCAAACCGCACCAGTTCGGCCATTGCGTCGTAGGCTTCGTAAGAAGTATCGAAGAGCATACCTCCCATCACCCCGTTTGTGTCGTCTGTGCACAAGAGGCACTCGCCCCAACCATCGTGGTGGATGCCGTAGCTCAGACCGCTCCACGGGTCTGATTCGTATTCACAGCCGAGCTCACCATGATAGTTTCCCTCGTCATCATGCACGCCGATGTGCAGCTTCTCCTTGCCGCAGAACGGGCACCTATACATCTTCGGCGTCCCGTTGAGAGCGCACACGATGCCGTAACAGTACACCTCGCTCTCCTCCATGATTTTGAACTCTGCGTGCGGTAGCTCAGTCTCGTATGCCCATGAGCAGTCTCTTCCTTCGGGGCGCCACACTGCTTTGATGGGCAGGGAACGTCCTTCTCCACGCTTGAGCACACCGCCCTCGAAACAGTCGCACTCTCCGTCTATTGCGCCCCTCAACTCTACGAGGTCGTCGGATGCGCCGAACACGACGAGGAAATCCAGATTTTCTGCGAGGATTGCTTCATCTTCCGTTATCTCATTACCATACTGCCGCCCATCAAGTTTCGCGGCAAATTCTTCAACTGTCATTTCTTTTCCACCTCATCTATGAAAGTTGCCGCTTCGTCTGCGACGTGCAGGAAGAACGCCAGCGGATTACGGCGGAATGTGTCTCCCACTGCTCTGGCTTCTCCCTCCTGCCATGAACTCATGTGATAGCGTATCGCAGCTGCCTCATCTTGCGAGATGGTTACGAGGTGCTGAAGAATAAAGACACTCTTTTCGCCATGTCCGTAGATGAACTCTTCGTCGATCTCGTAGGTCTGTACTGTTTCCCAAATAAAATCTCCGCCTACGTCGTGCTTCACTGTCCACTTCTCCGCCGCAGCGACTTTCTCAGGATCGTATGTTTTCTGATTCCAGTAGCCAGGCTTGTACATATTGGCTTTGCAAAGGTCGTGGAAAAGCGCGACTATTGCAATGCTTTCCTCGGTGTGCGGGCAGTTCTTCATGCTGCCATATTCGTCGGTAAGAAGTTTGCGCAGCCTCTCGTACACGTTCAAGCTGTGCTGGCACAGCCCACCCGGCTCCGCAAGGTGATGCCGGGAACTCGCTGGAGCTTCAAAGAAGTCCGAGCGAAAGTTAAGCCATGCTATCAGACCGGTCGTGTTGTCGCGTGTGATGTTCTCCGTGACGATATTGACAAACCTTTCCTTGTTTTTCTCGATGTTAATCATTTTACTTTACTCCTCCTTGATAATCCCCGTAGTTGAAGTTCTTGGTAGATGTCCCCTCAAGCTGTCTCAATTCTGTAGATGTCAGCGTGCGATTTGTTGTGCGCACAGTAGTCGATGTCGTTCGGTTCGGGCAAGCAGTACATTCACACCAATGGCTGCCATTAAATCTGTTTACCCTGAACGGGCAGTTGCTGTAGCACTCCATTATTCAACCTCTTTCATCCAGAACTCACGGCGGCAGTCACCGCAGATTTTATTCTGGTTGCAATAGCCTTTTTCGTCTTTATAGTCCGCATCGAGAGTGCTGGGGCACAAGGCTAAAATACCATCGCCATTGCATGTAGCGTTGGGCCACTGTTTCAAAAATTCGCTCTGTCGGGTCTTGGCTGGGTGCTGTTCAGCCCATCGCTCGACAATAGCAACTGCCTCTGCCATGTGTTCAAAACACCAACTTGAACACATGGCACCAGCCACATCGTCAAACGGGCATCCATCACATTTAGACGGTTCGGCTCTAAGAT